>ENA-OQHY01001236-OQHY01001236.1-human-gut-metagenome-genome-assembly--contig:-NODE-1236-length-11316-cov-2.416034_pt1 | contig 11316 bp, 19 predicted proteins | sample MGYA00242570_ERZ504733 | MGnify/ENA primary metagenome ERZ504733 (study PRJEB26092, sample SAMD00036219) | human gut metagenome | host: Homo sapiens | study: EMG produced TPA metagenomics assembly of...
CGGGCACTGAGCCGAGGCCGGGTGCACCGTGCTGGCGCTTGCCGCGAGAACCGCAGCTTGAGGAGGTATTCCTAGCGCTGACCGAAAAACGCCGGAGCAGAACACCTCGGCAGAAGGGGAGGAGAATTGAGATGCTGGCCATCTTTAAACGAGAACTCCGCAGCTGCTTTCACGGCATGATCGGTGCGGTGCTTACCGCCTTTATGCTGGCGGCTACGGCTATCTATTTTGTGGCGCTGAATCTGGGCTATGGTCTGCCGGATTTTGGCTACTACACGCTGTACCGCACCATTTTTGTGCTGCTGCTCTACATCCCGGTGCTCACCATGCGTTCCTTTGCGGAGGAGCGTCACAGCCGCACCGACCAGCTGCTGCTTACAAGCCCGGTGTCGGTGGGCGGCATCGTGCTGGGCAAATATTTTGCCCTTTGCGTCATTTTTGCGCTGCCCTGCCTTGTGGATGCGGGCATGATCCTTGTGCTGAAAGCACTGGGCGCTACCGGCACCAGCACGCTGGCCAATTTTTCTGCCTGCTGTGCTATTACCTCATGGGCTGCGCCGCCATTGCTATCGGGGTGTTCCTTTCCAGCCTGACCGAAAACCAGATCATTGCCGCCGTGTCCGGTGTGGCGGCGCTGCTGCTGACTTATATGATGCCCAGCCTGCGCACCATGTTCACCACTGGCAGCGCGGTGGCGCTGGCACTGTTCACCGCCATTGCCGCCGTGCTCAGCGTGGTGGCGGGGCTGCGCAGCAAAAGCTTTACGCTGGGCTGCCTTTCCTTTGCGGGGTGCTGCGTGGCGCTTACGGCACTGTTTCTGCTCAAGAGCAGCTGGCTGACCGAGGCTTTCAGCGCAGTGCTCAGCGCACTGTGCCTGTTTACCCCCTTTGAAGAATTTGTCAACAGCAGCTTTTCCATTCCCACGCTGGTCTACTACCTGACCGTGGCGGCGGTGTTCCTGTTTTTCACCGCGCAGGGGTTGGAAAGCGCCGCTGGAACTGAGAGGAGGCCACAACGATGAAATGGAACAAGAACGCAGCCTCTCAGAAAGGCAGGGTGTTCCGCAGCGGGCTGCTGTCCACCGCCTGCTGGCGGCAGTGCTGGTGCTGGCGGTGCTGCTCAACCTGCTGGTGCGGGCCATCCCTGCAAAATATACGGAGTTCGACCTCTCCGAGGCCAAAATGTACACCCTGAGCGACAGCACCAAAGCGCTGGTGGAGGGGCTGGAAAAGGATGTGCACATCTATTACCTCTGCGAGACCGGCAGCGAGGATACCATCATCACAAAGCTGCTGGATCACTACGCCGCCGAGAGCGGACACCTGAGCTGGGAACAGAAGGACCCCACCCTGTACCCAACCTTTGCCGCAAAGTATGGCGCAGAGAATGTTTCCTCCGGTAGTCTGATCGTTACCTGCGGGGAGAACAGCACCGTACTGGATGCCGCCGACCTGTACGAGTACGATTATACCGACTACTACACCACCGGCTCTGCAGCGTGACTTTTGGCGGCGAAAAGCAGATCACCTCTGCCATCTATAAGCTCACCGCAGCGGGGCAGAGCCACGCCTACTATACCACCAACCACGGCGAGCAGACCCTGACCGACTCCCTGACCGATGCGCTGGACGCCCAGAATATCGACGCCCAGCCGCTGGATCTGCTCACAAGCACCATCCCGGAGGACTGCGATCTGCTCATCATCAACGCACCCACACCGATTTTTCCGCAGGGGACAGCCTTGTGGATGAGATCAGCCAGCTGCAAGATTATCTGGCGGCGGGCGGCAAGCTGCTGCTGACCAGCAGCGTCTACGCCCAGACCCCACAGCTAGACGCCGTGCTGGCGCAGTTCGGCCTTGCCCGCGCCAGAGGGCATGGTGGTGGAGGGCGACAGCGGCAAGGCACTGTATAACTCTGCATGGTCGCTGCTGCCGGACTACGGCACGCCCACCGAGAGCACCGCGCTGAACGGTGTGAATACCAGCACCCATGTCATGCTGTCGGTGGCGCAGGGCATCACGGTCACCGAGACCGAGAATGTCACCGCCGAGCCGCTGCTGAACAGCTCCTCCGCTGCCTATGCCAAAGCCGACATCAACGACCTTACCACCATGGAGCGGGAGGACGGGGACGCAGATGGCCCCTTTGCGCTGGCCGTCTGGGCGCGGAACGAGGACACCGGCGCCGAGGTTCTCTGGATCGGCTGCCCCAATATGGATAACGAGCAGCTTTATCAGTCCATGCCCGGCAATCTGACCTTCCTGCAGGGCTGCGCTGCCTCGCTGGTAGGGCAGGATGTCCTTGTGGACACCAAGCGCTGGAAGCCGAGCCCATCACGGTGGCAGGCTCTACCGCCGCTGCACTGGGGCTGACCTTTGTGTTCGTGCTCCCGGCGGCGGTGCTCATTGCAGGGGCAGTGGTGGTGCTGCTGCGCCGCCGCAGATAAGGAGACCGCCATGAGAACAAAACAGTGCGTCCTGCTGACGTTGCTGGCAGCGGCAGTGCTGCTGGGCGCGTTGCTGTGGGCGGTGACCCGCAGCAACGCAAAAGTTTGAGCAGGCCGCCAGCGCCGCCGCTGAGGGCAGCATCCCGCTTTCCAGCTTTGCCGCCGAGGACTTGGAGCAGATCGAGTACACCTATAACGGCGAGACCTACACTCTGCAATATTCCGGCGGCAGCTGGCAGTTGGTGCAGGACCCCGCCTATCATCTGGACGAGAGCGCCTGCAACACCATGCGCACCGCCCTGATGGCACTGAATGCCAAGCGCAGACTGACACCGCAGGCAGGGGAGGACTACGGGCTGGACAGCCCGCAGCTCACCGTCACGGTAACAGCGGCAGGGCAGAGCACCACCCTGACCTTCGGGGCAGAGAACCCGGTCACCGGGGATCTCTATGCGCAAAAAGCCGGGGACGATGCCATCTATACCGTCAGCGGCAACAAAGCCGCCTGCTTCCAGCTGGATAAGGCCGGGCTTTTCGGCAGCTTCTGCCCCACAGGGCTTACGGCTTCTGCCATCACGGAGGTAGCCTACACGCTGGCAGATGGAACCTCCGTCACCCTGAACGCCGTCAGCGAGCCGACCGAAAGCGCTGACCGCGCTTCTTCCACTGCCTACGAGACAGTGTGGCGGCTGGCTTCTGACCCCACTGCCAGCCTTGCACAGGACAAGGTGCAAAGTCTGCTGTCTGCCCTGTGCACCTATGCCACCGCTCAAACTACGGACGCGGATCTTGCCGCCTGTGGTTTTGATGCACCGGTATTCACCGCAGCCGTTACCAGCGAGGATGGCTCCACCGTGCAGCTGGCCTACGCCTGCGGTACGGACGGGTGGTATCTGCAAGTGGAAGGGGATACCTCGGCATACACGGTGGACACAAGCACTGTACAGGCGCTTCTGCTGACCGAAAACGACCTGAAAACGCAGGAATAATTGCTTTGATACGCTGCACCGAAACCAAGGTGCAGCGTATATTTTTTTGCAGCTTTTTATAAAGTTTCAGCAAACATCGGCAGAGTGATTGACAATCCGACTGTGATTGTTTATTATAAACCGTGACAGGGTAAGTCCGCCGCGCAAGATCATGCTGCTGCGCGGGGCGGAGCATCCCTTATACGCAAAAAGATGGGGCAGGTTTCCTGTCTTTTTTCGTATCTGAGAACAGGGAGGATAACATATAAAATGGACAACTCGGTGGTCGTTTCACTGCGGGATATCGTAGTGGAATTTGATGGACAGCGCATTCTGGATGGGCTGAATCTGGATATCCATGACAAGGAGTTCGTGACGCTGCTCGGTTCCTCCGGCTGCGGCAAAACTACCACCCTGCGCCTGATCGCAGGTTTTCTGGAGCCGAACGCCGGCAAGGTGCTGCTGAAAGGGGAGGACATTACCGGTGTGCCGCCCTACAAGCGCCCGGTGAATACCGTGTTCCAGAAATACGCGCTGTTCCCGCACCTGAATGTGTTCGAGAACGTGGCCTTTGGTCTGCGGCTCAAAAAGCTGGACGAGGACACCATCCGCCGCAAGGTGCGCGATATGCTGGAGGTCGTGGGCTTAAAGGGCTTCGAGCGCCGCAGCATCAGCCAGATGTCCGGTGGTCAGCAGCAGCGCGTGGCCATTGCCCGCAGTCTGGTCAACGAGCCGGAGATCTTGCTGCTGGACGAGCCGCTGGGTGCACTGGATCTGAAGCTGCGCAAGGAGATGCAGCTGGAACTCAAGCGGCTGCAGCGCGAGATGAACATCACCTTTATCTACGTTACCCACGATCAGGAGGAAGCACTTACCATGTCCGATACCGTCGTGGTCATGAACGGCGGCAAGGTGCAGCAGATCGGCACCCCGGAGGATATCTACAATGAGCCGAAAAACGCCTTTGTGGCAGACTTTATCGGCGATTCCAACATCGTGGACGGCGTGATGCACAGGGACTTTCTGGTGTCTTTCTCCGGCGTGGATTTCCCCTGCGTGGACCGCGGCTTTGCCCGGGAACAGAGCGTGCAGGTGGTGGTGCGCCCGGAGGATATTGAGGTGGTCTCCCCGGTGGAAGGCCAGCTTGTGGGTGTGGTGAACGATGTCATCTTCAAGGGCGTGCACTTTGAGATGCACGTGGAGTGCGAAGGCCGCGAGTGGCTGATCCACTCCACCGTGCCTGCACCCCCGGCGAGACCATTGGTATGCGCATCGGCCCCAACGAGATCCATATCATGGCGCGGAGCGAGGGGTGATGTGCCATGAAGATTTATGATAAAAAGCTGGCCTATCCGTACTTTGTATGGATGGTGCTGTTTACCGTTGTGCCCTTGTTCATTGTGGTGTACTACGCCATGACCGATGCCGAGGGCAACTTTACCCTGAATAACCTTACTTCCATCAGCGGCTACGGCTCGGTGTTTGCCCGCAGCCTGCTGCTGGCGCTGATCGCTACGGTCATCTGTCTTATCATCGCCTTTCCGGTGGGATATTTTCTGTCCCGCCTGCGGGTGAACAAGCAGCACATCATGCTTATGCTGGTCATGCTGCCCATGTGGATGAACTTTTTGCTGCGTACCTACGCATGGATGGGTCTGCTCAGCGTCAATGGCCCGGTGAACACCCTGCTGGGCTTTATCGGCCTTGGCCCCTATACCATGCTCAACACCTCCGGTGCGGTAGTGCTGGGCATGGTGTATAACTATGTGCCCTACATGATCCTGCCGCTGTACACCAGCATGACCAAGATCGACCAGAGCCTTGTGGAAGCTGCGCAGGATCTTGGCGCCAACACCACCAAGACCCTTGTGCGGGTGCTTATCCCCATGAGCGTGCCGGGCATCAGCACCGGCATTACCATGGTGTTCGTGCCGGCGGTGTCTACCTTTGTCATCAGCCGTATGCTGGGCGGCGGCTCCAACCTGCTGATCGGTGACCTGATCGAGATGCAGTTTCTGGGCAACAGCTACAACCTGAACGTCGGCTCTGCCATGAGCTTGGTGCTGATGATCATCGTGCTGCTGTGCATGAGCTTTACGTCCAGCTTTGACGAGGATGAAATGGAGGGCGTATCCTGATGAAAACAAAACATCTGCGCCTGATGCAGCGGGTCTACATCATCCTGTTCTTCTGTTTCATGTACCTGCCCATTGCCTACATGATCGTGTTCAGCTTCAACCAGAGCAAGGGCTATTCGCTGTTTACCGGCTTTACCTTTAAATGGTACCGCAGCCTGTTCACGAATGCGTCCATCCTCCATGCGCTGTGGGTGTCCGTTGAGGTGGCCATCCTGTCTGCCATCATCGCTACGGTGCTGGGCACGGCAGCCAGCCTTGGCATTGCTCCATGAGCCGCAAAAGCCGCCTGCTGGTGACCAACATCACCTATATTCCGGTGGTCAACCCGGAGATCATCACCGGCATCTCCCTGATGCTGCTGTTCGTGGCCTACCAGCGCTTTGCTGCGCAGTCCGCATGGCTGCCGGATAACATCATGGTCTGCCTACGCTGCTCATTGCGCATATCGCGTTCAACGTGCCCTACGTTATCTTTAACGTAAGCCCCAAGCTCAAGCAGCTGGACATCAAGCTGTACGAAGCAGCGTTGGATCTTGGCTGCGATCCCCGGCAGGCTTTCTTCAAGGTCATCCTGCCGGAGATCAGCCCCGCCATCCTGTCGGCCTTCCTCATCTGCCTGACCTATTCCATCGACGATTTCATGATCTCCTACTTCAACTGCGGCACCGTGGAGACCCTGCCCATTGCAATCTACTCCATGACCCGCAAAAAGGTCAGCCCGGAGATCTACGCGCTGTCCACCATCATGTTCGTGGTCATCCTTAGCGTCATTCTGGTGTCCAATGCCATGGAGAGCCGCAGATACCGCAGGAATCAGAAAACGCTGCGAAAGGAGGGTGCATGATGAAACGCATTGCTGCATTACTGCTGACGCTGGCTGTGGCGCTGTGCGCCGCATTGCCGGTGTTTGCCGCCGGTACCATCGAGGTGACCGAGGACGTCTCGGTGTCGGATGATTACGACTGGACCCGCTTCAAGGGGCAGAACGTCACCCTGAACGTCTATAACTGGGGCGAGTACATCTCCAACGGTTCGGACGACAGTGTGGACGTGGTGGCCGCCTTTGAAAAGCTGACCGGCATCAAGGTGAACTACACCACCTTCGACTCCAACGAGTCCCTGTACGCCAAGCTCAAGTCCGGCGCAGCAACTACGATGTGATCATCCCCTCCGACTACATGGTGGCAAAGATGATCAACGAGGGGATGCTTGCACCCCTTGACTATGACAATATCCCCAATTTCCAGAAGATCGATGCAGGCTACCGCAACCCGGATTACGACCCGCAGAACGCCTACACCGTGCCCTATATGCTGTGCACCACCGGCATCATCTACAACACCACTATGGTAGACGAAGCCCCCACCTGCTGGGCAGACCTGTGGATGAACAGTATGCGGGCAACATTCTGATGTTCAACAACAGCCGCGATGCCTACGCCATCGCCGCGTTCAAGAGCGGCCACAGCATCAACCCGCCACCCCGGAAGAGGTGGACGAGGTGGTAGAGGAGCTCAAGGCGCAGAAGCCGCTGGTGCAGGCCTACGTCATGGACGAGATCTTTGATAAGATGATCGGCGGCGAGGCAGCTATCGGCGTGTACTACTCCGGCGATGCCATTACCATGATCGATGATAACCCGGACTTGGCTTGGGTGTTCCCGGAGGAGGGCAGTGTGCTTTCGGTGGACTGCATGGCTGTGCCTGCTGCCAGCGAGCACAAAGAGGCCGCCGAGATGTTCATCAACTTCATGTGCGAGACCGATATCGGCAAGGCCAACAGCGAGTATATCGGCTACACCACCCCCATGCACGATGTTTGGGAGGTGCTGGACGAGGATCTAAAAACCAGCGAGATCGCCTATCCGTCTGAGGAGGACGCCGCCCGCGAGAAGGTGTTTACCGCCCTGAGCGATGAGGTGAACAGCGAACTGGATCTGAAGTGGAGCGAGATGAAGAGTTACGACGAGGGCGGCGGCAGCTACCTGTTTTTGCTGCTGCTGCTGGCCATGCTGGCGCTGGCCTGCTTCAATATCTGGCGCAAAGTGCGCAGAAAGACCCGCAATCAGTATTGATCGTTTCAACCAAGGCTGCCGTCCCGGACGTGGTGCGGCGGCCTTTTTCCGATAGGAGGGAAAGACTATGGAACAATTTTATTATCAAGGTACTGCCGTGGTAGAAAATGCCGACGCAGACTGCCACAGCCTGCTCAAGGCCAGCGCCCTGCTGCGCTATGTGGAGCAGATTTCTTCCATGCATGCCCGCCACTTTGGCATGGACGATAAGTTTTTTGAGGATCACGGTGTAGCATTTCTGGTAGGCAAGCAGGCGCTGCGGTTCAGCCGTGTGCCCCGCCGTGGCGAGACTTTGAACCTTTGCTCCCGCTCAGAAAAGGCTCTCCGCGGCTCCATCAAGCGCATCACCACCCTTACGGACGAAGCCGGGCAGGAAGTAGCCATGGTGGACAGCCGCTGGATCATGTCCAGTCTTGAGGATGGGCACATCCTGCGCAGCCGGGCTGGACGGTAGAGGAATACTGGAACGAGACGGTGGAAGAGGAGCTGCCCCTTTTGCTGCATAAGCGCCGGGACAGCCTGACCAGCGCCGGTCTGGTTACGGCGCGCTACTCCCAGTGCGACCTGCACTACCACATCAACAACGCTTTTTATTTGGATATCGTCTGTGACGCGCTGCCGCTGGAGATCATGCGCGATCATGTTGTGAAGTTCGCCTCCATCAATTACCACCGCGAAGTCCCCATGGGGCAGCAGGTGGAGGTTTTCTACACCCCCTCGGATGATGCTGGTACTTTATTGCCAAGCACGCGGACAAAACGGCTTTCGAGTGCTATCTGGAACTGGAGCCGGTCAAACAGTAAGTGCCCGGAGGAAAAATGCCTATGTCCAAGACGAGGGAACTGTTCGGCACCTTTTTCAAGATCGGTGCCTTTACTTTTGGCGGCGGCTACGCCATGGTGGCGCTGCTGGAACACGAATTTGTAGAAAAAAAGCGCTGGCTCACCCGGGAGGAGTTTCTGGATATGGTCGCTATTGCCGAGTCCACCCCCGGCCTGTGGCGGTGAACAGCGCCACCTACATCGGCTATAAGCTGGCTGGTGTTGCCGGTGCGGCGGCTTCCACTCTGGCAGTGTGCCTGCCGTCCTTTGCAGTCATCTACCTTATTTCGCTCTTCTTCGACCGCTTTTTGCAGCTGACGGTGGTAGCGAATGCCTTCAAGGGCATTCAGGCCTGTGTCATCTACCTGATCTTATCCGCAGGGGTCAAGATGCTCAAAAACTTGCAGCGCACCCCCTTCAACACGGCAGTGGTGGCGGTGGTGCTGGCGGCCATGGTGGGCTGCTCTATGCTGGCGGTAAAATTTTCCTCCATCTGCTGCATTTTGCTTTGCGGCGCAGCGGGGTGCTGGCCTACGCGATAGGGCGGGGGAAGAAAGGCGGCACAAAATGATCTTGTTGGAGCTGTTCTGGAATTTCCTTGTCATCGGTGCAGTGTCCTTTGGCGGCGGCTACGGCATGATCTCGCTGGTACGGGAAACGGTGCTGGGGCACTGCTGGCTGACCGAGAGCGAATTTCTCAGCTTTATCGCAGTGTCAGAGTCTACGCCCGGCCCGCTGGCGGTGAACATGGCCACCTTTATCGGCGCTTCGCAGGCGGGGCTGGCAGGCTCCTTTGTGGCAACGGTGGGGGTGGTGTTGCCCTCTTTTGTCATCATTCTGCTCATTGCAGCGGCGCTGCACAGCCTGATGAAGTACGCCGGGGTCAACGCCTTTTTGGCTGGGGTACGTCCCTGCGTGGTGGCTATGATCCTGGCCACCGCCTGCACCATGGGGCTTTCCACGCTGGGCGGCTTTACCACCCTTGTCGGCGGCTTTGCTCCGGATATGCGTGCACTGGCGGTGTTTGCCCTGCTGGGCATTCTGCATTTTGCCTATAAAAAGAAAACGCAGAAAGCGCCGTCCCCCATCGGGATGATCTTACTTTCTGCGGTGCTGGGCGCGGTGCTGTGGAGCATCTGACCCGGAAGGAGAGGTTGACAAAATGAACATTACCGTGTATCTGGGGGCAAACCTTGGCACCGACCCTGCACTGCCGCAGGCTGTGCAGCAGCTGGGGCGCTGGATCGGCGAAAGCGGCAACGCGCTGGTGTACGGCGGCAGCAAAAGCGGCCTGATGGGGCTTTTGGCCGACAGTGTGCTGGCCGCAGGCGGCCGGGTGACCGGCGTAGAACCCAAGTGCTTTCTGGACGCAGAGCTGCAGCATGAGGGACTGACCGAGTTGATCGTGACCGAGGACATCCCCTCCCGCAAGACCAAAATGATCGAGCTGGGGGATGCCTTTATCGCGTTTCCAGGCGGCACCGGTACGCTGGAGGAGATCACCGAGGTCATCAGCAAGCTGTCGCTGGGGCAGCTGGACGCGCCCTGCATCCTCTACGACCTGAACGGCTACTACCAGCCCCTGCATCAGCTTTTGCAGCAGATGATCACCATGGGGCTTTCTACTCCGGCGCGGCAGCGGAATATCACCTTTGCCGCCGACCTTGCTCAAATCCGCGCGATCCTTGAAAAATGATATTGGAAAGCTTACTTCTCAAACGTAAGGAGACTGCTGTACATGGCTTTGTGCGGCGGTCTTTTTTCATAAAATGGGATACCGGGGCGTCCGCAGACGACCCGGTTTCCCGAAAAAAATCATTCCGCTGGTTATGCCCATAGCGCACGCGGAGGGCATTTAAAATCTTTCTGCGCAACCAAAAAGGCCGCTGCACGAAATCAATGTGCAGCGGCCTTTTGCTATCCTGTTATGTAGCTGTGCGCGTTAAACTTAGGCGGCAGTGGTGGAAGCAGCCTCAGAAGAAGCAGCCTCACTGACAGCAGCCTCAGAGGAAGCAGCCTCGGAAGATGCAGCCTCAGAGGAAGCGGCCTCGCTGGAAGCAGCCTCAGAAGAAGCAGCCTCGGAAACAGCGGTGGTGCTTGCGGAAGCAGCCTCAGAGGTGGAGGAAGCAGCAGCGCTAGAAGCAGAACCACCGCAAGCGGTCATGCCAGCAGCCAGAGCCAGAGCAACAACAGCGATGCAAATATTCTTGAGTTTCATATCAATGATCTCCTTAGTCTTCTTGTAAATGTTTGGCAGCGGGCTTTCGGTAGCGCCTCACTGCGATGCTATATTCTAATCCGTTTTTGAAAAAAATCAAGAGGATTTTGGTCGAAAGTTATAATCCATGTAAAGAATCTACATAGTTGTCATAAAGTTTCGCCAAAAGTAAAAGACTTTTTGGCAAAAATAAAGCGCGGGATAGAGCCTGTACCGCCGGGCGGGAAGCACAAAAACAGAAAAATTTGAAAAATACTCATAAAATCCTTTTTATTGTACTGTAAATGTGGATAATAGAGACACAACGAGGGACGGACATCCCCCGGAAGGCTGAACGACAAGAAAATTTATGGAGGTACTACAATGAAAGACTTTGATTTTGGCTACTTTGGCACCGGCGACGAGGCTATGCCCAGTACATGACCGCGTTCGAGCGCAATTTCAGCACGGACAGCACTGACAGCTTTGCGTCCGATGACGCAGACTGCGATGCAGGCAGCTGCGACAGCACTGAGGACGATTTCTGAGCCTGCACCCTTTGCGTTTGTGCATACAAAGGGCAAAGGGGGAATGCGGCTTGAACCGGATCGTTTTCACACTTTGTGTCTGGCTGTTCCCGGCGGCGTGTACCGCGCTGGGAGCAGCAGGGGT
>ENA-OQHY01001237-OQHY01001237.1-human-gut-metagenome-genome-assembly--contig:-NODE-1237-length-11312-cov-1.556996_pt1 | contig 11312 bp, 14 predicted proteins | sample MGYA00242570_ERZ504733 | MGnify/ENA primary metagenome ERZ504733 (study PRJEB26092, sample SAMD00036219) | human gut metagenome | host: Homo sapiens | study: EMG produced TPA metagenomics assembly of...
GCTGGAGCAATTCTATAATTTTAGCATAGTTACTATTGATTTTCATCTGCTTTTCCAGAGACTAGTATATTAGCAAATTCTTGATTTCCTTCCTCTCCCAATAACTCGGGAACTAATAAGGATTTTCATTAAAGTTAACTACCCCTTGTAGTTTGGATTCTGTTTCCAAATTGTTGGTTCGATTTGACTTTTCAAGAAATTAGTCTCAGGACCGCCACTTTCTAATTTAGTATAGATAGCTCTCAACAGCAAAAACAGGCTTGTAATACGCTGTTGCCCATCGATTATTTCCTGTTCTTTATTATCATTTTCATATGAAACTATTGTGCCAAGAAAGTAAGTATTATTTTCATCTTCTGTTGTATTGAGTGTGTATTCAGTTAGATCATCGAATAAAACTTGGATTTGTTCGTCTGACCAAGTATATGGTCGTTGATATTCAGGAATAATAAATCTTTTATTCTTTCCAGTCTCTAATAGTTGTTTGACGCTTCTTTTGTCAACATTTATTGATGTAGTCATAGAAGAAATTCCTTTGATTAGTTTATAATATAGCTAATTATATCAATTTTTTAGTTTTCTTTCTAAGAAAGATACTGTCAATAATTATGTGTAAACACTCAAGTAGAGTTGAAGAATGTTAAATGATATAATAGAGTTTAGATTTTTGAGGGAGAAAATTATGATTTTATTAGTTATAATCACAAAGACCAACAATTAGTAGATATGGTTGCTAGACAACTAGAACTATCATTTGGTAGAAATAGCATTTTCTATGATCGATGGTCAATGCAGCCAGGTGACAGTATTATTGGTAAAATGAATGAGGGGCTAGAACAATATACTACTTTTTTCTATTTTCTATCTACAAACTCTCTTAAGAGTCCCATGGTTACTAGAGAGTGGCAGAGTGCTTTGATGAGTAGTGTTAACAGTGATTTGAAATTTGTTCCTATCCGTCTTGATGATTGTCCTCCTCTGGTTATTATGAAAGATTTACTATATATTGATTTATATGGTATCGGTATTGATGAAGCCATTTTCCAAATGAAAGCAGTCGTGAATCAAGAGAATAATTATAAACCTTTAGAAGATAAAGACAATCTCATTTGTTATTTGCATGTAAAATCAGAATACGAAATTGAATTCGAAATTATGGCGACTATGTTTACTGTGCATGATGTCAATTTTGGATTTATTCATACAAATGAGATAGAGAATTTTGATGTTATAAGCTCTACTGATTCGATTTTGTGTTTTAGTACAGGTGAATTTTCAGGGACTCTCCCTTCTGGAGAAGTCAAAAAATATAATATTACCTGTAGAAGATTAAATAGGTCACTATCTCCCAAAAGCTCTTTTAAAGGAATTATAAAAACTCAAGTGCATACACCTGAGTTAATAAATATTGTACATATTTTATCTGATAAGGAGTTAAATCCTATTCCTGTTACAGTCAGATAATGGTGTGAACTTTTTGGTAAAATCTAGCTCAATTTGTGTATTTTTAGGGTAAAATTCACACCATTCAACTGAAATATATTCAAATTAGATGAAATTGTTCTTTCTGAAAACATGGGAAAACATTGATTTTAAACGCATATTGAAAGTTATTCAAATAATAGTTTTCCAACCAGGTCTTACGATTTGTGGCAAATTCAATTTAATATTTTGCCTCAAAATAGCCACACTTTTTATAGAACTAAGAGGAATAATGAAATTCTCTTCTTATTAATATGGTTGTTTAAAATCTTAAATATAGCGTTTTACGGTGTAATGGGAAGTATGGCAAATAAATCAACTATGTTCAGCAAACAAAGCTTAATTAGACTGTAAAAACAAGATCCAGAAAGGATCTTGTTTTTCATATCTTGAATTGTCAAATTAAGTGCATACTTTCCCCATAAAATACTTCATAAGGTGTTTTCCAGTTAAGATATTTTTGTGGGCTATTATTAAGTTTGTTCTTCCACAGCTGAATAATCTGATCATTAACCAATGTTACATCACTCTCTTTGGGAAAATGTTCTCTTAGTAGTCCATTCGTATTCTCATTAGTCCCTCGTTGCCATGGAGCATGGGGATCAGGAAAATAGACTTCAATTTTTAATTGATCACACAACTTCTGATGATAGGTAAACTCTTTCCCTCTATCAGGAGTCACAGTATGCTTGGTCAAGGGTTCTAGCATTTTTACCATAGCTTCTATTACCAACTTACTTTTCTTGACAGCTACCTTCTGGATTTTTAGAAAACGATAATAACGGTCAGTTAGAGTCACTAAACAAGATTTTCCAGTTTTACCTGCAACAGTATCGTCTTCCCAATCTCCTATTCTAGTTCGGTTATTAGCATCTTTGGGTCTTTCTTGAATTGTATGAGATATAGAGATTTTCCCTCTATTTTCGACATAACCTTTTGTATGACGCTTTTTGCCACGATGGCGGAGCTTGCGAATGACACCACGAGCACCATGAGATAGTGAGTTGTTATCAAAATGTCCTTTGTAAATGGCTCTATAACTTGTTTGATAACTAATAACAGCTTTTCCATACTCTAATCTCAACCGACCTTCTATTTCTTCAGGAGACCATTGATACTCGAGAAATAGATGTTTGAGGGACGGTATTGCTTAAATTGCGATCTATTTCAAGTATCCGTTTCCGACCAAAGTGTGATTTAGCAATATAGTAGGATTTCTGTGCATGACATGGAGAATAGTTTCCTTCTCTTAGATATCGCTTCCACTCACGACTAATACTAGAGGGATAACGATGAAGTAACTTAGCAATTTGAGACAAATTTAGGCCTTGCGTACGGTAAACGAGAATACTTTCACGCTCTTCTATGGTAAAGTATGGTAGCTCATAAGACTTCCTTTCGTAACTAGTTCGTTCAATTCTATTTTACTAGAGAATCTTATGAGTTTTTATTGTGCACTTATATTGTGTATTCAAACTATAAATGGTCTGAATATTTTGATATAATGGAAAAAAAAACTTATTTTTACATGGGGGATTTTATTGTGACAAGAGCCAAGGAGCTGCTTAAACAAAGGTACTATAAGCCAATCAAAGATCATCCTGAACTATTTGTTGAAATCGAGTTGGAATACCCTGTAGTTAATTTGAGTGTGAATGCTACTGATGTTTCTCTATCGAAATAGTTATTCATCTATCTTCTAAATAATTTTGATTTTCATGCGGATAAGTTTGATTCTGATAATAATCCTATTCAGCTTATTGACCAGGTTTCTGGTGATATGATTCTTTTTGAGGTCTCATACAATACAATTGAATTTGCTTTTGCAAAGGCTAGCCGCATTGCTGAAGTTGAGGAACGTCTAGGCACTTACCTCAGTATGATTCAACCGTATCTTCGTGACCATAATCATGAGTTGCAAGGATGGGGCGTAAATCCAAACTGGGCAAAAAATGATAATAGGCCTGTTAAATCTCCTCGTTATAAGATGCTTATGAATTTTCTTGAGCTCTCTAAAGCAAAGAATGATCCTTTCTTTCACGATTATCCTGAATATGGCTCTTTTATCTGTGGAAGTCAGGTACAGTTAGATGTCTCAAAAACATCCTATTCGAGAGTTCTAAATGCTTTTAATCAAATAGAGGGACCCAAGGCGGTATTATTGGCAAACTCTTAATTTTGGGGTTCTGATTGGGATCTTGCACTTTCACGTGATGTTTTCTGGGAGAATTCCATGCATGGTGTTGTTTGAGGAAATGCGGGGGTATTTCCGAAGGTGTTTGAAAACGAAGATGACTATTTTTCTTATCTATCCGAGACTGCAATTTTTACAGTTACGAGGGGTGAAGTGACTTACTATTTTGAACCTATTCGTGCTAAAGACTACTTGAATAAACCAGCTATTCAAGCCTGGTCTATTCATGGTAAAGAAGTTTCAATTCAGCCGAGTGAGGACGACTTTCAAACGCATCGTTCTTATCAATTTCAAGATTTAACGACTAGGGGAACCGTTGAGTTCGAAGTGTTTGTACTCAGCCTTTCTCAGCGACTTTTGCACCAGCAGCCCTTCATCTTGGACTTTTAGTTAACTTAGAGGCACTAGAAAGTATTTTAAAAGGCACATCTTTATTTGAAGTTTTTGATTATGATTATCCTAAAATTCGTTGCTTGTTTTCGAAAAAGAAAATCTCAAAGACTGATTTAAAATTGATCTTGCCTTTGACAGAGACTCTGCTAACTTGTGCAGAGGATGGGCTCAAAAATCGTGGCTTTGGAGAAGAAGTTTACTTAGCTCCTCTTCAAGAAAGATTAGCTGCTTTGAAAAATCGTTTAGACTAACTCCAGATAGTATAAATGTAATGTTTCGGAAAAGCTAAAAAAGTCAAAAAGCTTATTGACAATAGCATACAATAAATGGTATTATATGATAGTTGTTTCGAAAGAGAACAAAAGAGAGTTTCAAAAACTTTCAAAAAAGTATTTGACATTGATTGTCAAACTTGATATAATAACTAATGTTGTTAGCGGAAATGGCGGAATTGGCAGACGCGCAGGACTAAGGATCCTGTGACCGCTTTAGGTCGTGAGGGTTCAAGTCCCTCTTTCCGCAGAGTAACCAGTCAGGCGACTGGTTTTTTTGTATTAAAAAATCAAAACGCTTACAAATTGTAGAAAAGCTAGTTTTTTGAGTTTAATTGTGATAGAATAAACTTGTAAACGGGTTCAAACCCAAAAAAAATATAGGAGGCCTTTATAATGGCAATCGTTTCAGCAGAAAAAATTTGTTCAAGCAGCTCGTGACAATGGTTATGCAGTTGGTGGATTTAACACAAATAACCTTGAGTGGACTCAAGCTATCTTGCGTGCAGCAGAAGCTAAAAAAGCTCCAGTACTTATCCAAACTTCTATGGGTGCAGCTAAGTACATGGGTGGTTACAAATTGTGTAAAGCTCTTATCGAAGAATTGGTTGAATCAATGGGTATCACTGTACCAGTTGCTATTCACCTTGATCACGGTCACTACGATGATGCTCTTGAGTGTATCGAAGTTGGTTACACTTCAATCATGTTTGATGGTTCACACCTTCCAATTGAAGAAAACCTTAAATTGGCGAAAGAAGTTGTAGAAAAAGCACACGCTAAAGGTATCTCAGTTGAAGCTGAAGTTGGTACTATCGGTGGTGAAGAAGACGGTATCGTCGGTAGAGGTGAATTGGCACCAATCGAAGATGCTAAAGCTATGGTTGCAACTGGTGTTGACTTCTTGGCTGCAGGTATCGGTAACATCCACGGTCCTTACCCAGAAAACTGGGAAGGTCTTGACCTTGACCACTTGCAAAAATTGACAGAAGCTGTACCAGGTTTCCCAATCGTATTGCACGGTGGATCAGGTATTCCTGATGATCAAATCCAAGAAGCTATCAAACTTGGTGTTGCTAAAGTTAACGTTAACACAGAATGTCAAATCGCATTTGCTAACGCAACACGTAAATTTGTTGCTGAATACGAAGCAAATGAAGCAGAATACGACAAGAAGAAACTCTTCGACCCACGTAAATTCTTAAACCAGGTTTCGATGCTATTACAGAAGCTGTTGAAGAACGTATCGATGTATTTGGTTCAGCAAACAAAGCTTAATTAGAACTATATAACTTGAAAATAAAGGGTTTGTCCAATGTGGACAAGCCTTTTTCTTGTGTTTTGCCACAGATTTGCCACACTTATTGTGTAAGAGTATCAAGTATAGGTATAATTTGATCCTTTGTTTTTTTAGTAATATGCAAATAAATTTCTGTTACACGACTACCTCTAGAATGTCCAACACGATCTTGAATAGCCTCTAAAGGTACTCCTTGTTCAGCCAAGAAGCTGATATGCGTATGTCGGAAGATATGAGTTGTAATATGTTTCTTGAAACTAAGCTTATTGTCAATATCGATTCCTGCCCGTCTCGGGTTTCCATTGCGGTTTAGTTTACCATTTTCTGAAGAGTTTAGGAAGTTGTTTAATACACTGTAATGTAGAGGAGTACCATTGTAATCAGGTTTATGGATGCTCTTAGAGGTGAAAATCCATCCATTATCTTTATAATCAGGATTGAATCTTATATGTTGGTGATTTAACTCAATTTCCTCTTTAAGAATTTCGATAGCCCTTTTAGATAATTGGACATTTCGGTAACTTTGTAAATTTTTTACATTACCTTCATAGCTATCTTCTGAGGCTCCTCCATGAGTAGCACGAGTTCTAATAACTGAGGCTATATTTTTATTAAAATCAATAGCTTCCTCCTTTAAACCGAGCACTTCACCAATACGCATTCCGGTTAGTGCTTGAAATTCAAAAATACGTGCATACTGTTCGTTGTACTTACGAACAATGGATAATACTTCTTTGAGTTCCCAAGATTCAAGATATTGATCTTCTATATCTGATTTCTTTAAACGATCTAATTCGTCAGAAAGCCCTTTCCTACCAATACTTATATAGGGCATTGGATTTTGATCAGGAGAAATGTAATCATGAAGAATGGCAAACTTATAGATTGATGTTAAATCGGATTTTACACCTTGTGCGAGCCTTTTATGGTTTCCTATAGGATAAAGATTATCAAGTAAGTTTTTAATTAAACTAGATGGAATATTTTTTAAAATCGAATCCTTAGGGATTTGCTTAGTAATATGGTTACGGTATCTACCATCTTCACCTGCTAATGTTTTAGGAGCAACTAGTTGTCTTTCAACTCGTTCATTATCGCCATTCATTCCAGACCTCATCAAGCGTGATATCTGATTTTTCTAGAAGAATAGTTCTAGTCAGCTCTTCATAAACCTTATTAGCCTTCTCTTGAAGTTCTTTATGGATAATAGCTTTAATTTGAGGAGATAGTTTTATTTTTCCTGTGGTATCCTTTTTATTTACGATAGTATACCAATCAGATAGAATTTCTCTGCGTTTATTCGTTAACGGGTTATTGAAGTAGGTTCTAAATTTTACTTCAATATATCCAGTTTTATCAGCAGGTCTTATTGTCTTTTGAGTAATATTAGCTATTTTAACTTGCTCCATTATCCCACCTCCTTAAATCGTTTATTTTGCCTATAGCGTAAGAAATTTAAGAAACCCTCGAAGTTGATCCAAACAGTTCTGTGACCGGAATTAATCACATAGTCTTTGAATTGGGGATTCATTCTCATCTCAGTTAGCAGATTGTTTAAAGGTCTTCAATTTTAATCCTTCAAATCTTTTCATTAATGCTAACTTATCACCCATTCGGCTTTGCAGTTTTCAACTGGTACTATTTAAGCTTTAGCATAAATAACTCCTTTCTATTTTCCAATAACATAAGTAAATTGTTTTGCTGTTTCTGCATTAAAAGTGCGGTAGCTAATGACTCCTAGGCCTTTGACGTTAGATTCAGAGATAAGAATAGATCCATCTGATCTGACTTGTTCCACGAAGGCAATGTGTCCATAGGTTGGGTCTGCTCCAGCTTGTCTTGGGCTAAAAGATAGTGCGGAGTGTTCGGTAGGGGTATGAGTTGTTTGGTAACCAGGGGCATTCATCCATTGACCCCCATTTCCCATGTACTCTCCGAAGCTAACACCGACCTCTTTTCCTCGGTTGTAGACAAACCAGGTACATTGTCCCCAGGGATAAGACAGACCTGTATAGCTTGAGGTATTGATTTCTATGGTGAGGCTGTAGCCTTGTGGGACGTCCCCAGTTGTGACACCACCTCCGTCTCTGGTTTTTCCTGTTGTTTGTTCAGGGGCCTTTGGTGTGCTCCATGCTCATCGATATAAGTATCGAGTTTTTGCATGGTTTCAGCACGCCTTTTTCCTGAGCCAGAAGTATCGGTGAAGTAGACGCCACCATCTGTTGATGTATTGAGAGAACCACTCGCAAATTTTTGCGCTTTGTCATCTTGGACTTTGAAGATTTCATTTTTATTGCCAATGATGGTCTGCTTTATGAGTCCAACAACGGCTACTTCATCGTTAAAATTATTGGCATTTTCTGGATTAGAGTCAAATGCGGTTCTGTTGCAAAGTTTTAAATAAAGAATAAAATCCCTTACGGTATCTATGATTTAAGCTGGGATTCCCAATAATACCTTGATTTCAGTACAGACCGAAAACCCGAAGAGAGTGCCTTCTTTTCGGGTTTTCTTATATAATCCTCGGATGGCTTCCATGCTTTAATCGTGGTAGAGGTAGTGCGTAAACTTCGATAGATTTATTGTGTCTCTTTACTGGACGATGGTCTTGTTCAATCAAATTATTCAGGTATTTAATGGTACAATGTTCTGTCCCTTGATAAAATCCGTATTCTCTTAGTTTCTTAAAGGCACTTGTAATAGAGGGGGCTTTATCTGTGACTACAACCTTCGGTTCATCAAACTGCTTAACTAACCGCTCAAGAAAAGCATAGGCTGTTTGTGTGTCCCGTTTTTTACGTAACCAAATATCCAAGGTTAAACCATCTGCATCGATGGCTCGATACAAATAATGCCATTTTCCTTTAATTTTGATGTATATTTCATCCATTTTCCATGAATAAAAGGATTTTTTATTTTTCTTTTTCCAAATTTGATAGAGTAGTTTGCCATATTCTTGCACCCAACGATAAATCGTCGTATGAGAAACGTTAATGCCACGATCATATAAGATTTCTTGAACTTCACGATAGCTAAGGTTATAACGAAGATAGTAGCCCACGGTTACAATAATCACATCCTGCTGAAATTGCTTTCCTTTAAAATGATTTATCGTCATTCCTCCTGCTATCTTTTTCTATTATTCTACCTTATTTGATAGTAGATTTAAAACTTTGCAACAGAACCGATGTAACCGTTTATTAATCTTTTTTATCATCTATGGATAACATTTTTTTGATTATCACTAGGAGTATGAAAAAGGAGATAATGATGGAACGGAGCCAAGCTAAAAAGCATGACAATACGATGACTAATAAGATTTTGATGAGGTTGATTGTCTCTTGTCGTAGGTTTGCTTTTTCTTGAAATTTTGATTATTCATAGTAAAATGAGCAGCAAAGAGTGTTTCAAATCAAGTACAGACAGCACGTATCATGGCTAATGGGGACTTGCTTTATCATGACGGTCTCTATATGAGTGCCTTGCAGGCAGATGGTAGTTATGATTTTACTGAAAATTTTACATATGTGAAGCCATGTTAAAGCAGGCTGATTTGGTCTTGGGTGATTTTGAGGGAACTATCAATCCTGATTATCCTTTGTCAGGCTACCCTCTGTTTAATGCTCCTCAATCAGTGACGGCAGTTATTAGTGATGCCGGCTATGATGTTATGGATTTGGCCCATAATCATATTTTGGACTCTGGTTTAGAGGGAGCTTTTACAACAGCCGATGCATTTAAAGAGGTGGGCATTGACCCTGTTGGTGTTTATGAAATCCTGTGCGTGATAAGGCGCCTCTGTTTATCAAGAATGTTAATGGCATCAAGGTGGCAATACTTTCTTATGCCTATGGTTTCAATGGCTTGGAGTCAAATCTGACCGAAAAAGAGATTGCGAATCATTTGTCGAATCTTGATGAAAAACGGATGAAAGTAGAGATTGAGCGTGCTGAAAAAGAGGCTGACGTTACGGTTATTATGCCACAGATGGGCGTGGAATATCGTTTGGAACCGACAGATGAACAGGTAAGCTTTACCATAAGATGATTGATTGGGGTGCTGATATTATCTTTGGGGGCCATCCTCATGTGGTTGAGCCGTCTGAAGTGGTTAAAAAGGATGGACAGTAAAAACTCATTATTTACTCAATGGGGAATTTTATCTCTAACCAGCGCATAGAGACTATGGATGGTGTGGATAATGCAGCATGGACAGAGAGGGGCGTCTTAATGGATGTCACTCTTGAGAAAAAGAATTGTCAAACCACGATTAAGACAGCTCAAGCGCATCCAACCTGGGTTAACCGCACACCTAAGGGAACAATTTCGCCAGAGGGATATCCTTTATATACTTATCAAACCTATATTTTAGAGGATTTCATTAAAGGTAGAAAATACAGAAATAAACTAGATGAAGAAACTAAAGAGCGTATAGATACTGCCTATAAAGAAATGAATGCTCATGTTAATCTAAAATGGAAATAAAGCTAAGATATCGCTAAAATTTGGCGATATTTTTCTTTATCGACAAGTTACCAACAGACTTATCCACAGGTGTGGATAAGTCTGTTCTCAGTGTTAAACCTTGATTTTTCAAGGTTTTATTAGAATTGTATTGTTTTACTTGTTAACAAGTTTATCCACAAGTTGTTGAATTGATAGAGACTGAATTTTATAAACGATACTGGTTAAATGTTGTAGAAACATTCGTTTTTTTTCAATAAAAAAGGTGTAATTTCTATAAAAAATAGCGTTTTTAATCAAAATATGCTAAAATTATATAAAATAAAATGATGGAGGCTTCTCATGAAAGCGATTATTACAGTTGTAGGTAAGGATAAAGCGGGTATTGTTGCAGGTGTTGCGACTAAGATCGCAGAACTTGGTTTGAATATTGATGATATCACTCAAACAATCCTTGATGAATTCTTTACCATGATGGCGGTTGTATCATCGGAAGATAAGAAAGATTTTACACACCTACGTGCTGAATTAGAAGCTTTTGGTGAATCATTAAACGTCAAAATCAATATCCAAAGCTCAGCGATTTTTGATGCTATGCACAACTTATAAGATAGGGGTAGTTGAAAATGGATATTAAAACAGGTTACAGAAACCATTGCTATGATTGAGGAGCAGAACTTTGATGTTCGTACTATCACCATGGGAATTTCACTTCTAGACTGTATCGATTCAGATATTGATAAGGCAGCAGAAAAGGTATACAACAAGATTGTTTCTAAGGCTAAGAACTTGGTAGCTGTTGGTGACGAAATTGCGGCTGAACTTGGTATTCCGATTGTTAATAAACGTGTTTCTGTTACTCCGATTTCAATTATCGGTGCGGCGACAGATGCGACAGATTATGTACGTTTGCTAGGGCACTAGACCGTGCAGCTAAGGAAATTGGCATTAACTTTATTGGTGGTTTCTCTGCATTAGTTCAAAAGGGCTACCAAAAAGGTGATGAGATTCTTATTAATTCTATTCCACGTGCGCTTGCAGAGACTGATTTTGTCTGTCTCATCTGTCAACATTGGTTCAACAAAGACTGGTATTAACATGACAGCAGTACGTGACATGGGACGTATCATCAAAGAGGCTTCTGAGGCAGATCCATTGGGCCCAGGTAAATTGGTGGTCTTTGCTAATGCGGTTGAAGATAATCCATT
>ENA-OQHY01001238-OQHY01001238.1-human-gut-metagenome-genome-assembly--contig:-NODE-1238-length-11308-cov-1.916555_pt1 | contig 11308 bp, 13 predicted proteins | sample MGYA00242570_ERZ504733 | MGnify/ENA primary metagenome ERZ504733 (study PRJEB26092, sample SAMD00036219) | human gut metagenome | host: Homo sapiens | study: EMG produced TPA metagenomics assembly of...
TCGTTAATTCATTAACCCATTACATTTGAATTTAACTCAACCCTTTACAAATTCTTCTGAACTTTTAATCAGATAGATAAGTGTCTCTTATAACTGTGGTTCCTGCTGAAACTAAAGCTTTACCAGCTTCATTTCCTTTCATATTTAGCAAAGTTCTTGATGAATCTTCCAGCAAGATCTTTTGCTTTTTCATCCCACTCAGCTGCATCGGCATATGTGTCACGAGGATCAAGGATTCCTGTGTCAACACCGGTAAGTTCTGTAGGTACTTCGAAGTTGAAGTATGGAATTGTCTTTGTTGGAGCATTCTTGATGTCTCCATTCAGGATGGCATCAATGATTCCACGTGTATCCTTGATAGAGATACGTTTTCCTGTTCCGTTCCATCCTGTGTTAACCAGGTATGCTTTTGCACCGCTCTTCTCCATCTTCTTAACAAGTTCCTCTGCATATTTTGTAGGATGCAGTTCCAGGAATGCCTGTCCGAAGCAAGCTGAGAATGTAGGTGTAGGCTCTGTGATTCCACGCTCTGTACCAGCAAGTTTTGCTGTAAATCCAGACAGGAAGTAGTACTGTGTCTGCTCTGGTGTCAGTACAGATACCGGTGGAAGTACTCCGAATGCATCAGCTGACAGGAAGATTACATTTTTAGCAGCAGGTGCTGAAGATACAGGACGCACGATATTTTCAATATGATTGATCGGGTAAGATACACGAGTATTCTCTGTTACACTCTTATCTGCGAAATCAATCTTTCCATTTTCATCAAGTGATACATTCTCAAGAAGTGCGTTACGCTTGATTGCATTGTAGATATCCGGCTCAGACTCTTTGTCAAGGTTAATAACCTTAGCATAGCAGCCGCCTTCAAAGTTGAATACGCCGTTGTCATCCCAGCCGTGCTCGTCATCACCGATCAGAAGACGCTTAGGATCTGTAGAAAGTGTTGTCTTTCCTGTTCCTGAAAGTCCGAAGAAGATTGCTGTATTCTCTCCGTTCAGATCTGTATTGGCTGAGCAGTGCATAGAAGCCATTCCCTTAAGCGGAAGGAAGTAGTTCATCATAGAGAACATACCTTTCTTCATCTCTCCGCCGTACCATGTATTGATGATAACCTGCTCTTTGCTTGTGATGTTGAACATTACTGCTGTCTCTGAGTTCAGTCCTAATTCTTTGTAATTTTCAACTTTTGCTTTAGAAGCATTGTATACTACGAAGTCTGGCTCAAAATTCTCAAGTTCTTCTTCTGAAGGTTTGATGAACATATTTGTTACAAAATGAGCCTGCCATGCAACTTCTACGATGAAACGGATTGCCATACGTGTATCTTTGTTTGCTCCGCAGAATGCATCTACAACATAAAGTTTTTTGTTAGAAAGTTCTTTGATTGCAATATCTTTTACTGCGTTCCAAGCTTCCTGTGTTGCAGGATGGTTATCATTCTTATATTCATCAGATGTCCACCATACAGTATCTTTTGAATTCTCATCAACTACGATGAACTTATCTTTAGGAGAACGTCCAGTATAGATACCTGTCATTACATTGACTGCACCAAGTTCACTTTCCTGTCCTTTTTCAAAACCTTCCAGTTCCGGTTTTGTCTCTTCCTCAAATAATAATTCATAAGAAGGATTGTGCACGATTTCCGTCGTTCCTGAAATGCCATACTTACTTAAATCGATTTTAGCCATCTTCATTTAACCTCTTTTCTTTTATTTACTGCTGTATATTTATAAATTCTGGTTTTTCATACTCTTCCACAACAGCATTTGCCTTATTATTGCATTTTTCCGCGCAAAAGTCAACACTTTAACAATCTTTTCAAAGCACTATTTTGCAACTTCTATATCTCAATCCGTTATTTTTTCTGCTTTTATTCTTTTATATAGTTTAAAAATGCAAGATTTTTATAGAAACCTTGCATTTAGTAATTTTTATCGATTATGAATTTTATTTATTTTTAATATAAAGTTTTATACTTCTAAAATATTCTTTACTGTGTCTTTCATTTTATCTGCATCACATTCCAGATCATGCAGGATATTAGCATTCAGAATATCTTTGATTGCCTGTGGCATCTCACGTCCGGATGTTTCTTCCAAAACACTCAGAAGGCTGAATTCATCCTGATCAGCATACTTCGGATCGATTGCGCTCATCACACTCTTCACGAATTTGTACGGACTTGCAGTCGATGCGATCACACATTTCTTATCGTCGCCACTGTTCTTCTGATAACAGCCGCATACATACGACGCTACACTTGTATGCGTGTCCATAACATATCCTGTCTTATTGTATACTTTTTTAATATTCTCTGCGCACTCTTCTTCTGTTGCGTACCCTGCTGCGAAATCAGCAAGACGCTCCTTCATATCTTCTGTGATCGTATATTTTCCGGCGGATTTTAATGCTTCCATCATATCCTTCGTCTTCTGATCATCATCCCCGCTGATTCTGTAGATCAGACGTTCCAGATTGCTGGAGATCAGAATATCCATGGATGGGGATGTAGTGAGGATAAACTCACGGTTTCTGTCATAATCTCCTGTCTGGAAGAAGTCAAACAATACCTTATTGTCATTTGAAGCACATACCAGCTTATCAATCGGTACTCCCATCTGTTTTGCATAATATGCAGCCAGGATATTTCCAAAGTTACCTGTCGGTACTACCACATTGATCTTTTCACCATCTTCAATCTCTTCATTTTCCAGAAGTTTTGCATATACATTGACGTAATATACCACCTGTGGAACCAGACGTCCGATATTGATAGAGTTGGCTGATGAAAACTGATAGCCTTTCTTTGCGAGTTCTTCCGCCAGTTCTGTATCTTCGAACATCGCTTTCACACCACTCTGTGCATTATCGAAATTGCCATGGATCGCTACTACGTTTACATTCTCTCCTCTCTGTGTCACCATCTGGAGTTCCTGTACCTTGCTGACACCATTCTTTGGATAGAATACGATGATCCTCGTTCCTTCCACATCCGCAAAGCCTGCAAGTGCGGCTTTTCCTGTATCTCCGGATGTTGCAGTCAGAATCACGATCTCATTTTTAACGTCGTTCTTCTTTGCCGAAGTTGTCATCAGATGCGGCAGGATTGATAATGCCATATCTTTGAATGCGATTGTTGCACCATGGAACAATTCCATGTAATAAGTATCATCTACTTTTACGAGCGGCGCAATTTCTTCTGTGTCAAATTTGCTGTCATATGCTTTATCAATACAGTTTTTCAGTTCCTCTTCTGTAAAATCTGTCAGGAACTGCTTCATTACGAGATATGCGATCTCCTGATATGTCTTTCCTTTCAGATCTGACATTGTTACATCCAGCTTTGGAAGTTCCGATGGTACAAAAAGTCCGCCATCCGGAGCAAGTCCTTTCAGAATTGCCTCTGATGCTGTTACTTTCAGATTAGAATTTCTTGTACTTTTGTAATATAAACCCATGCCAACGCTCTCCTTATTATGATTACTTTCTCTTACTGTTTGTATATTTTACCAGTCCGCCTGCTGCATCAGTTTCTGCATGAACTCTGGAAACGGCTGTCCCTTGAATTCTGTTCCTTTTGTTCTGTCATAGATCTTACCGCTGTCAAAATCAATCTCTACTTCATCACCTGCTTCAATTGCTTTTGCAGCCTCCGGACACTCAATGATCGGAAGTCCGATGTTGATCGCATTGCGATAGAAAATTCTTGCAAATGTCTCTGCAATAACGCAACTGACACCTGCTGTCTTAAGACATAACGGTGCATGTTCCCTGGAAGAACCACATCCAAAGTTCTTGTTGGCAACAATGATATCTCCAGGCTGTACCTTATTGACGAATTCAGGATCGATATCTGCCATTGCATGGCTCGCAAGCTCCTGTGCATCATAAGAATTCAGATATCTTGCCGGGATGATTACGTCTGTATCTACGTTATCGCCGTATTTAAAAACATGTCCTAAAGCTTTCATTATTTGTCACCTACTTTCTCTGGATTTGCGATGTATCCTGCGATCGCACTTGCTGCTGCTACTTCCGGTGATGCCAGATAAATCAGAGAATCTACATGCCCCATTCTTCCTACAAAGTTACGGTTTGTTGTAGATACACATTTTTCTCCTGCTGCCATAACGCCCATATGTCCACCCATACAAGGTCCGCAGCTTGGTGTATTGACTGCACATCCTGCGTCTACGAAAATTTCCAGAAGACCTTCTCTGATACACTGTTTGTATATCTTCTGTGTAGCCGGAACGACCATAACACGTACATCCGGATGAACCGTATGTCCCTGAAGAATGGCAGCTGCTTTTCTCATATCTTCCATTCTTCCGTTTGTACAGGATCCGATCACAACCTGATCGATTTTGATCGGTTCCATTGCCTCGATCTCGTCAATTGTCTTCGCATTTCCCGGAAGATGTGGAAATGCAACGGTTGGACGGACTTCTGAAAGATCAATCTCTACAATACTTTCGTATTCCGCATCTTCGTCCGCTTCATATACATGATAGTCTTTCTTTGTATGTTCTTTTAAATATTCTTCTGTCTTCTCATCTACCGGGAAGATTCCGTTCTTGGCTCCGGCTTCGATCGCCATATTTGCCATTGTGAATCTGTCTGCCATAGAAAGATTCCTGATTCCGTCTCCGGTAAATTCCATAGATTTATAAAGTGCACCATCTACACCGATCTTGCCGATGATATGAATGATGATATCTTTACCGCTTACATATCTGCCCGGCTTCCCCGTCAGTACGAACTTGATCGCACTCGGAACTTTGAACCACAGTTCTCCCATTGCCATACCTGTTGCAATATCCGTCGTTCCGACACCTGTCGAAAATGCACCAAGTGCACCATATGTGCAAGTATGCGAATCTGCTCCGATGATACATTCACCTGCTGCAACCACTCCTGCTTCCGGAAGAATTGCATGTTCTACTCCTGATTTTCCCTGTTCAAAATACCAGCTGAGCCCCTGATCTTTGGCGAACTCACGGATTGCTTTTGAGTTCTCCGCAGACTTGATGTCTTTGTTCGGTGTAAAATGGTCCGGAACAAGAACTACTTTATCTTTATCAAATACTTTATCTGCCATCTGTCTGAAGATTGGTAATGCCATAGGACCTGTAATATCATTTGCCATGACTACATCTAATTTTGCTTCTATTAACTGACCGGCTGTCACGCTGTCGAGCCCAGCATGTGCTGCCAATATCTTCTGTGTCATCGTCATTCCCATAACGAATCTTTACCTCCTTGATTCTCATAATTTTATACTGTATTTTAGCACAGTAAAAAAGGGCATGCAAGAAATTATAAATTTTAATGCATAATTTTTCAAAAATACATCTTCTTTTTATTTCTGTTTTTTTATATTATGCAGGTATGGAATTTCAATCGGATCAATTGGTGTTGCCGGATTTTCAATCTTTCCTTTCAAGGTTCTTTTCCGTTTTTTCAGAAGTGCCCCGCCCTTATTATAGAACCAGAATGAATACGTCAGGATCTTATGCGCCGGTCCCATCTTGTCTTTGGCTGTCTTTCCGTACAACACGCCTCCGGCCTCGATTGCCGCTTTACTCCGTATCAGGCGATCAGTTCCGTCTCACAGGTCACTCTTTCCGGAAGAATGGTATAGCCTGTCCCTATGCAGTCCGGTCTGTGTGCGTCACTTCCGCCGATTCCCGGCTTTTTGTATTTCTCTGCAAGCTTCCTTGCTCCTTCATTCGATTCTGCTGATTCACATGCATTAAACGCCTCAATGAAATCAAACCTTTTGATCAGTTCCGGTGATTTATAAAACCTTCCCGTATTAGTAAAACTCAGATACTTTTCCCCGCATGGATGTGCCCGGTCCGAGGATTCCTCCGTGTCTGTGCACAAAGTCAATCAGAACCGACACCGGGAGTCCCTTTACTTCCAGAAGACGCATCTTTACACCTTCCGGCATAATACAAATGATATGTCCCGCATCCAGAGTATCATACTCGATTCCTTTCAACACAACAAAATCTTCATGTACCTTGCCTTTCATATGATATTTCCAATGACGATAACCATGATACGTATCGTGATCTGTGATCAGCATCCCGTCAAATCCTTTTTCCTTCAGGGTTGTGATGTATTCATCCAAGCTTACCCTGCTGTCTACTGAGCCTTCCCGCACATGGCAATGCATATCCAATTTCATAAGTAAGCCTCCTTAACTTAACTTTATTCTTAGCAACATTATAGCACATCCCATATAACAAAAATACCCTTGCAGATCTTAATTTTCTGCAACGGGTATATATTTTTTGCTTTAGTCAATATCATCCGCATGAAGAACTACGACATCTGAATCGTCTGTCTCGAATATCTCGACATCATCTTCATCCAGGAATCCGCCTTCCGGCACATCCGTCATTTTGACATCTACATTTTCCTCATCATCTGTATCTTCCGGCTCCGGCTTATCATCGTCTATGTCAAATATCTCTGTCACCGTCTCTTCCGGTTCTCCCTGCTCTCTCTGATCTCCCTGATCTCCGGCTTCCGTTTCTTCCTCCGGAGATTCTTCCACATCTCCATCATCGAGAAGCATTCTGGCCTTTTCTACTTCCGATTCCATCGAAACCTGTTCTTTGATCTTTTTCGAAATATTTTTTCCCTCTTTCCGATCTTTCTCGACTGCATCATTGTCTGAACCGTGATGCCAATTACAGCGATCGCTGCACTCATTACATATCCGATCCAGCCAATCTTTGTCATCCCAAGAAGAAACGGAAGCGCCATTCCTGCTTCCACTCCTCCTACAATACCGGTTACAAAGATGACCAGAAATTCCGCAAAGATGACTGTCAGTATTGCGATGACCAGTGCAACCGCTGCGCAGATTCCAAGTACTATAACTGACCGCGCTTCCACAAGGGTAACAAATGTCCCCCATGATCCAAAGAAAGTCATAACAAATATTCCGAATTTTCGTAGTACTGCACACATGATACACAATACCACTCCGCACACGGCAATTGTCGCAACCATCTTTGTCGTATCAAGACCTTCCACTGTTCCGATCACTGCTCCGATCACTGCTCCGGTTCCAAGTCCCATCATCGCCGAAAGTACTCTTACAAGCTTCAGACCAAACAATGAAATAATTACACCCACTACAACAATCGCAATCAGCACACCCATTATTTCCGGTGTCTTCCCTGCAACAAATATACTCGTGGGCCCATCTGCCGAATTAAAAACTGATGTAAAGTTCTCCATATTCATACCCGTTTCTCCTTTGCCCCTTATTACGCTTTAAGAATAGAAAAGACTGTGCCTCCGAAGATTCACAGCCTTTGGTTCATTATATCCGCCTCTAGAATGCTACTGCTCCTGTCTCTGTTCCATTAATAACATAGTATACTGCAGATTCTTCTGGTTTTATGTATAACTCCATCGTCTTGATATCTCCGATTTTCTTTCCAGAAGATGTCCATGCCTTCTTTACTCTTGCGATCATATCTTTTTCTTCTACCTGTTTTCCAAAGTATTCTACAAACGCACTTACTTTGATTTCTTTTTTTGCTGTTGTTTTTCTCGCAGTTGTCTTCTTTGCTGTCGTCTTCTTTGTGGTCGTCTTCTTTGCTGCTGTCTTTGTCTCAGCTTCAGCTTTCTTGACAGATTCTGTCTTTACAGCTTTGTCTTCAACTTTTTTCTCGGCCTTCTTTGCTTCCGGCTTAGCTGTTTCTTCTTTTGTAGTCGGTTTTACTGGCTCGGTCTTTGGAGCTGCTGTTTTTACCGGCTCCTTCTCTTATCTTCTTCGGCTTCTGTTGCTGCCACTGCCTTTACTGTCTCTGCTTTCTTCGTTGTCTCTGCTTTTTCTGATGTCTTTGTCACTGGTGCAGTTACTTTTGCAGTTACATCCTTTGTGGTTGCTGTTGTTACTTTTTTTGTAGCCATTTCATTTCCTCCTAAATCTCTCTAAGCCTCATCACCTAGTTGTCAATATTATAACACATTCTTCCAAAAATGCAATTCTATGCCACAGACAGCATTCTACACTCCGGTCAGCTCCAGGATCAGACCTGCGATCACAGCAATCACATACAATACTGCTATAATTTTTATATTTTCCTTCTTATCCGGATTCACTTTGAACAATACTACAAGCCCGATACCGGCTCCCGTGCAAAGTCCCGCGATCACAGAGGAAAAAGAAATTGCCCCGCTCAGATACAGCTGTGTCAGAATCACGGACGCCGCACAATTTGGGATCAGGCCGATCAAAGCCGCAATTGCCGGCTGGAACACAGTATCTCCAAGCATCATAGCTGAAATCTTGTCAATTCCAAGTATGTCAATACACAGATTTAAAATAAACGTAAATACAAACAGATACAAAAAAATCTTTCCCGTATGGCGAAGTGCAGGTTTTACTATTCCAGCCGAATGATTGTGACATCCACAGTCATGACAGAGTTCTCCTTCATGATGCGGCACTGCAATTTCTTTTTTAAAGAAAATATCTACCAGATATCCTGCAATAATTGCTATGATCACTTTTGCCAGAAGCAGCACACCGATCTTTCCTGCATGTTCCGGATTTCCCATTATAATAAGTATTGCCTCATCCGATGTGGCCAGAAACACTGCGATCAATGTTCCAACCGTAATGATTCCGCCTGAATACAGATTTGCTGCCATAACCGAAAATCCACACTGAGGGACACATCCTACGATTGCTCCTACAACCGGTCCTGCCTTATCTACTTTCACCATGAGTTTTTTTGTAAAATCACTGGAATAATGCTCCAGTGCCTCTATCAGCAGAAATGCAAGAAACAGGAATGGAAGCATCTTCACACAATCGATTGCCGCATCCAGTAATACATCAATAAACATTTCCATATCTACCGTCTCTCCTTTATTTTTTTCATAACATTTTTATTCTAGATGTTATGGTCGTATTTTTCAAGCAAAATATGTAGTCTTACTTTGTATATTTTTCTCATTTATCCTGTAATTTTCAGTCTTTTTTTCTGTATAATACATTATATATAGACTTTTTCACAGAAAGGATGTGGCCATATGAGTACTTTTGAACGATCCCTGTCCGGTCTTCCGGGTCTATGAATTCGATCCCTCTGAAGGATTTGAAGCTTTTACAATGAATGTCAGACGTCGGATCAAAGCAGAAGGCCGCGATGCTTTTTATGGATTTAAATCATAATATTTAAGGGCAATAAGAAATGAGCGACATACGCCGCTCATTTCTTATTACATCTTTCATTTCATTGTCCGTTATCTTTTATAGATTCCTTCCAGCACATTAACCGTTCCTTCGATTCCAAGAAGGCTTGCATTCAGTAATATGTCATGAGACTGATGCTTCCCCATTCCTGTCCTGTATGAGTTTCGTAATAATATTTTCGTTCTCTGTCCATACGTTTGATGCGATCCAGAGCTTTCTTCTCAGAAACATCGTATCTTTCCGCTATACGTTTGATGCGGTCAGCCCGGTCAGCACAGATGAAAACGTTAATGCAGTTTGGATTGTCCTTCAGGATATAGTCTGCACATCTGCCCACGATCACACATGGCCCACGTTCTGCAAGTTTTTTGATGATCTCCGTCTGCAGTTCATACATCTGCTCAGATAACGGCTGCACATATTCTTCCGAATTAATATAGGAAGAATATCCCATCGGTGTGATCAGATAACTGGATACGAAACTGTTAAGAGAAGTCTCATCAATTGCCTTTGCCGTCTCTTCTCTGATATCCATCTTCTCTGCTGCCATTCTGACAAGATTGTTATCATAGAGTGGAATATCCAGTCTTGTTGCAAGAAGATTGCCAATCTCATGGCCGCCACTTCCAAACTGTCTGCCTATTGTTATGATCTTATGTGTCGTCATAGGTATCCCTCCTTCGGATGAAAGTATTACGATTTCTTTGTCTATCATTATACATTGATTCGTCAGAAAATACCATATGTTTTTAATGATTAATCAGTTAATTCCTCGCATTTTTCTGTTGGATAGATTACTCCCTCTTTCATAACAAATGCACAGTCTAATAATGCATACGGATCTGTCATCAGGTCTCTTTTCCATGCTGCAATATCTGCATATTTTCCCGGTTCCAGTGTACCGATCTTATCTTCCAGCTGAAGTATCTCTGAATTAACCTTTGTTGCCGCATGTAAGGTACGGAAAGTGCCCATGCCGCTCTCCATCCACGCTTTAAATTCATATCCACTTTCATAATTCTGATGTGTTGCAACCATGTCCGTGCCGTATCCTAACTTACACTTGCAATTTTTGATCACTTCACGACCTTCCTGCAATGCGTCTTTATAATATTCCAGTTTAATTCTATATTCTTCCTGCTTGGTCTGTATCATAACCGGATCATAATGTACCGCTTCTTCGTACGGGCAGAATGTAGGAACAACATATACATCATTATCTATGATCATCTGTGCCGTTTCTTCATCCATAAGTGAACAATGTTCCATTCCGTCAATTCCGAATTCTATCAGTTTCTGCATATGATCTACACTATATACATGTGCTGTAACAGTCTTTCCCCATTCATGGCAGTATCCATGATTGCTTTCAGCTCTTCATCATTCATCTGCTGTTGTGACGGATTATCATATGGCGTAAAGAAGCCTCCCGTTGCCATGATCTTAATAAAATCCGCACCATATTTTATCTCTTCTCTGACCGCATTTACAAAGAAATCTTTTCCGGCTCCGAGACTCAATCTCAGGTTCTGCACTATATTAGATAATTCCGGATTTCTTGCAAATCCCTGCGACAGATCACCATGGCTTCCTGCCGCACACAGAAATCTAGGTGCTGCCACAATTCTCGATCCTGTGATATACCCTTTTTCTATTGCTCTTTTTACATCCAGAACTCCAAAACCATTCGAAGTAATTCCTCCCGGATGTCTGACTGTTGTAAATCCTCTGGAAAGTGTTTTCTGTGCAGTTCTGATGATCGCGATCGTTTTTGCTTCTTCTGAAGTAGTATATACTTCTTCTCTTATTGTGTGCCAGTCTATATAATCCATATGCATATGCGCATCTATCATTCCCGGCGTAACGGTTGCATCCGAAAGATCCACCACTTCTGCTGTCTCCGGCTGTGGAATTTCTCTGCCAACAGCTCTATCTTATTGTCTTTGACAAGTATCTTATATCCTTCTTTGAATTCCGCATCTATACCATTATAAAGTTTCCCACAAATAATATATGTATACTTACTCATACGCTGCTCCTTTCCATGAACACTATTTTACTTCTTTTTGT
>ENA-OQHY01001239-OQHY01001239.1-human-gut-metagenome-genome-assembly--contig:-NODE-1239-length-11307-cov-3.066458_pt1 | contig 11307 bp, 14 predicted proteins | sample MGYA00242570_ERZ504733 | MGnify/ENA primary metagenome ERZ504733 (study PRJEB26092, sample SAMD00036219) | human gut metagenome | host: Homo sapiens | study: EMG produced TPA metagenomics assembly of...
TTTAAAGTGAAATCTTATAAAAAAGCAGAAGGGGAAACCGTCTGGGGAGAAGCTTCTGACGCACATGAAGAGTGCACAAATCCGCTGAAGGTAAAAAATCTCCGGCTGCAGACAAAATCTTGTGCAGCTTGCCGGGTATGACGTCTATTACGAAGAACATGACGAAGGTACCCGGCAACGCTTTGCCGAAGGGCTGGCATGGGCCGTGGAGCAGGCCGCCGCCGCGCAGGTCATGCTGGCAGTGGAGATCATGGATACCGCGTTTATGAACTCCATCAGCAAATGGAAAAAGTGGGACGAAATGCTCGCTTCGCCATGGTTCAGCGTTTATCCGGACGTCGGCAACCTGAGCGCGTGGGGTAACGATGTGGCCGCCGAGCTGACGCTGGGCATCGATCGCATCGCCGCCATCCACCTGAAAGATACCCAGCCGTGACTGAACAAAGCCCCGGACAGTTTCGTGACGTACCGTTCGGTGAAGGGTGCGTTGATTTCGTGGGCATATTTAACACGCTGAATCAGCTCAATTATCGCGGCGCATTTCTGATTGAAATGTGGACCGAAAAAGCCAAAGAGCCGGTACTGGAAATCATCCAGGCACGCCGCTGGATTGAAGCCCGGATGCAGGAAGGAGGGATGACATGTTAGAACAACTCAAAGCCGAGGTCCTGGCGGCAAACCTGGCGCTGCCCGCCCACCAGCTGGTGACTTTCACCTGGGGCAACGTCAGTGCGGTGGATCGTGAACGCGGCCTGATGGTGATTAAACCCTCCGGCGTGGAGTATGACGTGATGTCCGCAGAGGATATGGTGGTGGTGGACATTGCCACGGGCCAGGTGGTCGAGGGGGTTAAAAAACCCTCTTCCGACACGCCAACCCACCTGGCGCTGTATCGCCGTTACCCTGAAATTGGCGGCATTGTGCATACCCATTCCCGCCATGCCACTGTCTGGGCGCAGGCAGGGCAGGATTTACCGGCATGGGGTACCACGCACGCTGACTATTTTTATGGTGCGATCCCCTGCACGCGGTTGATGACCCCGGCTGAAATTGCGGGTGAATACGAATACCAGACCGGTGAAGTGATCATCAAAACCTTTGAGGAGCGCGACGTAAACCCGATGCAAATCCCGGCGGTGCTGGTGCATTCTCACGGCCCGTTCACCTGGGGAAAAAATGCGGCCGATGCGGTACATAACGCTGTGGTGCTGGAAGAGTGCGCCTTTATGGGGCTGTTTTCACGCCAGCTTGCGCCACAGCTACCGACGATGCAGCAGGAATTGCTCGATAAACATTACCTGCGCAAGCATGGAGCAAATGCCTACTACGGGCAGTGATCACCCGGAATTAATATGCTCCTTACAGTACCGCCGTTTCCAGACGGCGGGCGTAAGCCGGTATGCTTTGAAAATATCTGCCGGAAATACCCGACATCATTAAAACCGCAGCGGGTTGCCACTTCGGTCAGGGACGCGGAGTCGTTCAGCAACAGCTTTTCTGCCGCCCTGACGCGCTGGCGATGGATCGCTTCCGTCAGGGTTAAGTGAAAGGTCCGGCGAAATACGCGTCCCAGATAATCGGCATTGCAGTGCAAGGCTTTTGCCAGTTGCGATGTGGAAAGCGGCAGATGAAACTGCGTGCGAATAAGCTGTTTTGCCTTCCATGCCATGGCCGCGCCGGCTTCATCGGCTCTGTCTTCATAACCTGAGGAGATCGACACTTGCTGTAAAATCAGCAGCAAAATCATTTCCAGCGCCACGCTTCGCTGTAATTTTTCCTGCTCACTCAGGAATTGCCGGAATAGCGCAATCACATATTGAGCATCGCGCACGCAGCAATGTTGTTCAATGGCCACCGGAAAAGCATGTGGCAAAGGCGACGATTGCGCTTCGACCTCAAAATGCAGCCAGTAGAACCGCAGGTCCGCCGGGAAATCTTCTGTCCCCACGTGTCGACGCGCCGGCCAGAGCAGTAAGCTCTCTCCCGCTTTCACCTCAAAGAGCGTGTTTTCTTCCTGGATCGTTAATGTCCCTTTTTCGACGAAGATAATCTCCCACGAGGTTAATTTGCGCGCCGGATGCCGGCCCACGCCCCGGGAAATAAAGAGCCCACCATTTTGCACTTTAATCGGAAGCGCTATGGATAATTCAAGCATGGATATTCACCATTCCGCTCTAATTGCCATTAATATTCATCTTATGCTTTGATTATTAATGAATATCTTCCTGCCTTCCCGATCGAAATCACAAATTTATCATCAGGTCGGAATCGTCACCTTTTTATACTTTTCCCTTCCCTTGTTGGCCTGAGCGTTCGGTGCAGAATGAATGGGGTACCTTGCATAAATACGATAAAAATCGATTACCGAGGAGTTACCTCATGACTTCCACACCGATTACAGAATCACAGGTCGTACAAGGGGCTATGGATGACCGCCTGTCAGTCCGCGAAAAAATAGGCTACGGCCTGGGTGACGCGGGTGGCACGGTCATTACCTGCCTGATCATGAATTTTCTTACCTTCTTCTACACCGACGTTTTTGGTCTGACGCCTGCGCTCGTTGGCACGCTGTTTATTGCCCTGCGCGTGTTTGATGCCATTTCCGATCCGGTGATGGGGGTGATTGCCGACCGAACACAAAGCCGTTGGGGGCGTTTTCGCCCGTGGCAGCTGTGGGTGGCGCTTCCTGTCGGGGTTATCGGTGTACTGACCTTCACCGTGCCTGACGCCAGCATGGGGGTGAAAATCGCCTGGGCGTTTGGTACCTATCTGCTGTTGTCAGTGGCTATACCGCCATCAACGTGCCCTACTGCGCGCTGATCAACACCATGACCACCCGCCACAGCGAGGTCATCTCCTGCCAGTCATGGCGCTTTGTGCTGTGCGGTGTGGCGGGCTTTTTGGTCTCTGTTGGCCTGCCGTGGCTGGTCGCAGCGCTGGGCGAGGGCAACGCTGCCCGAGGCTATCAACTCGGCGTTGGGGTGTTGTGCGCCATCGCGTGGTGATGTTCCTCTGCTGCTTCTTCTGGGTGCGTGAGCGCGTCCCGCTGGCGCTGATGGGCAAATTCACCTTACGCGAGCATCTGGCCGGCCTGCGCAACAACGATCAGCTCCTGCTGATGCTGGTGATGTCATTCCTGCTGATCAACGTCTTCAACATCCGTGGCGGCGGCTACATGTACTTCATCACCTACGTGCTCCAGGGCAGTACCGCTTATACCTCGCTGTTCTTCACGATGGTGACCTTTGCCGCCATTCTCGGCGCGGTGATCGTGAATCCCCTTTCTCGCCGGATTGATACCGTCAAACTCTATTACTACACCAACCTCGTGCTGGCCGCGCTCGCGGCGGGAATGTGGTTTCTGCCAGGCGGTCCGGCTCATCAGATGCTCTGGCTGATCGTTATTCTGAGTAACGGTGTCATTCTCGGTTTTACCCTGCCCCTGCACTTCTCGCTGATGGCATTTGCAGATGACTATGGTGAGTGGAAAAACGGGGTACGTTCATCTGGCATGAACTTCGCTTTCAATCTGTTTTTCATCAAGCTCGCCTGGCGTCCAGCGCCGGGATCATCAGCTGGTGTTTATCGCCGTCGCCTACCAGCCGGGCGCGGGCAACCAGACGCCAGCCTCGTTACAGGGAATTACTGCGATGGAGACACTGCTCCCCGCCCTTTTCCACCTGCTGCTGGCGGTCTCAATCCGCTGGTGCAGACTCAACAATCCCATGATGTCGCGCATTGCCACCGATCTGCGCCAGCGTCACGTATCGTCCTGAGGAGAATGACATGTCCATAATGGAAGCCGACCTGCACACACTGAACATCAACGACCCGTTTCTCGGCCAGTATCAGCGGCTGGTGCGTGATGTGGTGATCCCCTACCAGTGGGATGCGCTAAACGATCGCGTTACCGAAGCCGAACCGAGTCACGCCATCACCAACTTCCGCATTGCGGCTGGGCTGGAACAGGGGGAGTTCTATGGAATGGTGTTTCAGGACAGCGACGTGGCGAAATGGCTGGAAGCCGTCGCGTGGTCGTTGTGCCAGAAGCCCGACCCGGAACGTGAAAAAACCGCCGATGAGGTAATTGAGCTGATTGCGGCGGCGCAGTGTGACGATGGCTATCTCAACACCTACTTCACGGTGAAAGCACCCGGTGAGCGCTGGACGAATCTCGCCGAATGCCACGAATTGTATTGCGCCGGACATATGATTGAAGCTGGCGTGGCCTATTTTCAGGGGACCGGAAAACGCCGTCTGCTGGAGGTGGTATGCAAACTGGCGGACCATATCGACCGGGTCTTTGGCCCCGGCGAGGAGCAGCTTCACGGTTATCCGGGCCATCCGGAAATTGAGCTCGCGCTTATGCGGCTTTACGACGTCACTCAGGAACCGCGTTACCTGGCCCTTGTGAAATATTTTATCGACACGCGCGGCACACAGCCTCATTTCTACGATATCGAATATGAGAAACGGGGCCGGACATCGTACTGGAACACGTACGGCCCGGCGTGGATGGTCAAGGACAAAGCCTATAGCCAGGCGCATCAACCGCTTGCCGAACAACACACCGCCATCGGCCACGCGGTTCGATTTGTCTATCTGATGGCGGGCATGGCGCATCTTGCTCGCCTGAGTCATGACGAGGATAAACGCCAGGACTGCCTGCGGCTGTGGAATAACATGGCCCAGCGACAGCTCTATATTACCGGCGGGATCGGCTCGCAAAGCAGTGGCGAAGCCTTCAGCAGCGATTACGATTTGCCTAACGATACGGTATATGCCGAAAGCTGCGCCTCCATTGGCCTGATGATGTTTGCCCGCCGGATGCTGGAGATGGAAGCGGACAGCCAGTACGCCGACGTGATGGAGCGTGCCTTATACAACACGGTACTGGGCGGCATGGCGCTGGACGGTAAACATTTCTTCTATGTGAACCCGCTGGAGGTACACCCTAAAACGCTGGCATTTAATCATGTTTACGACCACGTTAAGCCGGTTCGCCAGCGCTGGTTCGGCTGCGCCTGTTGCCCGCCCAATATCGCCCGCGTGCTCACTTCGCTGGGCCACTATCTCTATACCGTTCGTCAGGACGCGCTCTTTATCAACCTCTATGTGGGGAACGACGTCGCCATACCGGTAGATGAGGGCACCTTACAGCTACGGATTAGCGGTAATTATCCGTGGCAGGAAGAGGTCAACATCGAGGTCACCTCACCTGCCCCGGTGACCCACACGCTGGCACTACGTTTACCGGACTGGTGCGCAAGCCCGGCTGTGTCACTGAACGGCGAAAGTGTCACGGGTGATGTCTCCCGGGGGTATCTGTACCTCACCCGCCGCTGGCAGGAGGGAGATACCCTTACGCTGACCTTACCCATGCCGGTCCGGCGCGTGTACGGTAACCCGCTGGTACGCCAGCAGGCCGGCAAAGTCGCGCTGCAGCGTGGCCCGCTGGTCTACTGCCTGGAAGAGGCCGACAATGGCGCGAACCTGCATAACCTCTCCCTGCCTGAGCAGAGCGAATTTCGGGTCTTTGAAGGAAAAGGGATCTTTGCGCACAAGATACTGGTTCAGGCGGAGGGCATCGCGCGTCACGCTGATGAGGAAGGCACGCAGGCACTGTGGCAGTACGATCGCGCCCCGGTGCAGCGCCAGCCCCGGACGTTGACCTTTATTCCGTGGTTCAGCTGGGCAAACCGGGGAGAAGGGGAAATGCGGATTTGGGTGGATGAGGCCTGAAGGCATCTGTCCTGTCAGCCTCACCCCAACCCTCTCCCACAGGCGCGGGAGATAAAAACCGAGGCCGGGTAAGGCAATCGCCACCCGGCTTTAGATCAGAAACGCCAGGACATGCCGGTCATCAGCGCGAAACTGTCTTCGCGGTCGATCATCGGACTGTTCTTCACGTCGTCAGGTAACACGGTATAGACCGCGCTGGCGTTGATAAACAGATTCTGGGTTAACTGATATTTAGCCGCGAGACCCACATACGGCGTCCAGCTATCACCTGCGGTGTATTCATTGAGGCCTGAGCGGCGAGACTCATTGCCGGATACACCGTAGTAGTAATCGTTATAGCTTTCGTCGCTGTAGAAAATACCTACCGATGGCGTCAGCGTCAGACGTTCCATCCGAACCGGACGGAAGTATGAGATTTCACCGATCACGCCGCCGCTCTCATCCATCGCATCACCCGAGACCGCCACTTTCAGCGAGCCCCAGTGTTCATGGCGGTAGTACGCCCCGCGAGAAACGCTGATGCTTTACGCTCATCGAGGTGTTTCATCTGAGCGTCGTCGTTATCTTCAGGATCAAATCGCAGTGGCATCCACGATGCGGTCATGCTGAATTCATTTTTTTCGTCTTTCCACAGGATCCATCCGCCGGTGGTCTGGCGAATATAAAACCGGTCGCCTTCATAGCTAATTAACGGTACCGCCGTGGTATTTTCGTTATAACCTTTATAAGGCGACTCATTAAATACAGCCCCCGCCCAAGTGAAAAGTCACCAGCCATTGCAGATGATGTTGCAAATAACGTGGCTGCGATGAGTAAATTGTATTTAATAGTCATTACATGTAATCCATTTAGACGCCAAACAAGCGAGGCGAATAATAATGGTTACAAATTTGCCAATGCAACGCTGCAGTTATATAATATTATATATAAAAACATATAGATGGGTGCGCATGATGAATAAGTTCCAGCTAAAACCACGCGAGTTAAAAATTATTTCCGTCATCGCAGCCACCCACAGTATTGGCGATGCCGCAGCCCTGCTGGGCATGGCACAGGCTAACGTCAGTAAATACCTTTCTGATTTTGAAACGCGTGTCGGTCTTAAGGTATTTGAGCGCACGACCCGTCAACTGGCGCTAACCCAGTTTGGCGAAGCGTTACTCCCCTACATTGACGCCACGCTGGATAAAAATAGCCAGCTCATTAATTTCATTGCTGATTATAAGCATGAGAAGCGCGGAAAAGTGACCATTTACGCCCCAACGGGTATCGTGATGTATCTGGCGCGACACGTGATCCATCAGATTGAGGACATCGGTGATATCCGCATCTCGTTAAAAACGTACAACCTGGATCGTAATGAATATTCCGAAGGGGTCTCGTTCCCCGATGATTGCGATATTCTCATTACCTATGCTCAGCCGAAAGATGAAAGTCTGGTCGCCAGTGTGTTAACGAAATATTCCGTCACGGCGTTTGCCACTGAAGAATATTTGAAAAACCACCCCTTAACCGGACCTGAAGATTTAATGAATCACTCCTGTATTTTAATAGACTCGATGCTGGTGGATGAGGCGAACATCTGGCGTTTTCGCGTCCACGGCAGCGAGACCGTATATGATTACAGAGTGACCGGGAATTATATTTGCGACAATACGCAGACGGCGCTGGAACTGGCACGAAATAATCTCGGTATTGTTTTTGCGCCGAAAGAAAGCCTGAAAAAAGAGCTTAAGAGTGGTTCTCTGGTTCCCTGCTTCCCCCATCAGGAAGAGTGGTGGCTCGACCTGACGGCGATATTCCGCAAACGTGAATACCAGCTGGCGCGTGCAGTACATTCTGGACGGCGTACTGAACTGCCTGCGTCAGCAAATTGCTCAGGCTGCCCAGGGGCAGCCTGAGCTGGAGGGTTAGAACAGCCCCAGAGGTTTATCGGAATAACTCACCAGCAGGCATTTCGTCTGCTGGTAATGCTCCAGCATCATCTTGTGGGTTTCACGCCCGATGCCCGACTGCTTATAGCCCCCAAAAGCCGCGTGCGCCGGATAAGCATGGTAGCAGTTGGTCCACACGCGCCCGGCTGAATGCCCCGCCCCATTTTATAAGCCAGATTACCGTTGCGGCTCCAGACGCCAGCCCCGAGGCCATACGGCGTATCGTTAGCAATCTCCAGCGCCTCTTCCATCGTTTTGAAGGTGGTGACGGCCAGCACCGGTCCGAAAATTTCCTCCTGGAAGACGCGCATATTGTTTTTGCCGAACAGGATCGTCGGCTCCAGGTAATACCCGTCCTGCAGATCGCCGCCCAGCATTTTACGCCGACCGCCGGTCAGGACATCCGCCCCTTCTTTCTTGCCAATATCAATGTAGTTGAGGATAGTGTCCATCTGCCCGTGCGAGACCTGCGCGCCCATCTGGGTCACGTTATCAAGCGGGTTACCGCTGCGGATAGACTCGACGCGGCGAATGGCTCGCTCCATAAAGCGCTCATAGATAGACTCCTGCACCAGCGCGCGGCTTGGGCAGGTACAGACTTCACCCTGGTTAAAAGCAAACAGCGCAAAGCCTTCCAGGGCTTTATCGAAGAAGGCATCCTCTTCCTCCATGACGTCGGCGAAGAAAATGTTCGGCGATTTACCGCCCAGCTCCAGGGTCACTGGAATGATGTTCTGGGTCGCGTACTGCATGATCTGCTGACCCACTTCCGTCGACCCGGTAAACGCGACTTTGGCGATCCGTTTTGAGGTCGCCAGATATTCCCCTATCTCACCCCCCGCACCGTTCACCACGTTAATCACGCCTGGCGGGAGAAGGTCGCCAATGACTTCCATCAGCAGCAGGACTGACAGCGGGGTCAGGCGGGCCGGTTTGAGCACAATGCAGTTACCCGCCGCCAGCGCGGGCGCCATTTTCCAGCTCGCCATCAGCAACGGGAAGTTCCACGGAATGATCTGCCCCACCACGCCCAGCGGTTCGTGGAAGTGGTACGCCACGGTGTCGCTGTCTACCTCGCTAATTCCGCCCTCCTGAGCGCGAATACAGGAGGCAAAATAGCGGAAATGGTCAATGGCCAGCGGCACGTCTGCCGCCATCGTTTCACGGATTGGCTTGCCGTTATCCCAGGTTTCCGCCGTTGCCAGCAGCTCCAGATTCTGTTCCATCCGGTCAGCGATTTTGAACAATATCGCCGCTCTGTCCTGAACAGAGGTATGCCCCCATTTGTCTTTGGCTTTGTGCGCGGCGTCCAGCGCCAGATCGATATCCCCCTTGCCGGAGCTGGCTATCTCACACAGCGGCTGGCCGGTAACGGGCGTCAGATTGGAATAGTATTCGCCGCCGACGGGTGCAACCCAGTCGCCGCCGATAAAGTTTTCATAACGGGGCTTCAGCTTGAGGGGAAAACCATACTCGCCAGGCTGGATACGCGATGAGGGAGGATTGTTTGTCATGACCGTCTCCTTGCTGTTGGTGTACAACAAGGGTAGTTCCGGCTGGCGATTTTCTCGCCAGCCGGTAACGGTGTTTACGACGGGGGTCACGGAGTTTCAGGAAATAATAACGAATCCCGCAATAAATGATCGTTGCCACGACGACGGGTAAAGCCGATGCGGTTGAAATATTCCAGGATCTGAATCGCCAGCTTGCGCCCGACGTTCAGCCGATCGCGGAAATCTGCTGCACAAGTCGTGCCTCGCGCCTGATCCAGCTCGCGGATCAGGTTTGCAAACGCCACAATGCGATCGTTACGGTAATAACGATCTTTCACGATCGCGACGATTAACCCCTGCTGCGCCGCATGGCGCAACACCTGGCGCATCACCTGTTCGTCGGTATTCGTTTCACGTGCGAGATCGCGAACCCACCACGGCTCGTCGCCAAACAGCGGTGCCACTTTCTGCCATATCGCCTCTTGCCCGGCGTTAAACCCGGCTTTGTGATCCGGCAGATGCAGCCAGCCATGGTGGCTTTTTATCAGCCACTTTCGCGCATGTTTTCAATCAGCAGCAGCACCAGCGCATCGTTTTCCATCGGCAACGCCATGCGTCGCAGGCGTTCACGTCCCGGGCCGGGTTCATCCTGATGCTGTTCATGGTAAGTGGCGAGCGTGGTCAGTACCTTGCGCTGCCAGCATGCTGCGACCGGGGCATTCAGTAAATTGTTACCCGCCTGAATAAAGCCGGGCTCCTGGGTCAGCAGGCGTAATCCTTCCGCGCTGAGCTGACGAGCCCATGCGAAATCGCTCAGATTGACGGCACCGCGCTCAAGATGAACAAGCAACGCGGCTTTATCATCCGCGGCCTGCGCCAGCGCTCCCAGCCATTGCAGATACTCCGGCTTGCGCTTGCCGCGACGCGGCGGGTTGAGCGTGACACCCGCGCCCCGGCCAGCGTCTCCCGGGCCGAAATGTCACGCAGTACCAGACGGTCATTATCCGCGAGCCACAGTGGCGAATCGAAAACCAGTTCGGCAAGGTCGTTTTCCAGCAGTGACACGCGCCCGGTGATATGGCTGGCCGCGTGGTGGATATGCAGCGGCTGCCATTGGGTCAGCGGCACATGCGTCTGCAGGGCGACGATCGCCCGCTCAGAAGGCTCTGGCGGTACACCGGCCAGCAGCCAGTCGCCACGGTTAAGCTTCTCTTTTTCCGCATCGCCCGCAATATTGAGCGCGATCCGTTGCCCGGCATGGGCATGCTCTACGGGCTGGTTCTGCGCATGCAAACCGCGCACACGCATCGGGGCGTTGGCACCCGTGAGCCATAAGGTATCGCCCACGTTCACTTCACCGCTCAGCGCGGTACCGGTGACCACCAGCCCCGCGCCTTTAACGGTAAAGGCCCGGTCGATCGCCAGACGGAAACGATGATGGCTGGCATGCTCGCGTGAAGTAAGCTGCTGCAAATGGTGGCGAAGTTCGTCAATACCGCGCCCTTCTGTCGCCACGGTGACGAATAATGGCGCATCGGCAAATCCATACTCCCGCAAGGTCGCTGCACGGTTTCACGCACCGCGTTGAGTCGCGCCTCATCGACGCGGTCAGCTTTGGTCAGCGCAACGGTCAGCTGCGGGTTGCCCGTCAGCTGTAAAATTGCCAGATGTTCACGCGTTTGCGCCATCACGCCGTCATCACAGGCCACCACCAGCAGAGCATGATCGATGCCACCGACGCCCGCCAGCATGTTAGAAAGAAACTTCTCGTGTCCCGGTACATCAATAAAACCCAGCACCCGGCCATCAGGCTGAGGCCAGTAGGCATAGCCCAGATCGATGGTCATGCCGCGTTTTTTCTCTTCCGGCAGACGATCGGCATTCACCCCGGTCAGGGCCTGTAATAAGGTGGTTTTTCCGTGGTCGACGTGACCGGCGGTGGCAATAATCATTTCAACAGCATCTCCAGAAATCGCGCTTCATCTTCAAGACAGCGTAGATCCAGCCACATTCGGCCATCGTAAATGCGCCCGATAACCGGTGCTGGCAAGGCACGCCAGCGCGCCGACAAAGCGTCAAGCTGGCTGCCGCGCCCGTCACGGGGTGTAAACGTGAGCGCTGCGCTGGGCAGCCTGTCC
>ENA-OQHY01001241-OQHY01001241.1-human-gut-metagenome-genome-assembly--contig:-NODE-1241-length-11289-cov-1.788568_pt1 | contig 11289 bp, 20 predicted proteins | sample MGYA00242570_ERZ504733 | MGnify/ENA primary metagenome ERZ504733 (study PRJEB26092, sample SAMD00036219) | human gut metagenome | host: Homo sapiens | study: EMG produced TPA metagenomics assembly of...
ATTGAGAGTTCTTAATGACGATATAAAAAAACAGATTAGAAGAGTCTTTAGTCAAGAAAAGTATGCTGTCGGTGACTTCGTGTGTTGAAATAACAGCTTATGATATAGAAAATTTAAGACGGAAAATCAATATTAAATCTGCTGATGAGCGTGAAACCTCGTTTGGTGTTTATATGTATATAGTGGGTATGATAATAATATTGACGGTTTTTATAATATCTACTTTTTTATTCTTCAAAACTTTTTCTTTAGATCATGATTTGAACAATACATTATATTTATTGTTTGTCATGCTATTAAGCAGTGGTTTATTTAATTTGTCCATTTATCTGCGAAACAGGCTCTCTAGAACTAAAAGAGCCTATATTACAACTGACGAAATAGATACTTTAGAAACTGCTATTGCTGTTGCTGATACCTTTTTATTAATGGAAAAGGCAGGGAATAGTCTTAAATCAGATATTTATATTGTCTCAAAAGAAAGAATAAAAAGAGGACAGAATATTTTATCCCTTTTAAAGGATAAGGCATTGAAATGCTAAAACTGTATTGTTACTATTTTTGAAATATACATACATCTAACATTTTCCCCGTTGCAGTGATGCACCGGGGTTTTTTAGTACGCCCAGCATGGGCGTGCGCTATAGGGTGTAAGTCCCGAACGAGCCTGATAGTGGGAATCGTTAGCCCAATGCAAGGGTGTCCTTTGCGAGGAGGAATCTGAAGGAAGCTGGCGGCAAACTCTCGGCTCTACGAACAGAAACTGATTATAAGGCTACATTTGGAGGACAAGTTTGCTAAACAAAATAAAGTCCTATAACTATCCGAATCCCTATGTAGTAGAATCAGAGGGTATATGAGATGAAAGCGTACGTTCTTATCTGGGGAGGTCTCACGGACAGATGCACCACAACTGTATCTGGTTGAAACAAGATTTGTCGTGAGAAGTCAGCCGAAGCCATAGTACCTGTTACTCACCATAATGGGGAAGGGCTGAACCATAATTATGTAAGATACCTGAATGTTACCTTATGATGGGAAGAAAGCAGAACATAGAAACTCTATCCGACCGATCGGCGCAGAGGGTGGAACCTGAAGTGCTGATTGGTATGCAGACTTTCATTGGGATAACTGAAAATCATCTTACAGCCATTAAACATGAAAAAGGAGAGTTATTGGAATACATTCTTTCCCCTTCTAATCTAAACCTTGCTTATAAACAGGTAAAGAGTAACAAGGGTAGTGGCGGCATTGACCGTATGGAAGTGGACGAGTTGCTTCCTTATCTTCGTTGCCACAAGAATAAGCTAATAACTTCCATTTATGATGGTAACTACCATCCGAACCCCGTGCGTCGTGTGGAGATTCCCAAGTCGAATGGGAAGACACGTAACTTGGGTATCCCCACGGTTGTTGACCGTTTGATTCAGCAAGCCATCTCACAAGTGCTTCAACCTCTTTATGAACCTCAATTTTCACCAGCCAGCTATGGTTTCCGCCCTCATCGTAGTGCTCATGATGCGTTATTAAAATGTGGCGAATATATCTCTGCCGGTTATGTGTTCACGGTCGATATGGATTTGGAGAAATTCTTTGATACAGTCTGCATAGTAAGTTGATAGAAATCCTGTCACGTACCATCAAAGACGGTCGTGTCATTTCTCTGATTCATAAATATCTGAACTTATAGGAGGCAAGAAAGAGGACAGTCCGGTCGGAGTTCCTCAAGGTGGTCCATTGAGCCCCTTATTAAGCAATATAATGCTTAATGAGTTGGACAAGGAACTGGAGAGACGTGGGCATTTGTTCGTTCGGTATGCTGATGACTTGGTCATCTTTTGTAAAAGCCGTCGTTCCGCCCAACGCACATTGGATAATCTGCTTCCCTTTATTGAAACGAAACTTTTTCTAAAGGTGAATAAGGATAAGACCCATGTTGCTTATATGCGTGACATCAAATTCCTTTCCTATGCCTTTGGTCTAGAAATGGCAAATGCCAATTCTACATCCATGTCGATAGTATCAAGAAGATGAAGATTAAGATACGTGAACTCACCAGCCGTAATAACGGCTGGAGCTCCGAATATCGTAAACAACGTTTGACTTGGTATATCCGTGGTTGGCTCAACTATTTTAAGTTTGCAGGTCTCAAAAGTAGGATAAAGGAATGGGACGGTTGGCTCCGTCATCGCATACGGATGTGTATTTGGAAGTCTTGGAAACGAGTCCGAACCCGGTATCGAAATCTGAAGAAGCTTATTCCCGATGAGAGCCGTGTGCGAATGGCTGCCTTTTGTCGTAAGAAATACTGGCGAATGGCAAGTCATCCCACTGTACAAGCGGCTTTGTCGGATGAGCGTTTGCTTCGAGCTGGTTACCCTACTTTTAAGATGTACTATCATCTGTGTTTAAAGGTTAATTAGGGAACCGCCGTATGCCGAACGGCACGTACGGTGGTGTGAGAGGTCGGAACGGGAATTAATCCCGTTCCTCCTACTCGATTTATAAATATATATGCCTATAAATATAGGTGCGCAGAAATATAAATATACAAACATATAGAAATATAGATGCGTGTTTCTTCTTTGTTTCGAATTATACTTAATCATGAATCATACTATTGCATGAGAAGTAAATAATATGAGTTTACTAAACTTTGTTAAGTACATAAATAAAATTTACTTTTATCTTGTATAGTAAAGAAAATAGATGTACTTTTACACTGTGAGAAAACACATAATATGTATAATTTAAATTTTAGAATATGGAAGCAATATCTAATATTTCAGTTAAAGTAAGAAAACATGAAGGTCTTTTGTCCTGGATGAAAAAACGTAATATACTTTTTTCATTTTTATGTGAACAAGAGATTTCCAATTTTCAGGCACTACTTATTATGCAATTGTTTACTTCACTTACTATATTAATGTGTTCAAGTTTCTTGAATACATTAACTCTATTTATTTGTGTTATATGGTTTGTATGTTCTTTCATGTTATGTAAGAAATACATATCTCTTAAAAATTAAACAAGAATTATAGAAAGATGGATTTTGACCTTTTTAATTATGACAAATACATTGTGTCTTTTTCCGGTGGAAAGGACAGTACGGCTCTACTCCTGTTCTTAATTGATAATGGAGTAGACAAAAGCAAAATGGAATTATGGCACCAGGAAATAGACGGAAGAGGTGAAAACTTTTTTGACTGGGAGGTTACACCTGATTACTGTAAAAAATTAGCTGAAGCTTTTGGGGTATCAGTTTTCTTTCAGTGGAAAGATGGTGGATTTAAGCGCGAGATGCTCAGATGTAATGAACGAACAGCAAAGATATTCTATGAGTGCCCAGATAATACTATTCATAGTGTAGGAGGTGAAAAAGGTAAGTGCTCAACAAGATTAAAATTCCCACAACCTTCTCCTAATCTCAATGTCCGTTGGTGCAGCAGTTATCTGAAGATTGATGTCTGTGCGGCTGCCATCAGGAACCAGGAGCGTTTTAACGGTATCCGAACATTGGTGTTATCTGGAGAAAGAGGTGAGGAAAGTAAGCAGCGTGCCGGTTATGCCATTTTAGAACCTGACAAATCAGATTTGCGGAATGGCAAAAAGATCATGAGGTACGTAGATAGATATAGACCCATACGAGATTGGACAGAGAGAAGAATATGGGATTTATTGGAAAAATACAGAGTAAGACCTCACCCGTGTTACTTTATGGGCTTCGGGCGTTGTTCATGTAAGTTCTGCATATTTGGTAATGCGAATCAGTTTGCCAGCGCAGCATGTATAAGTCATCAGAACTTTTCACAACTCGTTCAATTCGAAAAGGAGTTTGGGTACACACTGAAACGTGATACAGATTTATCTACGCTCATAAAGAAAGGTGTGCCGTACCATGATATTACTCCAGAACTGGCGCGATTGGCCACAAGCTACCAATTACAACAGTGATATTTTTATTCCCTATTCGCAACAGTGGGAATTACCTGCGGGAGCTTTTAAGAAATGTGGAGGGCCTATGTAAGCTATTCCCGATTGAACTGGCCAACTTTCAAGGTTGATTAATGGCGATGAATTTATTGTTTCGTTGTTTCAGGTATGTGTATAACGTAGCTTTACTGATTCCGGTTGTTTTGATTATCTCCGATACTGTACAGGCATTTGAATCGTATAATTTTAATGCCAGTTCAATTTTCTTATGGTCGACAGAGGGTCGGCCTCCTTTTCTTCCTCTTGCCCGTGCAGCTGCTAAACCTTCTAATGTACGAAGTTGAGTTGAATCTCGTTCAAACTGGCTCAATCCGGCGAAAACAGAAAAAATGAGTCGTCCGTGTGGCGTTGTTGTGTCGAGCCATATTTCTTTCAGAGATTTTATATTTACCCCTGTTCTGAGAAAATCTATCAACTAATTCAATTAAGAATTTCTGACTTCGGTCTAAGCTTGTCAGTTCGGAAACAATTACGGTGTCACCTGGTCGAAGAGCATCAAGCATCCGATGAAGTTCTGGACGATTGTTTTTGGTTCCTGATATTTTTTCGGAATAAATCCTTTCGCATCCTTCTTTCTCTAACTGGTCAATTTGCCGGTCAAGGTTCTGCTCCAGCGTGCTTACACGTGCGTATCCAATTTTCATGTCTGAAAAGATATTTTATAATGGGTTTATTGAACTTTGTTTTACAGACGAGTTTTCAGACAAAAATAAGCGTTTTTTCCCTGAAGTGACAAGCCTTCGGTTTTATAGTCTGAAAAACGGTCGTTTTTTAGACTATATTTTTCATAGTTCTAAAAAAGACAGAGGGTATCCTCTGTCTTTAATTTATTCGTGAATTTCTTCAATTTTCCTTTTTATTGCTTCAAGCATGGATATACTTGTCAGTGTTATTTTTCTTTCCTTCAGAATTTACTCCAGCTTGAGCAACATTGTGCTTATTTCCATTTAATAATATTTCGAGAAAACTTAGCATATCAGCCTTAGATGGATTATCTATATTAATTCGACTAATTGAGCGCTCACAGTAAAGATCTTCTGCTTTCTTCATAAGGGTTCTTATCGCTGCATTATCTGGATTCTTCCGGTTATTCTCTTTATCTCTATTCTGAGTTTAACCTTTCCGTTACTTCTGTTTATTCTAAGGTTATCCGTAATCACATTATCAATTCCAGTGACATAGTCAATTTTAGCCACGAATGCATTATCTACATCTGTACAAGCAACAAAATCACACTCACCCAGGTTGTGGTCTCTGGATAAATCGAAAATAAATAATGGAAATTCTCTTTTACTCATGTTGCATATCTTTTATGTCAGCAACCAAAACTCCATTGCTAACTGTTAAATATAATCTACGGTTACCATCGTTACAGATTCCGTAATTGTCTCCGGTCTCATCTGTCCATCCGTTCAGTTCGATTATCTTATTGGTAGTTAATTCCCAATCTTCATTAGAGTTTATAAAATCCCTTAATTCTTCAAGTGTATGCATAATATCAATCTTTACGTTTGCTCCAAGTGATTTGCATATTCTTTCAATTATATCTATGCTGATATTATACTTCCCATTTTCAATCTTAGAAATATTGGAACTATTTATTCCTGATAGTTCTGATAACTCTCGTATAGTTAAGCCATGCTTTTTTCTTAGCATGGCTATCTGTTGTCCAATAATAAGTCTTAGTTTCATCATTCTATATAATTCTTTAGTACAATAACAAGCACTTTTGCATCTTTATTTCCATACGTATCTTTAAAATCTGCAAGAATACCAGTATTTGCTAAAACACTGGTATTATAATCATCTTCATCCATTACCTCGAAGTCAAAATCATCAATTCCATCGCAATATACATTTGTAATGTCAATATTCTAATGAAGTTATACAATCAGTATGAATATTATGTTTTTCCCCGGAATAAGTATATACTTCAATATCTTCACACTCACTTATTTCCTCTTTGAGAAGCTCTGATATTTTATAGGGAAGTTCTTCTATTTCGTAAGTCCTACTATCAAAGTCATATCTTCTTGTTCCATCAGGGAATGTAGCACAAGCACCTCTGTTTTGATGGACGGCAACCCCCCAATTAGGGGCAGCACGGATAATTACAGTTATCTTCATTATACATATCAAGTAATTTCTTGTATGCTTCTTTCAAATTCAGCTGGTCTGCTATTGTGATTTCGCATCTGCCATTGAATTTGCTGTCTCTCTGAGCTATCCAGCCGTTGGTCTTTCCTATAATTCTATATTTACACATAACGATGTTGCAGAATTTAACGTGTTGCCCCCACGGTTAATGGTTGTTTTCTGTATACAAATATAATAATTTTATCTGAAAAAGTTGGTATATATACCAATAAAATTATAGGATTTATTTTAATTAACCTTTGCTCAGAATTTCGCCCAGTCCTCTATTTTTACTATGTTGTGATGACTCCAATATTCTTCCACTCTGCTAATCAGAGCTTCTATATTAGCACCGTGTAGGGAACGAATCTTATCTATGAGTATAGGCATATCTACCCCATGATTTGTAGCGGTATTTTCAAAGCGTTCTGCATCTTCACAAGTTGCAATTAGAACACCTACGTTTGTCCGAAAGACATCTTCCACACAGACGCTATTAAAAACGTCTGCAAAGAATATCCATTCCTGGGGGGTAAAGATCCCCTTTAACTCACCTAATGCCACAGTACGAATACGTTTCAAGGTATTAATCTCTGAAATCACAGCCTGATTAATACTGTCATTATTCCTTTTTAGGTATTCCACCAAGTCCTCTGGTAATCTGAGGTTCACTGTTCTTGTTGCCATTTTATAGTGTTATATATAATTTCGTGTAATTGTCTTTTAGTCTTAAATAATCATTCAATGAAAGAAGTTTTTCTGAATGAACTGCATAATATATGCTTTTCCCCCAGGAATCTTTACCGTTTATACAGTAGAACTTCAATTCTGAATTTTCTGCCAGTTTTTTCAATTTATCCGGAACATTATCCTGAATGTTGTTACGAATGAAAGTTTTCAGCTTTTTCAATTCAAAAGTAATCTTTTCTATATTCCGGCTGTCTATTTGCCCTTTACCTCGCAGTGCATCGTAAAATTGTAAGTAATCTATACCCGCAACCTGACAGATAACTCTTGTGTTCAGCATATCAGACTTCAGTATGTCTGATATGCTTGCAAGTTTAACTTTATCAGCTTTACTCATTGGTTGCTTAATCTGGTAGCTTTCGGAAGCGTATCGGTCAGGAATGGCCCCGCGACTCTTCCAAGTCTTTTCCGTTTTAGGGTTTAGGCCGTATTTTTCAATAATTTCTTTTGCTTTTTCTTCTGTGTAAATCATTATTTAATACTTAGTATCCATAATGTCCTTTTGAATTAGACTATTAGAAATCATATATTTTATTATCTTCTAAAGTGAGTGTTAAGATTTGGCCTCCAAATAAATAGCTATTATAAGGTGCCATTTTTTTTACAACGGTGAAAGAAATTTCTGTGTACTTACCATCACGTTTTACAACTGGGTTTTCTATTTCAACATTTTTCCAATCGTTCAGTACTTCATCTTCATCAAGAATTTCAATTCCTGTGAGATTTTTTAAAGAATCTACTGTGAGTTTCATAATCGTTGTAAATAATTGTTCGACTTGTTTGTTCTTATTTGATATTGCAAAGATAACGCAAAGAATTATCTTTGCAAAGTGTTTGCACGCTTTTTATGGCTGCTAAAACATGTTATAAATCATGGAAAACAAATAGGGAAAGAAATATAGAAATCAATCTGTTTTAACCTCTATAACATCAGACAGATTGGTGGTGTACTGCTTGCTGATGTGTTCGCATTTGAGGTGCCAAGATTTATTTTTTGTTCCCTGTACGGCTACCTTAATGGTATTATGACCGTTCTTGCGATTAATCGCATCTATGGCAGCGGCCAGCCGTGATTGCTTATCACGGTCTATAGTATCAAAGAGGTTGGTTTGGATGGCAGAATCAGGAACTATGTTCCAAACAATTACACCGGCTTTCTTGTAGTGGTAACCGCCCTCTTTGCAAAAATCTATTCTGAGTGCCCGGACTGCGGTGCTCACAAGTTCCTGAAGGTCGTTGGTTGGTACCTGCAGGTGGATGGTGCGGTTGATACAGTGCTGCGGTAGATCTAGACGGAAACGGCTGGTATAGGCGAAAACTGTTATCTCTGTACAGCAGCTGTGCTGCATACGGAGCTTACGGACACATTCGGAAGAAAAGTTGGCGACAGCTTCCTCCAGGCTGGATAGTTCGGACAAGCCGGAGTCAGGGAAACTGCGGCTGGTACAGATACTCTTCTTCTGTGGAAGTTCCTCGATATTAATACAGTTCTCACCACGAAGTTCCTTCCAGGTGCGGACACCAGTCACAGACAATAATTTTTGCACAAAGCTTTCGTTTTTCTGAGTGAAATCCCAGGCGGTATTTATACCGTAATAGCGCAGCTATCCAAGCTCCGATGACCGATACCCCAGACATCGCCAATTTCGAAGCCTTGCAACGCCTTGATGCGCTTTTCCTCAGAATCAATCATGCATACCCCCTGATATCCCTTGTACTTCTTTCCGTAACGGCTTGCCACCTTCGCCAGAGTCTTAGTAGGAGCAATGCCCATGGTAACCGGGATGCCAGTACCCTTTCCGATGGTCTTAACAATCTTCCGGCCGTAGGAAACCAGCTTCTCCCCTTCTCCGAAGCCGGAGAGATCCAGGAACGCTTCATCAATCGAATACTGTGTCAGTTCTGGCGTGAACTCGGATAGCAGCATCATCACCCGGCGGCTCATGTCACCATACAAATTGTAGTTGGAACTGAAAACAGCCACATTGTTTGCCTCCAAGACTTCACGGATTTGATACAGTGGTGTACCCATCTTGATGCCCATTGCCTTGACTTCGTTGCTTCTGGCCACGACACAGCCGTCATTGTTTGAGAGGACAACGACAGGTTTGTCACGAAGCTGCGGATTGAACACGCGCTCACATGAGCAGTAGAAGTTATTGCAATCAACAAGGGCTATCATCTGCCTTTTCTCAGCTGTCTCTTTATGTTATACGTAAGAACGCCCCATATCAGGAAGTCGTTTTCTTCAGTAATTTTTATGGGTGAATATTCCTCATTGGCCGGAACAAGCCAGATACAATTTTCTTTTTTCGTCAAAACGTACAGTCTTTTAGTGTAAACTCGCCGTCGATATAGGCACAACAATGTCACCGTCCAGGGGGTCCAAGGATTTATCTATGACAAGCAAGTCGCCATCGTCAATGCCGCAGTCCTTCATGGAATCTCCGTCAGCACGGGCATAGAAGGTGGTGGCCGGATGGCGTATCAGTTCCCGGTTCAGGTCTATACTGTCAGTCATGTAATCCTGAGCCGGCGATGGGAAACCAGCCTTCACGCCCTGGTCAGCAAACGGCAATGGCAGTTTGCTGCTCAGGTCAGCCTGAGTACATAATCAGCTTTATTTTGTTCATACGTTTAAGCCCTTCTTTTTCATTTCTTCACGTACAAGCTCTGTTTCACTTTGGGACAAATCTGCTAATCTCACGTTTACCGGATTTTCTGTCTGATACGCTTTGACATCTTCAATTAAAAGCTGAAAGTCATAAAGGAATTCTTGTGTAGCACCATGTCGTTTATATATATCATGGGCCGCTTCAAGAACTTCAACGGTGCAGCTATCGTCGCCCTGGAACACAATAGCTGGAATTTCATTCCTTACACACTCTCTCAATAGTTTAATCTGGTCTTTTCATTTTTTTTTGGTGCAAATATATTTCGTTTTTTTCTCTTTTCCTATACTCCTTTTTCGTAGTGTATCTCTCCCCGAATTTCCCTTTTTCACGATGCGAATGTAGTGCGCCTTGTAGAAGTCTGCAAGGCACTTTGTGCCGTTATGAAAAATATCCTGAGCAGCATAGCTGTGCGGTATTTTTCATCCGGTACCCTTGCATACATCTACGGTCAGTCGCACAATTATTGCATCGAAAAAGGCGAAAGAACTCGGGGAGAGAATGATTAAAAAAAAAGTCGTATAGGGAGAAAAAAGAATTGAAAAAGGCTCCTGAATCTGGAGTTAGAATAATTCACCTGCGGCTGATGTTTAACTTATTAATGTATAGATGTATGGAAACAAAAAATTTCGAAATCAATGGAGAATTTAGAGCGATGGACATGGCAGAACTTGCTTACATTCTCACTAACCAAGAAGTGTATCTATGATGGTTAAAGAGCAAGAGGTTGTGTATGGCAATGTATGTACACTTGATGAAGTGATTTACAAAATGACTCCTGCGCGTAAGAAACTTGTTTTGGCTGGGATTGAGTTTTACAAGAGATGTCAGGCTTCATTATCCAAGTATCCTAAGTTTCTTGCTCTTATGATGTATTTAAGCTCATGTCACCAGTTATGAGTGATTTAAAGGTAGAAGAAGCATGGGTTATATATGTTAATCAGGCAGCGAAAGTAATACGTAAGCAGAGAATTTCAATCGGTGGTATTGCTTCAACACAAGTTGATGTAAGAGTAATAATGAAAGAAGCCCTCTTATGCGGAGCAACTTCATTCTTTTTAGTACACAACCATCCGAGCGGTAATCTAACTCCAAGCATGGATGATAATAGGTTGACAGGCGCTTTGGTTGAAGCCGGCAGAATGATGAACATTAAAGTTCTTGACCATTTAATCATAGGAAATAACGAATATTTTAGTTATGCTGATGAAGGAAGATTATAAGTTTCACAAGGAGTGGGGACTCTCCCACTCCATAAATAAATAATTATGGCTTTGGATTTCAAAACATTTGTAATCAGTGGTAGTCCGGCAAGATTGGCCGCACTTCTCACAGCAGTGGGTTATCCTTTCTATTTTGATGGAACAGATATTGAAATCACTTGTGAAAAATGGTATCTTGAACAACTCAAGCGGAATGACCCGAAACTCTTTGAAAAAGTTTCAATTATCTTGAAGGAATAATTTTGTAATTCTACGCATTTATATGCGTAGAATTATACATGTGTATAATTGTATTATTATGGAAATGAAAAAGACTATAGAAAAATACCTAACATGGGCCTTTGGCTACATCTTCAATGGCGACATGACTGGTCTGACAGATGAAGAAGTCAAACAGATAGATGAAGCTCTTGAGCAAATTGGTGTAGATATTGTTTGCACTCCAGCTGATGAAGAAGCGCAACCCTATTTTACGCACTACCCTCTTTTCGGTCTTCCTACCGAAGTCGAAGATTGTG
>ENA-OQHY01001243-OQHY01001243.1-human-gut-metagenome-genome-assembly--contig:-NODE-1243-length-11252-cov-15.120629_pt1 | contig 11252 bp, 11 predicted proteins | sample MGYA00242570_ERZ504733 | MGnify/ENA primary metagenome ERZ504733 (study PRJEB26092, sample SAMD00036219) | human gut metagenome | host: Homo sapiens | study: EMG produced TPA metagenomics assembly of...
GCACCATGTATCATTTTATTGATGAGAGTTGATGCCAATCGGAAAGAGCCGAGAGTTCTCCATTAATGGCGGCGGCAATGATGAGCGCGAGCAGACCTGAACCAGCTTCTTGCGGAAATGGACGGATTTGACACTTCAAAGGGACTTCTGATTCTGGCTGCTACCAACCGTCCGGAGGTTCTTGATCCGGCACTTCTTCGTCCGGGACGTTTTGACAGACGTGTCATTGTGGACAGACCGGATCTGAAGGGAAGAATCGAGATCCTGAAGGTTCATGCAAGAAATGTACATCTGGATGAGACTGTTGATTTTGAGAACATTGCACTTGCAACTTCCGGGGCAGTGGGTTCGGATCTGGCTAATATGATCAACGAGGCTGCTATCCTGCTGTTAAGAGTGGACGCAGCGCAGTATCCCAGAAAGATCTTCTCGAAGCTGTTGAAGTAGTTCTGGTAGGTAAAGAGAAGAAGGACAGGATCCTCAGTGCACAGGAGCGCAGGATCGTATCCTATCATGAGGTAGGACATGCACTGGTAAGCGCCCTGCAGAAAGATGCAGAGCCTGTACAGAAGATTACTATTGTGCCGAGAACAATGGGGGCACTTGGTTATGTAATGCAGGTACCCGAGGAGGAGAAATATCTCAATACAAAGAAGGAACTGGAAGCAATGCTTGTGGGATATCTTGGCGGACGCGCAGCAGAGGAACTGGTATTTGATACTGTCACAACCGGGGCAGCCAATGATATTGAGCAGGCTACCAAGGTGGCAAGAGCCATGATCACACAGTACGGTATGTCCGACAAGTTCGGACTTATGGGTCTGGCTACACAGGAGAATCAGTATCTCAGCGGAAGAACAGTGTTAAACTGTGGCGATGACACTGCCACAGAGGTTGACCATGAGGTAATGGTACTTCTGCATAATTCCTATGAGGAAGCCAAGAGACTGATCGGCAGCCACAGAGAAGCACTTGATAAGATTGCTGCTTACCTGATCCGCAGGGAAACCATTACAGGTAAGGAATTTATGAAGATTTTCCATGCGGCAGAGCGTGGAATCGAGATTCCGGAAAATCTGGATGATCTAGTAATTCCAGAGGAAAAACAGAATACAGTAACGCTGGATAAGCCAGAGATTCAGTGATACAATAACAGAGTCGGAAATGAAATAATTTCCGGCTCTGTTTTCGTATCACAGAAAATTACGCTGTAATATCTCATGGATACGAAAAGCGTTCAGGGCAGGATTTTTTGTATAGAGGAGAGTTTATGTTTCAGATAGAAGAAGAACTGAAAAAACTTCCGGGTAAGCCGGGGGTTTATATTATGCATGGGGAGAAGGACGAGATCATCTATGTTGGAAAAGCCGTCAGTCTGAAAAACAGGGTGCGTCAATATTTCCAGAGCAGCAGAAATAAGGGCGCAAAGATTGAACAGATGGTTACCCATATCACCAGATTTGAGTATATTATCACAGATTCGGAACTGGAAGCCTTGTGCTGGAGTGTAATCTGATCAAGGAGCACAGACCGAAATATAATACCATGCTCAAAGATGATAAGAGTTATCCGTTTATCAAAGTCACAGTAAATGAGGAATATCCCAGAGTTCTTTTTGCCAGAAGAATGAAGAAAGACAAGGCAAAATATTTCGGACCATATACAAGTGCCGGGGCTGTAAAAGATGTGATCGAGCTTGTGCGAAAACTTTATAAGGTGCGATCCTGTAATCGGGTATTGCCAAGAGATTGTGGGAAGGACCGTCCATGTCTGTACTATCACATGAAACAGTGCAGTGCGCCATGCCAGGGCTATGTGAGTTCAGAAGAATATAAGAAAAATATCGCAGAACTGCTGAAATTTCTCAATGGAGACTTTAAGGATACGATTGATATGCTTACCGACAAAATGATGGCAGCTTCCGAAGAAATGCGTTTCGAGGATGCCATGGAATACCGGGATCTGATCCGCAGTATCCAGAAGATCGGAGAACGTCAGAAAATTACAGGTTACGGAGAGGAAGATAAGGATATCATCGCAGTTGCCATGGATGAAAGCTTGATCTGCGGGAGCAGGATGCTGTTGTACAGGTATTCTTTGTCCGGGGAGGCAAACTGATCGGGCGGGAGCATTTCTATTTGCGTGTGGCGCGTGGCGATACAAAGGCTCAGGTATTATCCAGCTTTATGAAGCAATTTTATGCCGGAACTCCGTTTATCCCACGTGAGATCATGCTGCAAAAAGAAATCGAAGATGCCAAGATCATAGAGGAATGGCTTACAGATCGAAGAAAGCAGCGAGTCTATATCAGGGTACCGAAGAAAGGTACGAAAGAGAAGCTGGTAGAGCTGGCAGAAGAGAATGCAAAGATGGTTCTGGATAAAGACAGAGAGCGTATCAAACGTGAAGAAGGAAGAACCATCGGAGCAGTTCATGAAGTGGAAGAGTGGCTTGGACTGTCGGGAATCAGGCGTATGGAGGCTTATGATATCTCCAATATCAGTGGTTTTGAATCTGTAGGTTCCATGGTTGTCTATGAGAAAGGAAAGCCAAAGCGCAGTGATTACCGCAAATTTAAAATAAAGTGGGTTCAGGGACCGAACGATTATGCAAGCATGGAAGAAGTACTTACCAGACGATTTACTCATGAGGGAAAAGATGAGTTTGACAGCTTTTCTATTATGCCGGATCTGATCCTGATGGATGGTGGAAGAGGACAGGTGAATATTGCGTTAAAAGTCCTGGAGATTCTGGGAATAGAGATTCCTGTCTGTGGTATGGTCAAGGATGACCATCACAGAACCAGAGGACTGTATTACAATAATCTTGAAATTCCCATTGATACAGACAGTGAAGGCTTCCGCCTGATCACCAGAATCCAGGATGAGGCGCACCGTTTTGCCATTGAATTTCACCGATCTCTGAGAAGTAAAGAACAGGTGCATTCCCTGTTGGATGATATCCCTGGTATCGGTGAAACCAGGCGGAAAGCATTGATGCGGAAATTTAAGTCTGTTGAGAATATCAGAGATGCATCATTGGAAGAACTTACGGAGACAGAAAGCATGAATGCAGGAAGTGCACAGAAAGTCTATGAATTTTTTCATGGAGCTAGTACAGCGAATATTAAGTAACTGCTATATTGACTTGTCTGATTTTTCATCTGCGGCGTTGTCGTCAATCGCCGTAGCCACCGCTACGCCTCATTCCTCCGCCTTGCAGCTGAAGAAATCATCCTGCGTCAATATAGCAGAAACTTAATTTTCGCTGTACTAGTACATCGTTTTCGAAATAACTATACCACTCACTTGTCTGCGAATCCGATTGCACAGGTCTAAAAGCCTCAGCGTAGCCCGCTACGCCTGCGTTTTTATACCAGCACACTCGAATCCGCATCCTACGCGATTGGTATAGTTATTTACGGCACACTGGTGAGAAAAAAATATAAAATATGTAAAAATATTCCTGGGTTCTTCTACATATTACCCAAAGACTCTCGCTTTTTGTAATTGAAGTTGTATATAGTGATGTGATATAATAAAAAAGACGTGAAATTTACTATGAAAGTTTCGGACGACAGCTATAAATGAGTTATGTCTGTATGAGCAGGTTTTGAGATAGCGGACAGACCGGGCTTTCAGATTTTGAACTGAAAAGGAGAAATAAATGAAGGGTGTACAGTTGACAAAATTAGTTCAGGAACTGGGACTTCACAACCTGACTCCTGAAATTGATCTGTCTGAGATTGTGATCAAGACAGCGGAGATCAACAGACCGGCATTGCAGCTGACAGGATATCTGGAGCATTTTGCAAATGAACGGGTACAGATCATCGGATATGTAGAGTATACTTATCTGATGCAGCTCAGTGATGAGGAACGGAAATTTAAATATGAAAGATTTATTTCCAGCAAGATTCCCTGTGTAATTTTCAGTACAATGACAAGACCATCACAGGATATGATCGATCTGGCAGTTAAATATAATGTTCCGACTTTCGTGACAGAGCGTACAACTTCCAGTTTTATGGCTGAGATTATCCGCTGGCTGGGTGTACAGCTGGCACCATGTATTTCCATCCATGGTGTGCTTGTGGATGTATATGGTGAAGGTGTCCTGATCACAGGTGAGAGCGGAATTGGCAAGAGTGAGGCTGCGCTGGAACTGATCAAACGAGGACATCGTCTTGTCAGTGATGATGTTGTAGAACTTCGTAAAGTCAGTGATGTGACGCTGGTGGGTTCGGCACCGGATATCACAAGACATTTCATTGAACTTCGTGGTATTGGTATTATCGATGTCAAAACTCTGTTTGGTGTTGAGAGCGTTAAGGATACACAGTCTGTGGATCTGGTTATCAAACTGGAAGAGTGGGACAGAGACAAAGAATATGACCGTCTCGGCCTGCATGAGGAATATACAGAGTATCTTGGAAATAAGATTGTATGCCATTCTCTGCCTATCCGTCCGGGACGTAATCTGGCTATTATCGTTGAATCTGCGGCAGTTAACCACAGACAGAAGAAGATGGGATATAATGCAGCGGAAGAACTGTACAAACGTGTTCAGGCAAACCTTGCAAAGAAACGTGAAGAAAAATAATTTAAAGTAATTTGGAGGATATCAGATATTATGGGAAAGTATTGTTTTGGAATTGACGTTGGTGGTACATCTGTAAAATGTGGACTCTTTCAGACAGACGGAGTCTTAGTTGAGAAATGGGAAATTCCTACACGTAAGGAGAACAGTGGAGAAGCAATCCTGCCAGATATTGCAAAGACAATCCTTGACAAGATCGCAGAGCGTAAGCTGGATAAAGAAGAAATCGACGGTGTGGGAATCGGGGTACCGGGACCTGTTAACGAGAGAGGGGAAGTGCCATGTGCGGTAAACCTTTTCTGGGGCTTTAAAGAAGTTACTAAGGAACTGACAGAACTGACAGGACTTCCGTCCAAAGCAGGAAACGATGCCAATGTAGCAGCACTTGGCGAAGCATGGAAAGGCGCAGCAGCAGGAGCTAAGAACGTTATTCTTGTAACTCTTGGAACAGGTGTCGGCGGTGGAATCATCGTTGATGGAAAGATTGTTGGCGGTGCTCATGGTGCAGGTGGAGAAATCGGTCATGCAGCAGTTGACCATGAAGAAAAGGAAGCCTGCAACTGTGGTAACTGTGGATGTCTGGAGCAGTATGCGTCTGCAACAGGTATCGTTCGCGTGGCACAGAGAACTCTGGCTGCTACAGATGAGCAGACTGTTCTTCGCAAATTTACAAAACTTTCAGCAAAGAATGTTCTGGATGCTTTTAAAGAGGGCGACAAAGTAGCCTGCGATGTTATGGCACAGGTAGGAGAAATGCTTGGCGGAACACTTGCCATGTTTGCATGTGTGACAGATCCGGAAGCCATCGTTATCGGCGGTGGTGTTTCCAAAGCCGGACAGCCATTGATCGACTGTATTCAGAAATACTATGAGAAATATGCTTTTACAGCATGCAAGAAAACACCGATCATTCTTGCAACTCTCGGAAATGATGCAGGTATTTACGGATCTGCGCGTATGGTTATTAAAGAAGTATAATATCTGAGAATCAATTTTGAAAATATATAAAAAATCCACAGTCCTGAGTTGACAGGACTGTGGATTTTTGCAGTACAGGAATATCATTCGGAGGTGCTCCTGTACCGGTATTTTTGCATTAATAATAGTCGACCTGATAAGAGGAATCATCCTCGTTACCGTCACCGTTGTCATCGCTTCCGCCGGTATTATCAGTACCATCGTCACCGCTGTTACCGTTGTCATCAGTATTGTTACTGTCACCACTGTTGTCGGTATCTCCATTATCAGAGTTTTCGCTGTTATCAGTGTCAGTGGTGTTATCAGTCTGATCAGAGGAATCTGTATCATAATTATAGTCATAATCATCACTGTCATAGAAATGCTGGTCACAGTATTCAGTAGGCATGGTACCTACGTCAAAGTATTCAGTGATCACCGGACAGCCGGCTCTTGGAAGAAGTCCGGTTTCCTCGCAGACACTTAACTTTTCTACACTTGCAGGCTTCTCGAATTCTTTGGAAGGAAGTCCCTCATGGATACGAGTCATAACCTTTTTCCATAAAGCTTTGTGGAAGTTACGCGCATAATCAGGTAATTTCTCATTGTTGTCATAACCGGACCATACTGCGCATGTATAATATGGTGTATAACCCACAAACCACAAGTCGTTATAGGCTTCGGTTGTACCTGTTTTTCCGGCAACAGGCATATTGTCAAGCTGGCAGGCTGTACCTGTACCCTGTTTTACAACATCCTCCATTGCACTGGTGAGAAGAAAAGCAGTACTTTCTTTGATTACGGAACGTTCGGCAGCAGTATTCTCGATCAGGACGTTTCCGTTGTGATCCAGAATTTTTGTGTAATAAATTGGCTTGATATAATTTCCGTTATTTGCGATGGCTGCATAGGATGCACACAGTTCAACATTTGTGACACCGCGGGTGATGCCGCCAAGCGCAGTGGCAAGGTTTGCATCACTCCATACATTACCATTGGCATCTTTGTCAGCCTCTGTTCCATGAGCAAGGGTTGTAAAACCAAAGTTGTCCAGATATTTCAATCCAAGCTCAGGAGTTACTTTTTCCAGACACTTGACGGCTACAACGTTAATGGAATTCTGGATCGCAGTACGGATCGTGGTTGTTCCGTTGTAAGAACGGGTTGCGTTGTTTACAGGGGAACCATCCGGATATTCATAAGGTTCGTCTTCAAATGTTGTTGCAAGAGTCATGCCTTTTTCATTTAAAGCAGGTGCATAAGTGGACACGATCTTAAAGGTAGAACCAGGCTGTCTGGTAGTGTCCGTTGCTCGGTTCAGTGTAAGACTTGCCGTTTTCTCTCCACGACCACCGATCAGAGCTTTTACATAGCCGGTATGCTGGTCGATCACACTCATGGAAGACTGTGGCTGAGGTGCGAAATTGACACGCTCTGCAAGAACTTTACTTCCGTTGGCGAGTATGCTTGCCTTATATTTGTCTACATAAGTCTGTCCATCTTCCGGGGAATCGAACAGAAGATCGAAATCGGGATCCTCATTCTGAAAATAAAGCTGCAGCATTTCCTTACTGTAGTTTACCTGATTTCCATCAGGATCGGTAACCGTCAGGGCATAGTCAAGTTCATACTGGACAGTGTCCGGATAATTGGAAGGATCTGCATATTCCTCATCCAGGATATTCTGGATCTTGGAATCCTGTGTTGTATATACTTTAAGTCCGCCGCTGTAGAGAAGATTGGTTGCCTGTTTTTTGGTGTAACCTTTGATATTCATCAGGTCGTTGATGATCTGATCTGTCAGTTCATCTTCAAAATATGTGTAAACAGTATTCTCAGTGCTGGAGTTCTTTTCCTGAGCGGCCTGGATACGGGAATAAACATCATCTGCAAGAGCTTCATCATACTGATCCTGAGTAATATAGTTCTGATCCAGCATATGCTGGAGAACTTCCTTGCGTCTCTTCCTGTTGCTGTCAGGATTGATGATCGGGTTAAATTTCGTCGGGTTCTGTGTGATACCTGCCAGAGTTGCACATTCAGAAAGATTCAGATCCCATATATCCTTGTCAAAATACTGTCGTGCGGCAGCCTGTACACCGTAGGAACCGGCACCCAGGTTAATTGTGTTCAGGTAATTCTCAAGAATGGTGTCTTTATCAGTTTTTTTCTCAACCTGGACAGCAAGGTACTGTTCCTGGATTTTTCGCGTAAATCTTTCCAGCTGAGTAGATTCACTGGTCCAGTTGGTAAATACGTTATTCTTAAGAAGCTGCTGTGTGATCGTACTGGCACCTTCTGAGAAATCTCCGGTAGTGAGAGCTTTCATTCCGGCACGAAGAATACCTTTTACGTCAATACCGTTATGTTCATAGAAACGTTCATCCTCAATTGCGACAACTGCATGCTGCAGATCAACAGGTATCTGATCGAGAGTGACAGGCAGTCGGTTGGAATCCGGAGCAGCCAGTTTACGGATCTGATTCCCTGCATCATCGTAGAGAAAGGTTGCATAGCCCAGTGGCATAATATCAATATCATCAACATCAGGAGCAGTATCAATTACACCCCTGAATGACCCCACACCCAGACAGGTTACTGCGATGCAGAGTGCTATCAGTGATACGAACAGGACTCTGATGAAAGAAACTCTGGCGCGCTTTCCCATCATGGAAGAACGGGAAATCAGTGCCGTCCGTTTCTTTGCAGTCGACTTTTTACCGTAGTTCATGTTAAACCTCCTTTATAATCCGTTCTATTATATCAAATAAGAATAAGTAAATAAAGCAGAAAAATAAAAATTCACAATTGCTTTTGGATCTTTTTAATGGTTATTGTGTTTTTTTATAGGATTAGTATACACTGTGCTGGCACATTTTTGTAATTCATGGTACACTGAGTCAATAAGAGAACGGAAAGAGGAGTATGAGACATGCTTGAGAAATATAAGACAGTTTACGAGGGCGGGGAAGGCGAGATCGTGGAAAAGAAATCCAGATTTATTGCTACAGTGCGTCCTGTACAGACCGAAGAGGAGGCACTGGCCTTTATAGAGGAAATGAAGAAGAAATATTGGGATGCCAGACATAACTGCTATGTATATTCGGTGGGAAAGAACAGGGAATATACCAGATGCAGTGACGATGGTGAGCCGTCAGGCACTGCGGGAAGACCAATGCTGGATGTAATCCTGGGGGAAGATATTTATAATGTGGCAGCAGTAGTTACCAGATATTTTGGAGGGATACTTCTTGGAACAGGAGGTCTTGTCAGAGCATATTCCAGGAGTCTGCAGGAAGGTCTTGCCGCCAGCACAGTGATTGAGAAAACCTACGGAATTTCTATGGAAGTAGTTACGGATTATACCGGGATAGGCAAGATTCAGTATATTGCCGGAGAACAGAAATTACCGATCCTTGATTCTGAATACACTGACAGGGTAGTTCTGCATTTGCTGGTTCCGGCGGATCAGATTGCATTTGTAGAAAAAGCAATCACCGAGGGAACAAATGGAAGAGCGAAGATGAAGAAAGAGAAAGATCTTTACTATTCAGTGATTGACGGTGAAGTGAAAGTATTTACGGACTGATAAAATATGCCCCATGCAGCCTGAAAACTGCATGGGGCATAAACAGTCAGCGAATCAGCATTTCTCCGGTTCCGGATAATCAACACCGAAAGTTTCTACTGTCATGGATTTGATTTTCTGCTCGTCAAGCGGACGGTCGCTGTAATCGGTATCTTCTTCTGCAATACGGTTTACAACATCCATTCCTTCAGTGATCTTGCCGAATGCAGCATAAGCACCGTCAAGATGCGGAGCATCTTTGTGCATGATAAAGAACTGGCTTCCTGCTGAGTTTGGATGCATGGCGCGTGCCATGGAAAGAACACCTGCAGTATGTTTCAGATCATTTTTAAATCTGTTCTGAGTGAATTCACCCTTAATGCTGTATCCCGGACCGCCCATACCTGTTCCGTCCGGGCATCCTCCCTGGATCATGAAACCGTTGATCACACGATGGAAAATAAGTCCGTCATAGAAGCCTTTTTTTACAAGACTGATAAAGTTATTAACTGTATTCGGTGCAATCTCAGGATATAATTCTGCTTTCATCACATCGCCATTATCCATGGTAATTGTAACTATCGGATTTGCCATAGTTTCAAGTCTCCTTTTCAAAAAGTATTGTATTTCGCTGTTCGCTCTATTATAATATGCAAAGAACAATTCTGCAAGAAAAAGGTGGAAAAGATGATTATAGAGACAAAAACACCACAGGAAACATTTGAGGTGGGAAAGAAGATCGGAGAGAATGCGAAACCGGGTCAGATTTATACTCTGACAGGTGATCTTGGAGTTGGAAAAACCGTATTTACCCAGGGAGTTGCGGCAGGGCTTGGAATCACAGAGCCTATCTGCAGCCCGACATTCACGATCATTCAGGAATACGAAAGCGGACGTCTTCCTTTATATCATTTTGATGTTTACCGTATCGGTGACATTGAGGAAATGGAAGAAATCGGATATGACGATTATTTCTTCGGACAGGGAATCTGTCTGATCGAATGGGCTGATCTGATTGAAGAAATCCTTCCGGAAAAGCTGATCAAAGTAACCATAGAGAAAGATCTGGAGAAAGGCTTTGATTATAGAAGGATTACAGTGATTGGTCCGGAGAACAGTTAGGAGGTAGAAATGAAAATTTTAGCTTTGGACAGCTCAGGAATTGTTGCATCTGTAGCAGTTGTGGAAGATGATACATTACTGGCTGAGTATACTGTAAATTATAAGAAAACACATTCTCAGACTTTGCTTCCGATGTTAGATGAGATTGTGAAGATGACGGAACTGGAACTGGAATCCGTAGATGCTATTGCAGTGGCAGCGGGACCGGGATCCTTACAGGACTCCGTATCGGCTCGGCAACAGCCAAAGGCCTGGGACTTGCCCTGAAGAAACCATTGGTAGCAGTACCGACAGTAGATGCACTGGCATATAATCTTTATGATGCACAGGGATTGATCTGTCCGATCATGGATGCCAGAAGAAAGCAGGTATATACAGGAATTTACAGATTTGAAGAGCATCAGCTTATGACTTTGAAAGAACAGTGGGCAGCACCGATCGAGGAACTGCTGGAAGAACTGAATCAGAGAGGAGAGATGGTTACATTTTTGGGAGACGGTGTACCTGTATTTCGTGAACTGATCGCAGAGAAACTGCAGGTTCCGTATTCTTTTGCACCGGCTCATGTAAATAAACAGAGAGCAGCGGCAGTGGCAGCTCTTGGCAGTATTTATTATAAAGAAGGACGCACAGAGACTGCTATGGAACATATCCCGGAATATCTCCGCGTTTCCCAGGCAGAGCGTGAGCGTGCAGAGAGAGAAAAAGAGCAGAAACCGGCAGGTACAAAAATATGATCCTGCGGGAAATGCTTGTGGATGACCTGGATCAGGTAATGGAGATTGAGCAGGATCTTTTTCATGTGCCATGGACAAAAGAAGGTTTTTTTACTTTTCTGACCAGGGATGATGCCATGTTTCTGGTGGTGGAAGAGAAAGAAAAGATTCTGGGTTACTGCGGTCTTCTTATGGTTCTGGATGAGGGAGATATTACCAATGTGGCTGTGCGCAGGGACAGACAAAAAGAAGGAATTGGCGCTTTTCTGATGCAGAGCCTGATCCGCCTT
>ENA-OQHY01001244-OQHY01001244.1-human-gut-metagenome-genome-assembly--contig:-NODE-1244-length-11246-cov-3.987859_pt1 | contig 11246 bp, 15 predicted proteins | sample MGYA00242570_ERZ504733 | MGnify/ENA primary metagenome ERZ504733 (study PRJEB26092, sample SAMD00036219) | human gut metagenome | host: Homo sapiens | study: EMG produced TPA metagenomics assembly of...
CACAAATTCGGTGCCGCCGCACTGCTGCTCAAGGATTTCGATCTCCATGCAAAACCTCCTTTTCTGTTTGCTGTCCCGATTGTACCGCCGGGGGCGCAAAACTATCCAGTGTGTACTAAAAATGTGAAATTTTCTGTTCTTCGGCATTTTGCTAAACGGGGTTTTTGCACCGGAAATGCGAGCTTTTCTCCCCTGCCGGGACCGGGTAATTCCCCTGCAGGTTTTCCATGCAAAACCCGCGATGTGGGGCAGCTTGTTTTGGGCGCAGCGGCCGCTGCTGCGGCCTTATTCGCAGAGAAAAGAGCCGGTGCAAATGTTAAAAATTCATGAACGAATTGCCCCCAGAAAAAAGGAAAAAATCAGAAGGAAACCACCTAAAAACCAAAATATCAAAAGAAACACTGTGAAAATTGCACAAAAAATAATGTTACAAATCTAACAAAGTGCAAGACACAAATTTGACAGATGCTTTACGGTCTGGTAAAATAGCGTTTGTGCAACGAACGTTGCAGCGTTTAAATTCTATCTGGATGAAGTAAAAAGCCGTCCTGCGTACGGCACGGCATGGGCAGATGCGGCCCGTGCCGGGGCAGTTTTGTGGTCTGCCCAAAGCGGATTCCAACCTGTAATACGATGCTTCTTCTTTTACCCAAAGAGAGCATCGTATTTGACTGTGCGGCGCTTATATCCCCAGCCGCCGCAGTCCGGGCGCCGGGGTGCCGATGCAATACCCGCGGCCGCACCAAATACGACAAAGAGAGGAGTTGTCTCGTATCGCTTCCGTTAAATTGAAGAAAGCAGTTACTGCCGCAAAGCAGGCAGTATCTCCCCGTGTGCTGGCATTTTGTGTCATGGTGGTATGCCTTGTGGCTACCCTTGGCGTCACCGCTGCAAATCTGCGGCTGACCTACGTCACCGACTCCAATGGTGCGCGGCAGGTTCTTGTGACCGATGCCGCTGCTTCCCCCGCACAGGTCATGCACCTTTCCGGCATCCGCTCTGAAGAGGGCGATGAGGTCTACTACACCGCGTTCAGCGGCAATCTTGCATCCCTGAATATCGAGCGCGCATTCTCTGTCAGCATCACCGCCGACGGGCAGGAGTACCCGGTCAAGCTGGTGTACGGCACCGTAGCCGATGCGCTGGAGCGCGCCGGCATCACCCTTGAAGGGGACGACTACACCGAGCCGGCGCTGGATCACATCGTGACCGCCGGCAGCAAGATCGTGGTCCACCGCGTGGACTACGAAGAGCGTGTGGAGACGCAGGCCATCCCCTACGACACCCAGTATGTCTACACCAGCCTGTACTTCCGCAACACCGGCCGCACCACTACTATGCAGCACGGCGCAGCCGGTCAGCAGACCGTGACCACCCGCGACCGCTATGTGGACGGTGAGCTGGAGAACAGCACCGTTGTGGATACCACCACTACGGTGGAGCCTACCGACCACGTCATCAAGACCTACGGCGCAGGCGCGCCAGTGTCCCCCCTGACCGGCGCGGACGGCACCACCAACGCCCCCACCTCTTATAGCAAGGTGCTCACCGGCAAGGCCACCGGCTACTATTCCCGTACCGGCAAGCTCTTCCGGTCTGGGTCTGGGCTATGGCACCGTGCTGTGGACCCGGACGTGATCCCCTACGGCACCAAGCTCTACATCACCTCCACCGACGGCAAGTTCGTCTACGGCTACGCCGTAGCCACCGACACCGGCATCGCGTCCAGAAGGGCAGATCCTTGTAGACCTGTTCTACGAGACCTACGCCGAAAGCGTTATCAACGGCGCCATTCAGGTCAACGTCTACGTTGTGGGCTGAGCTGTAAACAAAACACAATAACCACGCAAAGAGACCGCTGTACAAACTGTGCAGCGGTCTCTTTTGATGTTAAGTAGAAAACTATTTTTATTTCGGGGTCGGGGAAAGTCTGTGGGCTTTCCGACCCCTTTTCTGTTTTCGCAACGCTTTCGCTGAAACCGTTTGTCAAATGAGCAGTTTACACGATGTCGAGCTGCAAATTTTGGATGGTATGCCCACAACATACAGAGAATGCCAGAAAATTTGTGTTAATTGTATTTGATTTTCGGACAAAAAGTCTTGCAAAAATGGTAAAAACCTTTTAATATAAAAGAGTACAAAGCTGCGAAAGCCGCTTTCGGCTTCCGCACGGGGAGGAGCAGTCTATGAAACCGACCGAAGAAAAGATTCAGAGCAATACATCGGATCTGCCGGTGTACCTGTTCAAGCAGGGCAATAACTGCGAGGCTTACCGCTACTTCGGCGCACATCTGGAAACACGGGTCGGGGAGTCCGGCGTTGTGTTCCGTGTATGGGCACCGCACGCCGCAGCCATCAGCGTTGTGGGCGACTTCAACAGCTGGAAGCCCGGCAGCCATCCCATGCGCAAGGTGGATGGCGATTCCGTGTGGGAATTGTTCATTCCCGGCATGAAGGAATACGATGTTTATAAATATTGCGTGACCACCCGCGCAGGCGACCTTGTCTACAAGGCCGATCCCTACGCCTTCCACGCCGAGACCCGGCCGTCCAACGGCAGCAAGGTCTACGACCTGTCCGGCTTTGCATGGCACGACGCCGCATGGCAGGCCGCACAGAAAAAGGCGGATGTGATCAACGGCCCGATGAATATCTACGAGATGCACGCCGGCAGCTGGAAGCTGAAGGAGGGCGGCAAGCCCTACAACTACTCCGAGCTGGCGGACGAGCTGATCCCGTACATCAAGGATATGGGCTACACCCATGTAGAGCTGCTGCCGGTGATGGAATATCCGTTTGACGGCAGCTGGGGCTATCAGGTCACCGGCTATTTTGCACCCACCAGCCGCTACGGCACCCCCAAGGACTTTATGGCCTTCGTGGATAAGATGCACGCCGCCGGCATTGGCGTCATCATGGACTGGGTGCCCGCCCACTTCCCCAAAGACCAGTTCGGCCTGTACAATTTTGACGGCGAGGCCTGCTACGAGGACCCCAACCCCAAGCGCGGCGAGCACAAGGAGTGGGGCACCATGGTGTTCGACTTTGGCCGCAACGAGGTGCAGAGCTTCCTCATTTCCAGCGCACTGTACTGGCTGGAGCAGTACCACATCGATGGTCTGCGCGTGGATGCCGTGGCTCCATGCTGTATCTGGACTACAACCGCAAGCAGGGCGAATGGGAACCCAATAAGGACGGCGGCAAGGAGAACCTTGAAGCCATCGCTTTCCTGCGCAAGCTGAACAACACCGTGCTGGGTCGTCACCCCCACAAGTACATGATCGCCGAAGAGTCCACCGCGTGGCCCATGGTCACAAAGCCCGCTTCGGACGGCGGTTTAGGCTTCAACTTCAAGTGGAACATGGGCTGGATGAACGATATGCTCAGCTACATGAAGACCGACCGCTGTTCCGCTCCGGCAACCACAACAAGGTGACCTTCAGCTTCTTCTACGCTTTCAGCGAGAACTTTGTCCTGCCCATCAGCCACGATGAGGTCGTGCACGGCAAGGGCAGCCTGCTGAACAAGATGCCCGGCGAGTATGACGACAAGTTTGCCAATCTGCGCACCTTCTTCGGCTACATGATGGCACACCCCGGCAAGAAGCTGCTGTTCATGGGACAGGAGTTCGGTCAGTTTGCCGAGTGGAACGAGGCAAAGCCGCTGGACTGGATGCTGCTGGATTACGACAAGCACGCCGAGCTGCAGAACTACGTCCGCACCCTGAACGCCTTCTATAAAGAGCACCCTGCCCTCTGGCAGATCGATTACAGCTGGGAAGGCTTCCAGTGGATCGTGCCGGACGACTCGCAGCAGAGCGTCATCGCTTTCCTGCGCAAGGATGCCGCCGGTAAGCAGATCCTTGTCATCTGCAACTTCAACCCCGTCCTGCGCGAGGGCTACACCCTCGGCGCACCGGTGTCCGGCACCTATAAAGAGATTCTGAACAGCGACGATGCCGCTTTCGGCGGCTCCGGTACCGTGCACAACAAGCCGGTGCGTACCCACAAAAAGCCGCAGCACGGCTTTGAGCAGAGCATCACCGTTACCCTGCCGCCCATGAGCACTTTGTACTTTGAGGTGCCCACAAAGCGCACCCGCAAGGCAGCAGAGGACAGCGCGGACAAGCCGGCAAAAAAGACCGCCAAAAAGGCCACCGTCAAGGACGCCGACAAGCCGGCAAAAAAGACCCGCACCACCAAGGCCAAGGCCGCCAAAACGGCGGATGAAAAACCGGAAAAAGCAAAAAAGACCGCTGCCAAGTCCAAAGCAAAACCCGAGGCCGCAGCGGAAAAGCCGGTAAAGAAAACCGCCGCCAAGGCAAAGACCGCGGCAAAAGCAAAACCTGAGACCGAAGCAGAAACCAAACCCGCAAAGCGCACCCGCAAAGCAAAAGCACCCAAGGAATAAGGATGCCCACACGGATGCACGCACGAACATTCTGAACTGTTGACTATCATTCCAATAAGGAAATGCTAAAGGGGAGAATAAAGCTATGGCAAAAGAAATCGTGCAATGATCCTTGCCGGTGGACGTGGCTCGCGCTTATACGCGCTGACACAAAAGACGGCAAAACCTGCGGTGTCCTTCGGCGGTAAGTACCGCATCGTGGACTTCCCGCTGTCCAACTGCGTCAACTCCGATATCGACACCGTTGGTATCGCAACGCAGTACCAGCCCCAGAAGCTGAACGAGTACATCGGTAACGGTCAGCCTTGGATCTGGACCGTCTGCACGGCGGTGTGCACACCCTGCCCCTTACGAGCAGGCAAACGGCACTGACTGGTACAAGGCACTGCAAACGCCATCTACCAGAACATCGGCTTCATCGACAGCTATGATCCCGAGTACGTCATCATCCTGTCCGGCGACCAGATCTGCAAGCAGGACTACGCCGACTTCCTGCGCTTCCACAAGGAAAAGGGTGCAGAGTTCTCTGTGGCCGTTATGGAAGTGGACTGGAAGGAAGCTTCCCGCTTCGGCCTGATGGTGGCGGACGAGACCGACCGCATCACCGAATTCCAGGAAAAGCCCCCGGTACCCAAGTCCAATCTGGCCTCCATGGGCATCTACATCTTCAACTGGGATGTGCTCAAGAAGTATCTGATCGAGGACGAGGCTGACCCCAACTCTAAGAACGACTTCGGCATGAACATCATCCCTGCCCTGCTGCGTGACGGCCGCAAGATGTACGCCTACCGCTTTGCCGGTTACTGGCGCGACGTGGGCACCATCGACAGCCTGTGGGAAGCTAACATGGAAGTGCTGGACCCCGAGAACTCCGGCATCGATATCTTTGATAAGACTTGGAAGATCTACAGCCGCAACCCCGTGCTGCCCGCCCAGAAGATCGGCGAGCGCGCCGTTGTGCAGGACTCCCTCATCACCGAGGGCTGCAAGATCTACGGCAACGTCAAGCACTCTGTGCTGAGCGCAGGCGTCGTTGTGGAAGAGGGCGCTACCGTTGAGGACGCCGTGCTGATGGACGGTGTCGTGGTCAAGGCAGGTGCCGTGGTCAAGCGCTGCATCCTTGCTGAGGACGTTGTTGTGGGCGCAGGTGCAAAGGTCGGCGGCGATGGCGCTATTGCCCACGTTGGCACCGGTCTGACCATCGGTGCAGGCGCTACCGTCAAGGAGGGCGCAAAAGTGTTTGAATCCGTCAAGGAGGGTGTGGAAGTATGCTGAGACAGAACACCAATGCGTTGGGTATCATTTTCCCCAACAGCTATGACAATACCGTTCCCGAGCTGGTGACCGAGCGCGCAATGGCCTCGATCCCCTTTGCGGGCCGTTACCGCATGGTAGACTTTGTGCTGTCCAGCATGGCCAACTGCGGCATTTCCAACGTTTCCATCGTGGTGCGTAAGAACTACCACTCCCTGATGGATCATCTGGGCACCGGCCGCGAGTGGGATATGGCCCGCCGTCACGGCGGCCTGAACATCGTGCCTCCCTTTGCAGAAAAGGGCGTGCGCATCTACTCCGGCCGTGTGGAGGCGCTGGGCTCCATTCTGAGCTTCCTCGAGCACCAGAAGGAGAAGTATGTGGTCATGAGCGATGCCAACATCGCCGTCAACTACGACTTCAACGCCCTGCTGGCTGCCCATCAGGCCAGCGGTGCCGATGTGACCGTGGCCTATCAAAAGACCGAGATCCCCGAGGGCCGCAAGAACGACAACTACACCCTGACCATTGATGCTGATGGCCGCGTGACCGAGCTGCTGTTCAACGACTACCGCTCCGGCGTGCAGAATCTGGATCTGAACATCTATGTGCTGGAGCGCGAGACCCTGATCAAGCTGGTCAAGGACGCTACCGCCCGCGGCCTGATCTACTTCGAGCGCGACATTCTGGCACACAACGTCAACATCCTGAACATCCATGCGCTGGAGTACACCGGCTATGTTGCCCATATCTGCGACATGAAGAGCTACTTTGACGAGAACCTGAAGCTGATCGATGACCGCAATCTGGAAGCGCTGTTCCCCAAGGGCAGCCCCATCTACACCAAGATCCGTGATGATAACCCCACCCGTTACGTCACCGGCTCCAAGGTCGTGGATTCCATTCTGGCCGACGGCTGCGTCATCGAGGGCACCGTGGAGAACTGCGTGCTCTTCCGCGGCGTCAAGGTCAAGAAGGGTGCTGTGGTCAAGAACTGTGTCCTGATGCAGGATACCGTGGTCGAGCCCAACGTGGAGCTGGACTGCGTTATCACCGACAAGAACGTGAAGATCACCGCCGGCAAAAAGCTGTCCAGCACCGAGAGCTTCCCGGTCTACGTCCAGAAGAACCACACCGTCTGATCGATGCAATATCCATAGGGGCGGCTTCCTCCCCGGTAGCCCCTCTTGAGAGGGGCGGGGGCACCTGTGTGCCCCCGCCTGCTCTTTTGTATGCAAGGTTCGCGCCGCTTTTCACGGCGGCGGGGAGCGCGAACATCTGCCTGTATCATGGAAGGAGCGAATCCTATGAAGATCCTGTATGCTGCTTCGGAAGCAATCCCTTTGCCAAATCCGGCGGTCTGGCCGATGTGGCAGGCGCCCTGCCCAAAGCACTGGTCAAGGACGGCGTGGACGCCCGCGTCATCATGCCCCTGTACGGCGATTTGAAGTACCGCGATAAGCTGGAATACGTTACCAACTACTCCGTGCCTGTGGGTTGGCGCAGCCAGTACTGCGGCCTGTTCAAGGCCGATGTGGACGGCGTGACCTACTACTTCCTGGACAACGAGTATTACTTCAAGCGCCGCGGCCTGTACGGCTTCTACGATGACGGCGAGCGCTTCGCCTTCTTCTCCCGCGCCGTGCTGGAGACTTTGTTCTACATCGACTTCACCCCCGATATCATCAACTGCAACGACTGGCAGACCGCTCTGGTGCCGGTGTACCTGAACCTGTACTATCGTCATCTGGACAAGTTCAACCGCATCAAGACCGTGTTCACCATCCACAACATCGCCTATCAGGGCAAGTACGGTACCGATATTCTGGAGGACACCTGCGGCATCGGCCACCGGGACCAGCATATCGTGGAGTACGACGGCTGCGCCAACTTCATGAAGGGCGCTTTCGAGACCGCCGACAAGATCACCACCGTCAGCCCCACCTACGCACAGGAGATTTTGGACCCGTGGTTCAGCTACGGTCTGGACGCTCTGCTGCGTGAGAAGCAGTACAAGCTGTGCGGCATCCTGAACGGCATCGACATGGACGCCAACGACCCCGCCACCGACAAGAACATCCCCTTCAATTACAGCATCAAGACCTTCGAGACCGGCAAGGCCAAGTGCAAGGAAGCTTTGCAGGACAGGTTCGGTCTGCATAAAGACGGCAGCCCCGTCTTTGGCATGGTCAGCCGCATGGTGGGCATGAAGGGCTTTGATCTGGTGCAGAGCATCGCTGACGGTCTGGTGGACCGCGGCATCCAGCTGGTCATTCTGGGCAGCGGCGAGAGCCAGTACGAGAACTTCTTCTCTGACCTGTGCGGCCGTCACCCGGGCCGCGTAGGCACCTACATCGGCTTTGAGCCCAAGCTCTCGCAGGAGATCTACGCCGGTGCAGACGCCTTCATCATGCCCTCCAAGAGCGAGCCCTGCGGTCTGGCACAGATGGTGGCCTGCCGCTACGGCACACCTCCCATCGTCCGCGAGACCGGCGGTCTGCGCGACTCCATCCACGACAGCACCATGGGTGACGGCAACGGCTTTACCTTTGCCGGTTACAACGCCCACGAGCTGTATGTGGCCTGCTGCAACGCACAGGATGCCTACAACAACAAGGAAAACTGGAAGAACCTCGTGCGTCACTGCATGGAGTGCGATTTCAGCTGGGACGTTTCCGCCAAGAGCTACGAGGGTCTGTACAACGAGACCGCAAACCTCTGGTAAGCGCCTGAACCCCAAAGCACCCGCTGGGGCTGCCGCACGTTTGTGCGGCAGCCCCTTTTTTGCTTTTTTCCGTTTTTTACACTCTGCACAAACTTTTCCGCAAAGTTTGTGCAATGATGCAATCATCGGCGCACAATGTGTGTTATAGGTGCACATTTATGGAATCAGTCTTAACAAACCATGAAATTTCACTATATTTCGGTGGAGAATTGATTGCAATATCCGACGTTTTGAAGTATACTGAGGGCATAGACTTTTTGGCTGCCTGTCCGTCTCTGGCATTTTTTCCAAATGCTGGAATGCGGGCGGCACCCGCAGAAAGGAGCGGCGCAGAACTTGAAAGGCTGGTACAAGGCTTTGGAAGATCTGGTCTGGCTGACCCAGCTGGGGCTGAATATGCTGCTGCCGCTGGTGCTCTGCCTTGCCGGATGCTGGTGGGCTGTGGAGCACTGGGGCTGGCCGGAATGGCTGTTTTTGCCCGCTGTGGGGCTGGGGCTTGCCGCCGGGGCGCAGAACTTCTGGGTGTTCTGCAAGGAACGGCTGGAGCGCTCCAAACACGAAAAAAATCATCGGGTGGGCTTCAACTCCCACCAGTAATGGAGGTTCGTTTTTATGAAATTGCAGCCGGAATCCAAAAAGGAGCTGCTGCGCATCGCCTGCGGCGTGTCTCTGTGCACCGCCGTGATGTGGGTGGTGTTTGCAGCGCTGCATCTGGTGGGCTGGGTGGTCTTTGACTACCGGGTGCTGCTGGGCGGCATCATCGGCGCGCTGGTACCATCGGCAACTTTGCCGGCATCTGCTTCGTGGTGCAGAAGGTCATTGACGAGCCGGACGAAAAAAAGCGTAAAGCGCAGCTGCAGATATCCTATAATACAAGGATGCTGCTGCAGGCGTTGTGGATCATCATAGCCATTGCGGCTCCGTGCTTCCAGGCGTTTGCAGGCGTTCTGCCGCTGCTGTTCCCCAGAGTTACGATCTATTATCTCCAGATAACCGGGAAGTACAAGCCGCTCACACCCCCGCAGGAGCCGGTGGACATCGCTGTGGAAGATGACCCCGCCCCTGCTGAGGCGTCTGCGGTGCAGCCCCGTGACGAAGGGGGTGAACAAGAATAAATGGAACTGAACGGCGCAAAGATCCTGTATACCATCCACACCAATATCCCTCTGCTGGGTGATTTAAAATCACCCAGACCTTGGTAAGCACTTGGATCGTCATGGCGCTGCTCTCGGGTTTTGCCATCTGGCTGGGGCACGACCTCAAGCTGGAAAATGTGTCCAAACGACAGGCCGCAGCCGAGTTCATCGTAACGCGGCTGGAACAGTTCGTGCACGACAACATGGGCTTCCACTTCGATCAGTATATCCCCCTGGTCGGTGCTATTTTTGCACTGAGCATCGGATGCAACCTGATCAGCGTTGTCGGCCTGTGGAGCCCCACGGCCGACCTGAACACCGAGGCAGCGTGGGCCATCGTGGTGTTTGTTCTGATCATGTACTACAAGATCAAAACGAACGGCATTCTGGCCTACCTCAAGGGTCTGCTCGATCCGATCTTTATCATGGCACCCATCAATGTGCTGTCAGAGATCTCTACCCCTGTCAGCATGGCGTTCCGTCACTTCGGCAACATCCTGTCCGGTACGGTCATCTCCACACTGCTGTACTGGCACTGGCAAGCCTGAGCCACGTCATCTTTGGCTGGCTGCCGGGCTTCCTGAGTCAGATCCAGCTGTTCCAGATCGGCATCCCGGCCTTTACCGGCCTGTATTTCGACTGGTTCGGCGGCTGCATTCAGGCGTTCATCTTCTGTACCCTGACCACAATCTTCATCAAACGTGCTGCCGGTGAGGACTAAGGCCTTCCGGCATCCCCCAAAACACAAACACATTTTAGGAGGACAAATTTTATGACTGATTTCCAGTATCTGGCTCGTGGTATCGCTCTGGCAGGCTGCGGCATCGGCGCAGGCTGCGCACTGATCGCAGGTATCGGCCCCGGTATCGGCGAAGGCAACGCTGCTGCCGCTGCCTGTGAGGCCGTTGGCCGTCAGCCGGAGTGCAAGAGCGACGTTACCAGCACCCTGATCCTCGGTGTTGCCCTTTCCGAGACCACCGGTATCTACGGCTTTGTCACCGGCCTGCTGCTGATCTTCCTGGCTCCCGGTATGTTCATGAAGTATCTGGCATAAGCCTCCCGATCCGAAAAAATAACGAAAGGAGACGCTTATGGAACTGTATCAGGCGTTGATCACGCTGGATGGCTGGACCTTTCTGGCCAGATCTGCAACCTGATGATCCAGCTGGTCATCTTCAAAAAGTTCCTGCTGAAGCCGATCAAACAGGTGATCGCCGACCGCAAGGCCAAGGCCGACAGCGAGATCGCAGATGCGCAGAAGCTGCGCACCGAGCCGAGGCCATGAAGCGGAGTACGAGCAGAACCTGCAGAACGCCCGCACCGAGGCCAACCAGATCGTAGCTACGGCGCAAAAGACCGCCACCGCCCGCTCGGAAGAGATCGTGGGCGAGGCCCGCGCACAGGCCGCTGCCCTGAAGCAGAAGGCCGAGGCCGACATTGCGCAGGAGCGTAAGAAGGCCGTGAACGAGGTCAAGGACGAGATCGGCGGCATTGCCATGGAGATCGCATCCAAGGTGGTGGAGCGCGAGATCAGCGAAAAGGACCACAAGGACCTGATCGACGAATTTATCAAAAACGTGGGTGAAGCATCATGACCGAAACTGCAAAGATGTACGGCGCAGTCTGTACGATCTGGCGGCAGAGGAAGGGCTGGAGACCCGCATTCTGGGCGAGCTTGACGAGGTGCAACAGCTTCTGAAGCAAACCGGACTACCTGCGGC
>ENA-OQHY01001247-OQHY01001247.1-human-gut-metagenome-genome-assembly--contig:-NODE-1247-length-11232-cov-2.693111_pt1 | contig 11232 bp, 20 predicted proteins | sample MGYA00242570_ERZ504733 | MGnify/ENA primary metagenome ERZ504733 (study PRJEB26092, sample SAMD00036219) | human gut metagenome | host: Homo sapiens | study: EMG produced TPA metagenomics assembly of...
CAAAGCCGGACGGCAGCCAGTGGACGGGCGGCGTAGAGGACCCGTGGAACGCTTCGGAGGTGTATACCAACACCAACTCCATTTTCGGCTCGCCCATCAACATGAGCGACCTTGCACTGGTGACCAGCGGCGACTACCAGCGCTACTTTGTGGTGGACGGCAAGCGCTACCACCACATCATCGACCCGGACACCCTGTGGCCCGCTGCCTACTACAACGGTGTCACCGTGCTGTGCCCGGACTCCGGCATGGCAGACTGCCTGACCACTGCCCTGTTCTGTATGCCGCTGGAAGAAGGACAGAAGCTGGTGGAATCGCTGGACGGCGTAGAGGCCATGTGTGCACACCTGACAAGCAGGCCACCACCTCCAGCGGCTGGGACAGCCACCTGAAAAAGTAAGTTCTGCCGTTTTTGCAGGCGAACCGTTTTGAATGGCCTCCGCGTGCGCTTTGGCATCATCAGTGGAAAAAATATTTTTTATTTCGTAATAGCGGATCGTCTGCGGACGCTCCGCTATTCCCTTTTCACGGAAATTTTTCTTATGCAAAAAGGCTGCCGCACAAAATGTGCAGCAGCCTTTTGTTTGTTTATACGGTCATCCCGTCTGGCATCACTCCACGATGATGCTCTTGCCGGTCATCTCGGCGGGAACGGGCAGGCCGATATAGGGCAGCATGGTGGGTGCGATATCGGCCAGGCAGCCGCCCTCGCGCAGCTTCACATCGCCGCAGCCAACTGCCACAAAGGGCACAACGTTGGTGGTGTGGGCGGTGAAGGGGGTGCCGTCCGGGTTCATCATCTTCTCGCGTTGCCGTGGTCGGCGGTGATGAAAGCGCAGCCGCCGGCGTTCAGCACAGCGGTGACCACCTGATCCACGCAGGTGTCCACAGCCTCAACGGCCTTGACAGCAGCCTCGAACACGCCGGTGTGGCCGACCATATCGCAGTTTGCAAAGTTCAGGATGACCACATCGTACTTGCCGCTCTCGATGCGCTTGACGCACTCGGCAGCGACCTCAGGGGCGCTCATCTCGGGCTTCAGGTCGTAGGTGGCAACCTTGGGGCTGGGGATGACGCAGCGATCTCGCCCTCGTAGGGAGCCTCCACGCCGCCGTTGAAGAAGAAGGTGACGTGAGCGTACTTCTCGGTCTCGGCAATGCGCAGCTGGGTCTTGCCATGGGCAGACAGGTACTCGCCCAGAACGTTCTTCAGCTCCACCGGGGGATAAGCAACCTCACAGTTGGGCATGGTGCATCGTACTCAGCCATGCAGACGTAGTTCACCTGCTTGCGGCCGCCGCGGCGCTCGAAGCCGGTAAAGGCATCATGCAGAAGATGACGGTCGATCGTGGCGGGCGACGGTCGGGGCGGAAGTTCATAAAGATAACGGTGTCGCCGTCCTGCACGCGGCCACCCTCGCAGGTGACGCAGGGCAGCACGAACTCATCGGTCTTGTCTGCTGCGTAGGAAGCCTCGATGGCCTCGGCAGCATTGGCAGCGTGCTCACCCTCGCCGTAGACAAAGGCAGCGTAGGCCTTCTCCTCGCGATCCCAGTTGTTATCACGGTCCATGGCGTAGTAACGGCCGGAAACGCTGGCGATCTTGCCCACGCCCAGCTCATCCAGCTTGGCCTGCAGGTCAGCAAGGAAGCCCTTGCCGGAGTGGGGATCGGTGTCGCGGCCATCGGTGATGCAGTGCAGGTAGACTTCCTTAGCACCCAGATGCTTTGCCATTTCCAGCACGCCAAACCAGTGGTCGGCATGGCTGTGCACGCCGCCGGTGCCCACCAGACCCATCAGGTGGATGCCTTACCGGCCTCGATAGCAGCCTTCATGTTCTTGACCAGCACAGGGTTCTTGAGCATCTCGCCATCGTGGATGGACTTGGTGATGAGGGTCAGCTGCTGGTAGACGATGCGGCCTGCGCCCATGTTGGTGTGGCCGACCTCGGAGTTACCCATCTGGCCGTCGGGCAGACCGACAGCCATGCCAGAAGCATCAATGGTGGTCATAGGGTACTTTGCCATCAGAGCATCCAGATGGGGGGTCTTGGCAGCCACCACGGCGTTGCCAAAGGTCTCGTTCGGCACCCAGCCGAAGCCATCCATGATGCACAGAAGAACAGGTTTCTTTGCCATAAAATTGAATCTCCTTTGAATTTATCACGCGTTGCGGGCAAGACTAAGCGCCCTGCCTGCGGGTGCAGCCTGCGGGTGCATAACACCCGAGCGGCTGCTGTAAAAACAGATCAGCGCCCGGCTCAGCGCTGAAAAAACGGCGCAGCCGGGCGCTGAAACAGCTAGTTAAGAAAAGGCAGTTGCTCAGCCTTGGTGGCTGCATTGACAATGACAGCAAAGTCCGGAGCCTTCAGGGATGCGCCGCCGATCAGGCCGCCGTCCACGTCCTTCTTGCTCAGCAGCTCCTCGCAGTTCTTGGCGTTCATGCTGCCGCCGTACTGCACGGTGGTAGCCTCGGCCACGGCCTCGCCGTACAGCTCGCCCACCACCTTGCGGATCTGTGCGCAGACTTCCTCTGCCTGATCGGAGGTAGCGGTCTTGCCGGTGCCGATGGCCCAGACAGGCTCGTAGGCGATGACAACATTTTCCATCTGCTCGGCGGTCACGTCACGCAGAGCGATCTTGGTCTGCATACGAACCAGCTCCTCGGTAACGCCCTCCTCGCGCTGCTGCAGGCTCTCGCCCACGCACAGGATGACCTTCAGGCCGGCGTTCAGGGCAGCCAGCGTGCGCTTGTTGACGGTCTGGTCGGTCTCTGCAAAGTACTGACGGCGCTCAGAGTGGCCGACGATGACGTACTCCACGCCCAGATCCACCAGCATATCGGCGCTGATCTCGCCGGTGAAAGCACCGGACTTCTCAAAGTGGACGTTCTCGCACCAACATGGATGTTGGTGCCCTTGGTCTTAGCCACAGCGGTGACCAGATCGGTAAACGGAGTGCAGATGACCACCTCGCAGGTAGCGTCCTTCACAGCGGGGATCAGCTCATCCACCAGAACAGCAGCCTCGGAGCGGTCTTGTTCATCTTCCAGTTGCCAGCGATAATAGCCTTGCGCTTTGCCTTATCCATTGTTATTTTCTCCTTACCTTCGTAACTATTTACAAATTGCCTGCACAAAAAGAAAAGATGCGGCGGCGTAAATGCCGCCGCACCCATTGTGATGCCGGAAAAATTATGCGTTCTGGATGACTGCGATGCCGGGCAGCTCCTTGCCCTCCAGATACTCCAGAGAAGCGCCGCCGCCGGTGGAGATGTGGGTCATCTTGTCGCCCAGACCCATCTGCTGCACAGCTGCTGCGCTGTCGCCGCCGCCGATGACGGTGGTAGCATCGCTCTCAGCCATAGCCTTGGCAACAGCCAGAGTGCCAGCTGCCAGAGTGGGGTTCTCGAACACGCCCATGGGGCCGTTCCAGACAACGGTCTTGGAAGCTTGACAGCGTCAGCAAACAGCTTCATGGTCTCGGGGCCGATGTCGCAGCCCTCCATGTCAGCGGGGATTGCGGTGACAGGCACCACGGTCACATCCACGGGAGCATCGATGGGATCGGGGAAGTCCTTGATGCAGACTGCATCCACGGGCAGCAGCAGCTTGACGCCCTTCTCCTTTGCCTTAGCCATCATTTCCTTGCAGTAGTCCAGCTTGGTGTCGTCGCACAGGCTCTTGCCCACTTCGTAGCCCTGAGCCTTGACGAAGGTGTAAGCCATGCCGCCGCCGATAATCAGGGTATCGACCTTCTCCAGCAGGTTGGAGATGACGTTCAGCTTATCAGCAACCTTAGCGCCGCCCAGAATAGCGGTGAAGGGACGGACGGGGTCGTTGACGGCGTTGCCAGATACTTGATCTCCTTCTCCATCAGGTAGCCGACAGCGGTATCCTTGATGTAGTCGGTGACACCTGCGGTGGAGCAGTGTGCACGGTGGCAGCTGCCGAAAGCGTCATCCACATAAGCATCAGCCAGAGAAGCCAGCTCCTCGCTGAACTCGGGCATGTTCTTGGTCTCTTCCTTGCGGAAACGGGTGTTCTGCAGCAGAACGACGTCGCCGTTGTTCATAGCAGCCACAGCAGCCTTTGCGTTCTCGCCCACAACGTTGTCGTCGTCAGCAAACACAACGGTCTTGCCCAGCTTTGCGCTCAGAGCCACAGCAACGGGAGCCAGGCTGAACTTAGCCTCGGGGCCGTTCTTGGGCTTGCCCAGGTGGCTGCACAGGATGACCTTTGCGCCATCGTTGACCAGCTTCTGGATGGTGGGCAGTGCTGCGTTGATGCGGTTCTCGTTGGTGATGACACCGTCCTTCATCGGGACGTTGAAATCGCAGCGGACAAGTACCTTCTTGCCGCAGTAGTTCTGATCGTCGATCGTCTTCTTACCTAAACCCATGGTAAAAACTCCTCTCAAGTTATAATTCTGAACCAGAGTCTCGCTCACAATCGGGGCGTTGCCCCGTACAGTTACTATTATAAACAAAAACTGCGTGCATTGCAAGGATATGAGATAGATAATTGTTTAACAAACATTTGCCATTGTTGCACGGAAATGTGTCTATTTTGCCCGAAGTGCGGTTTTTTCTGCCCGCAGACGCCGGAAATGCTGTTTTCCTTCATGACAAAAGGGGTCGAAAAACGCCCACAGGCGTTTCTCGACCCCAAATAAAAATAATTTTTCCGCTGTTGATGCGTTATGCAAAATATTCCTGTGCGCGGCGAGCGCATCGTTGATGCAATCCCGCAGCTGGTCCAGCGTATCAAACTTTTTGCTAGGGCTCAGGTAAGCGTGGAACTCCACCACCGGGTCGGTGCCGTACAAGTCACCGGAAAAGCCCGGGATAAAGGTCTCGCAGGTCACCTTGGTGGCATCATCATTCACGGTAGGGCGGCTGCCCAGACCAGTGGCCGAGGGATACCACACCCCGTTGATACAGGTGCGGGTGATATAAATGCCGCTGCGGGGCATCTGGAAGCCCTGCGGGTACAGCTGGTTGATGGTGGGCACCCCGAGGGTGTGCCCCAGTCCTGCCCCGTGCTGCACCGCAAAGCGGATGGCGTAGGGCATGCCCAGCATAGCGTTGGCGGCCGGGATGTCCCCGCCCTCCAGCGCGGTGCGGATGCGGGTGGAGGACACCGGCTTTTCCTCAAACTGAGCCATGGGCACCACCACTACCTCTACCCCAAGAGGGGCACAGAGGGTGCGCAGCAGCTCCGGCGTACCGGCAGCCTTTGCACCAAAGGTGAAGTTTTCGCCACAGAACAGCGCCCGGGCGTGGCAGTTTTCCACGATGTCGCGCACGAACTCCTCCGGGCTCAGTGCCTTGATCGCCTCAAAGTCCGGGGTGAGGTAATACTCCACCCCAAGGCTGTGGATCAAGCGTGCTTATCCTCGGTGGAGAGCAGGCGCTTGCCCTTCATTTTATTTTCCACCGGCAGGCGGAAGGTGAACACCGCCGGGGCTGCATCATGGGTCTTTGCCCACTGCACAGCCCCTTCGATCACCGCCCGGTGGCCGATATGGATGCCGTCAAAGTAGCCCATGGCCACGGCGGTGCCTTTTTCAGGCTGTGCCAGCGGCAGCGGGGCAAACTGAGAAATGATCTGCATGGGTCTTGTTTCCTTTATTGCTCAATTACGTTCCACGAACAGTTTTTCCACCCGGAGCACCCCGCCGTTGATGTTAGCAAGGCCAAGGAACTGCCCGGCGGCATTGCGCACCCGGTAGCGTCCGTCTGCTGCGGGGTAGCGGCTGGTGGGACAGCCGTTGTACAGATGCTGCTCCACCCATGGCTCCACCACCAGCAGCGGCAGCGGGGTGAACACGCTTTCCACCGGCAGCGTCAGTGCTTCCAGCGCGGCAGTTCCCTGCTCCTTTGCTGCAAGGATCTCTTCCAGCGTGTGGGCATCTGCTTCGGTGTACAGACCGGCAGCAGTGCGGCGCAGCGCGCTCATGGTGCCTTCTGCCCATGCAGCGGCGATATCCTCCAGCAACGTGCGGATGTAGGTGCCTTGGAGCAGCGCACCGTCAGCACATACTCGTTTTCTGCCGGACTGCCGCCGTACTCGATGCCGTAGATTTCAATGGGGCGCGCCTTGCGCTCCACGGTCACGCCCTCACGCGCCAGCTTATACAGCGGCTGTCCGTTGATCTTGACTGCCGAGTACATGGGCGGCACCTGCATCTGCGGGCCGACAAACTGCGGCAGCACAGCCAGCAGTTCCTTCTCTCCGGCGGTGACGGGTGCAGTTTCCAGCACAGTGCCGGTGCTATCGCCGGTATCGGTGCGTGCGCCCAAGCGCAGGGTGGCGCGGTAGGTCTTGTCGTGGTTCAGTTGCAGATCCACCGCCTTGCTGGCACCGCCGCAGAACACCGGCAGAACGCCGGTGGCCATGGGTCCAGCGTACCGCTGTGCCCCAGCTTGCGTGTACCCAGCACGCCGCGCAGCTTTGCCACCACGTCAAAGCTGGTCCAGTCCATGGGCTTGTCTACGATCAGGATACCCTGCATCATGCTTCCTCCTGCGGTGCGTCCAGCTCGGCTTCCACCTCTGCAAGGATCGCATTTTTGGCGTTTTCAAGGTCGCCCAGCAGTTCACAGCCCGCTGCGCGGGTGTGGCCGCCGCCGCCCAGACGCCGGGCAATGGCACAGGCGTCCACACTCTTTGCGGTGCGCACGCTGATGCGGTAGCTGCCGCCGGGCTGCTGGCGCAGGGTCAGACCCACCTTGACTCCCTCGATGCTGATGGGCAGACTGGTCAGTTCCTCCAGATCTGCGGGGTCTACCCCGCTCTGCCGTATCTCGTCCCTCGTCAGGTAGATCAGGCACAGCGGCCGTCCAGATAGTACTCCAGATGGTTGCGGGCGATGCGCTCGGCCTCCATGCGGGCACGGGGCTTTGTGTCAAAGAGCAGGGTGTTCAGCTCCTCCACATGACAGCCGGCTTCAATGAGCTTTGCAGCCACCTTGTGGGTGTTGGCGGTGGTGGAGGAGAACTTGAAGCAGCCGGTGTCGGTGGCAATGCCGGTGTACAGGCAGTCTGCAATGTGGGGGGTGATAGTCACCCCCATCTCCACGATGACCTGATACAGCAGTTCCGCTGCCGCAGCGGCACCGGCATCCAGAAGGGTAAAATCGGCATAGCCGTTGTTGCCTGCGTGGTGGTCGATGCACAGGTCTACATGGCGTGCGTACTGCGGCACACCGTTATTTTCGCCAAACAGCTGCAAACCGGCCACGTCCACCGCGATCACGGTGCGGGGCTCGAACTCGCCCTTGAACAGCCGTGGGTTCGTAAAGGCGTAGCGGGACGGAATGGCATCAGAGCAGAGCACCGCTGTCGTTTTTTCCAGCGCTTTGAGCGCATAGTACAGGGCGCTGCCGCAGCCGATGGTGTCACCGTCCGGGTTTTTGTGGCACAGAATCAAAATGTTGTCCGCAGCCAGCAGGCGCTGCGCCATCTGCTGCACATCCAGTTGTTCTGTCATCCAATGATCCATCCTTTCCGCAAAGGCAGTCAGTCCTCGGTCTGTTCGGTATCAGCAGGCTGTGCTTCCTCCTCGCCGTTCACGTTCAGGCTGCGCAGCAGCTCGTTGATGTGGGCGGCGTAGGCGGCACCGTCATCCTCCACAAAGATGAAGCGGGTGCCTTGCGATGTGCATTTTTTTGCTGACCTCGGTGCGCACATGGCCTGCGGCGCGGTTCAGCGCTTCAATTGCGGGCTTGGGGCCGTCTGCGCGGCCCATCACGCTTACATACACTTTTGCCACATCCAGATCCGGCGTCACGTCCAGACGGGTGACGGTCAGCAGACCGCCCTCCAGCCGCGGGTCCTTCAGACGCCCGATGATGCAATGATCTCGCGCTTCATATCCTGCGCCAGACGGCCCATATTTTTCTGAGACATTCGGTTTCTCCTTTAAACAAACTTCTCTGGCATCGTTGCCGGTGCCAGAGAAATCCTCAAAAAATCTTAGTCGCGGTACTCTTCCATCTTGAAGCCTCGTACACGTCGCCTTCCTTGACGTCCGCAAACTTCTCCAGGGTCACGCCGCACTCGTAGCCCTCGGCCACTTCCTTGGCGTCATCCTTGAAGCGCTTCAGGGATGCGATCTCGTCCTCGGCGATGACGATGCCGTCACGCACCACGCGCACCTTGCTGTCGCGGGTGATCTTGCCGCTGGTCACGCGGCAGCCTGCAACGGTGCCCACGTTGGAGATCTTGTACACCTGACGCACCTGCAGTTCGCCCAGAGAGACCTCGCGGAACTTGGGTGCCAGCATACCCTTCATAGCGTCGGTGACATCGTTGATGGCATCGTAAATGACGCGGTACATACGCATTTCCACCTTGGTGGCAGCGGCTTCTTCCTTGGCCACGTTGTCCGGACGGACGTTGAAGCCGATGATGATGGCGTTGGAGGCATCGGCCAGATCCACGTCAGACTTGCTGATGGCGCCGACACCGGCGTGGATGACGCGCACACGCACCTCGTCGTTGGAGATTTTCTCCAGACTCTGCTTCACAGCCTCGGCAGAGCCTGCACGTCGGCCTTGACCACGATGGCCAGCTCCTTCATGTCGTTCTGTGCCATCTGGCTGAACAGGTTATCCAGCGTGACCTTCTGGAAGGAGGAGAACTGCTTCTCCTTGGCGGCAGCGATGCGCTGCTCGGCCAGTTCGCGGGCCAGACGCTCGTCCTCAACAGCCTCGAACAGGTCGCCTGCTTCCGGCACTGCGGTCAGGCCGGTGATCTCCACAGGAGTAGAGGGGCCGGCATCGGTCAGCAGCTGGCCCTTGTCGCTGCGCATGGTGCGCACGCGGCCCACAGCGGTACCGGCAATGATGACGTCGCCGGAGTGCAGGGTGCCGTTCTGCACCAGAATGGTGGCAATGGGGCCTTGGCCCTTATCCAGACGGGCCTCAACGACCGCACCCTTGGCGCGGCGGTTGGGGTTTGCCTTCAGCTCCATGACCTCAGCTTCCAGAGCAATGCGCTCCAGCAGGTCGTTGATGCCCATGCCGGTCAGGGCAGACACCGGGATGCAGGCCACATCGCCGCCCCAGTCCTCGGTGATGATGCCGTACTTGGTCAGGCCTTCCATCACGCGCTCGGGGTTTGCGGTGGGCTTATCCATCTTGTTCATTGCCACGATGAGCTTGACATTTGCAGCCTTGGCGTGGTTGATGGACTCGATGGTCTGGGGCATGATGCCGTCATCGGCAGCAACCACCAGAACGGCGATATCGGTCATGTTGGCGCCGCGGGCACGCATGGAGGTGAATGCCTCGTGGCCCGGGGTATCCAGGAAGGTGATTAGGCTATCGTTGACCTTGACCTGATATGCACCGATGGCCTGCGTGATGCCGCCGGCCTCGCCTGCGGTGACGTTGGTCTTGCGGATGGCATCCAGAATACTGGTCTTGCCGTGGTCAACGTGACCCATGACACAGACCACCGGGGGACGCTCCACCAGATCCTCTTGTGCATCCTCTTCCTGCGTGAACAGGCGCTCCTCGATGGTAACGTGCACCTCGTGCTCGACCTTTGCGTGGAACTCCTCTGCCAGCAGAGCTGCGGTGTCGAAATCGATCACATCGTTGATGGCGTGCATCTCGCCCATCTGCATGAACTTGGCAATGACCTTACCGGCCTGCTGCTTCAGACGGGCAGCCAGCTCGCCCACGGTGATCTCGTCAGGGATCATCACCTTCAGCTGGGCGTTGCGGGCCTTTTCCAGCTGGATGCGCTGCAGCGCTCGAACTCAGTCTCGCGCTTGCCCTTCTGGAACTGCTGGCGCTGACGCTGGCCGCGCTGGGTGAACTTCTGCTTGTTGCCCTGCGGGGTGGGCTTGCGGCGGTTCTCGGTGTTCTTGGTGGAGGCCAGATCATCGTAGCGGGCGTCGAAGCGGTCCACGTTCATATCCACAGTGCGGGTATCCACGGTGACCTGATTGTCCTCGCGGCGGACAGAAACTGCCTGTGCGGGGGCAGCAGTAGCCTTTGCGCCGGTCTCGCGTGCCAGTTCGCTGAAGGAAACGGTCTTTTCCTCGCGCTTCTTATGCTGCTCGGGCTTCTTGTCGCCGTGCTTGCCGTTATTGTTATTATTATTGTTTGCCTTGGGCTGCTCGGCCTTTGCGGCGGGCTGCTGGGGCTTTTTGTCAGCCTTGGGAGCCTCGGGCTTCTTTTCAGCCTTCTTCTCGGCCTTGGGCTCCTCCTTGGGAGCCTTGGCGCTGTTCAAAAACTCGTCCAGATTTGCCACGCTGTTATCCTTACTGAACTTTTCCAGCAGGTAGTTCAGCTCGTTCTCCTCCAGATTGGAGCTGTTCTTCTTGCCGGTGCTGCCCATAGCGGCCAGTTCGTCCAGTACCTTCTTTGCAGAAAGGTTCAGATCCTTTGCAAAGTCACTCACTTTATATTTTACGATCATTCGCTCATATCCTCCTCATTTTTGATTGCTCCGCAGTCCGACAGGCGGTCGAAGCAGAGCTTTGCGAGGTTGCGGTCGGTCACCGCGTAAACAGCCACGGGCTTGTGGCTGATATCGGCCAGCTTATCCTGCGTCAGCGGCATGGTGAACACGTCCACCAAGTCCCCCACAGCGTAGTTCAAACGCTGCAGGGTCTTGGGGCTGATGTCCGATGCGGTCATCACCAGCCATGCCTTGCTTTTGACGCAGGCTTCCTCCACGGCATCAAAGCCCATGGTCAGCGCACCGGCCTTGCGGCACAGGCTCACGGCCTGATACAGCGCCTCCTCCGGGGGCAGCTTGGGTTTTGCGGGGGCGTTATTCTTTTTTGCCATCGGCTGCTGCCTCCTTTGCGGCTGCGGCCAGCTGTACAGCCAGCGCGTCGTATACCTCGGCGGGAACCGGCTGCTCAAAGCAGCGTTCCAGCGCCTTTTTCTTTTTTGCCTTGGTCAGGCAGTCCGGGTCCGGGCAGAGATATGCGCCGCGTCCCGGCTTTTTGCCTACCAGATCGATGCTGATCTCCCCGCTGGGTGCGCGCACCACGCGCACCAGCTCCTTTTTGGGGCGGCTGGTCATGCAGCCGATGCACTGGCGGGCAGGGATCTTTTTTTGTGCCATCCGGTTTCCCTCCTTCGGCAGATGGTGCCGGGCTTATTCAGCGTCTGCTGCGTCCTTCTTGGGCTCCTCGTCCTCGCCGTAGAGCCGCTCTCGGGACGGATATCAATGTTGGTAGCCGGTCAGGCGTGCGCCACAGGGCGGGCGC
>ENA-OQHY01001248-OQHY01001248.1-human-gut-metagenome-genome-assembly--contig:-NODE-1248-length-11231-cov-3.497478_pt1 | contig 11231 bp, 13 predicted proteins | sample MGYA00242570_ERZ504733 | MGnify/ENA primary metagenome ERZ504733 (study PRJEB26092, sample SAMD00036219) | human gut metagenome | host: Homo sapiens | study: EMG produced TPA metagenomics assembly of...
CTGAACCGGAATAATTATTATGGCGATCTGGTTCAGAGAAAATATGAATCCAGATTTCAAAGAGGTGAAAAATGGTGTGACATATTGGACGAGAGCCAGTGGATTATTACGCCAAATGCCCATGAGCTATTTCTTCCAATAACAGTTCCAGGGTTTAAAACACTATTACATCCTACTTCTACATAATCTCCTAGCATTGCACCCATTTTTTTAAGTCCAGTTTCAATTTCTTCATGGTTAAATCTATCTTTTACAACTACTAATGTTTTATCACTTTTAACATTACTTGTAATTGATCCTGCACCCATATGAGACTTATATCCCAAAATAGAATCACCTACATAATTATAATGAGGAACTTGTACATTATCAAAAATAATAACATTCTTTAACTCAACAGAATTACCAATAACACAATTTTCCCCTACTAATGCACTACCTCTGATAAAAGCACAATGTCTCACTTCTGTTCCTGCACCAATAATACAAGGTGAACCAATATAAGCACTATCAAAAACTTTAGCATCTTTGTGAATCCAAACATGTTCATTCACTTCTTGATATTCATCCCCTAAAGTTTCTCCTAATTCAATAATAAAATCTTTAATTCCTTTTAAAGCTTGCCAAGGATACTCATATTTTGATAAATAATCCTTTGCTTGACTATGTGTTAAATCATATAAATCATTTATCTTATACATAAAAATACCCCTCCTACTTATCTTCTTCATAAAACAATTGTAATACAAGTTGTTTTAATTATTTTTGATCAACAATAAATTCATCATGTAATTCACCTTTTGATCTTCTCCAGGTAAAGTATAGTATTCATTATTATCGATTGAATAATTTAGAATCATTTCAGCATAACTATCTATTTCTTTTAATGTAATATTTGTTGTTAATTTACTATAAAAATTATACATTTTTTGAAGTTGTTGTTGAATTAATCATTTGTAAGTTGTGTTTTCAATTGATTAATATAAGTTTGAATATATAATTTTTGTCTTTGCATTCTTGTTTTATTAGAATAATCTTTTGAAGTATTGCGTGAACGTACAAATTCTTCAACATTATCTCGATTAATAACAATTTTCTTCCCTTTTTTCCACAATGGATTAATATCTATATAATCATCATCTAAAACCATTGGCATATCACCAATAATATCTTGTAATTCTTGTAAAGAATTCAAATCAAATGCAGTGTAATTTACTAAAGGCACGAGTACACGGTCAGCTTTTTGGCGTACCTGATCTGGGACCCCGTCCACATGTACAACTCGGTCATCAATGACTGGAAGGATGTCGAACACCAGATCCCGTTCGATGTGCGCCAGCCCAAGACCCACGCCTACACCCTGCGCCGTCTGCGCGAGTATCTGGAAAGCCACCCCTATGTCAACGTTGTGCGCTTTACGACCTTCTTCCACCTGTTTACGCTGGTCTTTGACGAGCTGCGCCGCGAGAAGTACGTGGACTGGTACGGCTATTCGGCTTCTGTCTGCCCTATATTTTGGAACAGTTTGAGAAGGAAGTCGGCTACAAGTTCCGCCCGGAGTTCATCATCGACCAGGGCTACTACAACAACCAGTACCGTGTGCCGAGCAAGGAATATAAGGATTTCCAGGCATTCCAGCGCCGCGAGGTCGCCGGGCTGATGAAGGAAATGACCGACATCGTCCACGCCTACGGCAAGGAAGCCATGATGTTCCTGGGTGACCACTGGATCGGCTGTGAGCCGTTTATGCCGGAATTTCAGCAGTCCGGCGTGGATGCCATTGTCGGCAGTGTCGGCAACGGCAGCACCCTGCGCCTGATTTCCGACATTCCCGGCGTCAAGTACACCGAGGGACGCTTCCTGCCCTACTTCTTCCCCGATACCTTCCACGAGGGCGGCGACCCTGTGCGCGAGGCCAAGGAGAACTGGGTCACCGCCCGCCGCGCCATCCTGCGCAAGCCCATTGACCGCATCGGCTACGGCGGCTACCTGAAGCTGGCCTGCGAGTTCCCGGAGTTCCTCGACTATGTCGAGAGCGTCTGCAACGAGTTCCGTGAGTTGTATGAGAACATCAAGGGCACGACGCCCTACTGCGTCAAGACCGTGGCTGTGCTGAACAGCTGGGGGCAGCAGCGCGCGTGGGGCTGCCACATGGTCCACCATGCGCTGTACCAGAAGCAGAATTACAGCTATGCGGGCGTGATCGAAGCGTTGTCCGGCGCACCGTTCGATGTGAAGTTTATCAGTTTTGACGACATCAAGGCCGACCCGAAGGTGCTGGACGGCATTGACGTCCTTATCAACGTCGGCGACGGCGACACTGCCCACACCGGCGGCAAGGTCTGGGAGGACCCGGAAATTTCCTCTGCTGTCAAGGGCTTTGTCCATCGTGGCGGCGGCCTGATTGGCGTTGGCGAGCCGGGTGGTCACCAGTATCAGGGTCGCTATCTGCAGCTGGCCGCACCTCTCGGCGTGGAGAAGGAAACCGGCTTTACCCTGAACTACGATAAGTACAACTGGGACGAGCACCGCGACCACTTTATTCTGGCCGACTGCCCCGACCATGATGTGGACTTTGGCGAGGGCAAAAAGAGCATCTTCGCGCTGGAGGGCACAGAAATTCTGATTCAGCGTGACAAGGAAGTCCAGATGGCCGCGCACGAGTACGGCAAGGGTCGTGGTGTTTATATCAGTGGTCTCCCGTACAGCTTTGTGAACAACCGCGTGCTGTACCGAGCCATCCTGTGGGCCGCCCACGACGAGGCCGACCTGCATAAATGGTTCAGCACGAACTACAATGTCGAGGTTCATGCCTACGTCAAGAATGGCAAGTATTGTGTGGTAAATAATACCTATGAGCCGCAGGACACCACCGTTTATACCGGCGACGGAAGCAGCTTTACCCTGCACATGGACGCAAACGAGATCAAATGGTATAATCTGTAAAGCAGGAAAAAGGCGTGCCGTACTGTGCGGCACGCCTTTGGCTGCAAAACATTGATATGAGGTTTGTTATGGATAAACGTCCTAATATTATCCTGCTTATGGCAGACCAGATGCGCGGCGATTGCTTGGTATTGCCGGACACCCGGATGTAAAAACACCGTTTCTCGATGCACTGGCCGCAGAGGGAGTGCGCTATGAAAACGCCTATTCTGCCTGTCCAACCTGTGTTCCCGCACGTGCCTCTCTTTACACAGGTATGTCACAGGAACACACGGGCCGCATCGGGTATGAGGATTTAGTGCCGTGGAACTATACCACACGCTGGCTGGGGAACTGAGCAAGGCGGGCTATTATACGCAGTGCGTCGGTAAAATGCACGTCCACCCGCTGCGCAATAATTTGGGATTCAACGATATACGGCTACATGATGGCTATCTCCATGCCTACCGCCGCCCCACTACGCCCAGTTATGAAGACCAGCGTGTGGCCGATGACTATTATTGGTGGCTCAAGCAGCAGCTTGGTGTGGATGCAGACCCCGTAGATACTGGCTTGGACTGCAACAGTTGGGTGGTTCGTCCGTGGATTTACGAAGAAAAGTACCATCCCACCAACTGGGTCGCCAGCGAGTGCAGGGATTTTCTGCGCCGCCGTGACCGTTCTAAACCGTTCTTCTTGATGGCCAGCTTCGTGCGGCCGCATCCGCCGCTGGACGCCCCGGAATATTATTTGAATTTGTACAAAGATAAGCCGCTAGCCGAACCTTGGCGCGGCGACTGGAACGACTGCGTCCGCTGGGAGCGCGACGGTCACAGTTACCATGCCCAGACTGCACCCTCGGATGAAAGCTATATTCAGCAGCTGCGGGCGGGCTATTATGCTGCCATCACCCATATGGACCATCAAATCGGACGCTTGATTTCCGCGCTGGTGGAAGAACAGATTATGGATAACACTGTGATTTTGTTTGTCTCCGACCACGGTGAAATGCTGGGCGACCATTTGATGTTCCAGAAAGCAAAGCCGTTCCAAGGCAGTATCCATGTACCACTGTTTATCTCCGGGCCGGAGCGTTACATCGGAAAGCGCGGCACGGTTCGCACGGACTTGGCTGAACTGCGGGATGTTATGCCCACGCTGTTGGAACTGGCAGGAGCACCGATTCCCGAAACGGTGGACGGCATCAGCCTGTTGCACCCGGTAGACCGCGAATACCTGCATGGGGAACACACGCTGGGTGAAGATTCCATGCACTTTATCCTGACAAAAGAGGATAAATATATCTGGTACTCGCAGACCGGGCGGGAACTGTACTTCAACCTGCGCGACGACCCGCACGAAACAAAAAATGTACTGGACGAAAACCCGGAGCGTGTGGCCGAACTGCGTGCCCTGCTGATTGACGCCTAAAGAACCGTGAAGAACAATACACAGATGGTCATACCTTGTTTGTGGGCAAAACGCCCCTGACCGTATTGCAGCACACTGAGGTGTTATGAAGCAGCTTCAATTTCTGATAAAACCCGCAGCCGGATTTTGCAATATGCGCTGCCACTATTGCTTCTACCGGGACGAGCAGCAAAACCGCAGCACTTCCGAAGATTGCATGATGACCTTGCAGACAGCCGAAACATTGATACGGCACTGCTTTGCGGAACTTGAGCCGGGCGGCTTTGTTTCGTTTGCCTTTCAGGGCGGAGAACCAACCTTAGCAGGGCTGGATTTCTTTCGGTTCTTTACGCAGACAGTGCGAAAGTACAACCAAAAGCGTGTGACGGTGCAGTACGCCATCCAGACAAACGGCCTTGCCGTTGCCGAAGAATGGGCGAGATTTTTCCGCGAAGAAAACTTCCTTGTTGGTATCAGCTTAGACGGTACTCCAGATGTACATGATGCTTTGCGCCCAGATGTTTCCGGCGACGGAACATGGACAAGGGTCATGCAGACAATCAAACTGCTGGAGCAGTATCATATCGAGTGCAACCTTTTATGTGTTGTCACCAAGCGTCTGGCTAAAAAGGCGGAACGTGTGTATAAGTCTATGAAAGCAACGGGTGTGCGCTATCTCCAATTCATCCTTGCTTAGACCCCTTGGGCGCGCAGCGAGGAATCGAAAATTACTCTCTTTCGCCGGAACTGTACGCGCAATTTTTGTGCGCCCTGTTTGACGCATGGTATCGTGACTGGAAAACAGGTGTCTATGTCAGTGTTCGCCTGTTTGAAGATTATATACAACTGCTCATGGGCGCACCGACGGGAACTTGCTCCACCACCGGCGCGTGCGGTTCTTACATGGTTGTGGAGGGCAGTGGCGCTGTTTACCCGTGCGATTTTTACTGTTTGGACGAGTACAAACTCGGAACGATTCAAAATGACTCTTTACAATCGTTGCTTTTGGGGGAGAAAATGCGCATCTTTATAAAGGATGGCCGGAATGTCCCCGCAGAATGTCAGCAATGCAGATGGGTAAACCTATGTCACGGCGGCTGCAAGCGTGACCGTAATACAGCAGACAAAGCCCAACGCAGTTACTATTGCAAGGCACTGCAAAAGTTTTTTGCCTACGCTGAACCCCGAATGCGTGAAATGGCCCGTGCGGTGCAGATGTACCGCTGAAAAGGAGACAGATTCTATTGGACAAGAAAAATAAATATTGGCAGTTGTTCCTTTCTACCTTTAAACTCAGCGCGTGTACATTCGGCGGCGGGTTTGTCATTATCCCTCTCATGCGGGAGCGCTTTGTGAAAGAACTGCACTGGATTGATGAGGAAGAAATGTTGGACCTGACGGCCATAGCCCAGTCCAGCCCCGGCTCTATCGCCATCAATGCCTCTATTCTGGTGGGTTACCATGTGGCAGGAATCCCCGGTGCATTGATTACCGTAGTTGGTTCAGCACTGCCGCCGCTGATTATCATTTCCATCATTTCTGCTTTCTACCAAGCATTTCGCTCCAACAAGTATGTGAGCATGGCTATGGCCGGTATGCTGGCCGGTGTGGCGGCAGTCATCTTTGATGTAGTCATCAATATGGCATGGCCCATTCTGAAAAAGAAGCGCCTGCTGCCCATCGCTGTGATGCTGGCGGCTTTCGTGGCGACTCGCTTTTTCTCCGTGAACATTATCCTGATTATTCTGGTCTGCGGTGTGATTGGTGCGTTGGATACGCTGTATCTGCAAAAGAAGGAGGTCGAGGAATGATCTATCTGGAACTGTTCTGGAGTTTCTTTCAAGTCGGCCTGTTCAGCATCGGCGGCGGGTATGCAGCCATGCCTTTAATTCAAGACCAAGTCGTGGATATTCACCCTTGGTTGACAATGACGGGGTTTGCCGACATTATGGCCATTGCTGAAATGACTCCCGGCCTATCGCTCTTAACGCGGCAACCTTTGTGGGAATTCAGGTGGCAGGGCTGCCGGGAGCGCTGATTGCCACTATCGGCTGTATCTTTCCATCCTGTGTCATTGTGATGACTTTGGCTTATGTGTACTACCGCTTCCGTGGCTTGAGCATTGTGCAGGGGGTTTTGGCAGGGCTGCGCCCCGCTGTAATCGCTATGATTGCCTCTGCCGGTATCTCGTTGATGATTCTGGCACTATACGGCCAACGTACTCTTCCAGCAGATTTGAGCAGCTTTGACTTGATGGCGCTGGTAATTTTCCTTGCAGGCTTTTTCGTCCTGCGCAAGTGGAAGCCCAGCCCAATCAAGGTTATGGCGGGTGCCGCCGTGGCAGGCGTTGTGTTGTACAGCATCACGGCCTGATACAAAACCGAGAGGATGTATATGAAATGAACAAGATTTTAGCCGCGTGGGCGTGGAACGGCCCGATGTCCGAGCCAATCGCCTATGGCGAAGGGCATATCAACCAGACGTATGCTGTCACCGAACAAGCAACGCAAAAACGCTATATTCTGCAAAAAATCAATACTGATACATTCAAAGACCCGGACGGTCTGATGGAAAACATTTGCGGTGTAACGGATTTTCTGCGCGAAAAGGCCAAACAGTGCGGGGCTGACCCGGAACGTGCCACGCTCCATGTTGCGCTGACCAAAGCTGGAAAGCCCTACTATAAGGCCGCCGACGGCGGTTGTTGGCGTGTCTATGACTTCGTGGAGAACACCGTCTGCTTGCAGCAGGTGCAGTCCGCCGAAGATTTTTACCAAAGCGCCGTTGCTTTTGGCAATTTCCAACACCAGCTTGCCGACTACCCGGCAAACACCCTGCATGAGACGATTCCTCACTTCCATGATACACCAAAACGCTTCGCGGACTTCCAGCGTGCTGTGGCTGAGGACCGCATGGGACGCGCCGCACAGGTGCAGCGCGAAATTGAGTTTGTCCGCGCCCGTGAAGCGGATTATCATGTTATGGTGGACCTGCTGACAGCGGGCAAACTGCCGTTGCGCGTCACCCACAACGACACCAAGCTGAACAATATCCTGTTCGACAAAACGACTGGTGAGGGGCTGTGTGTTATCGACCTCGACACTGTCATGCCGGGGCTGGCCGCGAACGATTTTGGCGATTCAATCCGTTTTGGCGCTAACCACTGCGCCGAGGATGAATCCGACCTCTCGAAAGTGAATTTCAGCATAGAACTGTTTGAAATTTACACCAAGGGCTTCTTGCAGGCAGCAGGTGAAGCGTTCACCCCGCTGGAAAAGCAGACCCTGCCGTGGGGTGCCAAACTGATGACGATGGAATGTGGCATGCGCTTCCTCGCCGATTATCTGGAGGGCGACCACTACTTTCACATCAACTACGAGACTCAAAACCTCAACCGCGCCCGAACCCAGTTCAAACTGACCGCCGACATGGAGAAAAGCTGGGATGTTATGCAGAAAATCATTGAGAAATATTGTTGATAGATATTTGATGCTCTTTTTTCTGCGTTTTGCGTAATGCAAAATCGCGTTTTCTCCTTTTTATAACGCCCGCGCCTGAAAAGCGCGGGCGTTTTTTACTCTACGTCGAGGTCAATAAGTTGAACACCGGGATTCTGGATGCCTTGGTGAAAAAGCACAGCGCAAGCTGTACATTTTACAACAATAGTGTAGAAAACATAGCCCCTTGCACTGGGCCACCCTTACGCACCGAAATACGATGTAAGTATAGTTACATTACGTTTCAGGCCCGACAGCCAAATTGGTTGTCGGGCCTTTTTCGTGCCTGTCTTTTTGAATATGCGCGTTGAAACGATATTTTTATTGCGCTCGTGCACCTCCTTTTTGAGCTTCTATTCAATGAAACTCAATTTTGGAGGTAAATATGTCCAGAAAAAAGGATGCCAATAAATATTGGATTTATGGTGAGGATGCCGCACTGGCCGCGCAGTTTACCGCGTATTTGGCCACGGTGCTGAAGAACCGCAGGTTGACCTATATCCGCCATCTGAAGAAGATTCAAAAGGTGGAATGTTCCTATGAATATGCTGCCGAAACCATTGAACACGTAGATTCCATCCGGGAGGAATCCTTGGAATCTGCAGTAGAAGCCAAACTGATGTGGGAGGCTATCAAGCCCTATTTGCACAAGCTCTCCCCGAAAGAATGTGAGGTTATGATTTGCTTGTACATTGACCGGCTTTCGATTGCCGATACGGCGACGAAGCTGAAAATCAAGCCCGACACCGTGAGTACGCACAAACACAATGCAATCAATAAAATCCGCAAGGCAATGGGGGAACACTGATGGGAGCATATAGAGAACTGCTGGCACAGGCCAAGAAAGCCAACCACACCGCTATCCAAAAGCTGTATGAGCGCTACTACACATTGCTGCGCAGTTACAGCTTTGTAAATGGCCGCTTTGACGAAGATCTGTTTCAAACACAGGTCATTGAATTTCTGATTGCGGTTTCCAAATTTCGTATGTGAGCAGCGCGAAAAATAATTTTAATTTTTTCCTCAAGGTTTTTATTTTTGCAGAGTATATAAGTTATAGAGGGTGTTGAAAGGCCCTCTCCCTTGAGAGAACCTTGAAAGCAGAATAACCAGACCATTGGCTACATAAATTCGATCTTGCCGCAACCCACGGAGCGACGGCAAGCAGACTCTAAGGCGTGTGCAGCGGTTTAGCTATGATAGGATATTCCTGTCGCTATAAACGCGCTCACAGGCGCTCAGAGGGGCGGCGTGGAACACCGCCTATGCGATGAAAGGGTCGATCATTATGATACGCACCGTTGCGATACCCTCAAGGAATCGGCGGTACTGCCAACAATGTGGTACAGGACGCGGGCGCTGCTCCAGCAGCCGGGTCAATGGTCTGCCCTATATCCGGGAAGTAGTGTCGAATAGGATATACAATTTAATTTCAGATTATGGCGGTCACTTGTTTTCCACAGGTGACGCCATGCTTGTGGAATTAAATCCGCAATTATTTTTGAGAGGAGTTGACGATTATGGGAGAACCATTTGGAAAGCGAGAAATTTTCCGAAAATACCCCGATGTAGTGGACGTACCACAGCTTTGCGAGATGCTGGGCGGTTCGCGGCCCGTGAGTAAGAAAACGGCATATCGTATGCTGAATGCAGGGAAAATCAAGGCATTTCGCATTGGGCGCAGTTACCGCATCCCCAAGGTAAACGTAATTCGCTTTTTGCAGAACGAAACACCCGAAGATTGCAACACTGTCAATGCGACAACCGACAGTGTGGAGTAAAAGGCATATATCCGCTATCATATAGATGCCATCTATACCGTTAGATAGTCGGAAAGGAGCAACGCAATGAAAACAAAAGTAACAGGCTATCTTACGCAAAAACACGGATTCTATTATGTCGTTCTGAATCTGCCCACAGATGAAAAAGGAAAGCGAAACCGCAAAACGCTGAGTACAGGGTTGTCCACTGACCGCAATGCAACCAAGGCCAAGGCGCTGCTCCTGACGATGATCCGCGAAGCCAATGCCGGAGAGGAAGTGCGTGGTGTAAACGAGCGTCAACCCAAAAGCCAAAACAAAACGGAAGATGAAAGCTGGAATTCACCTTGGCCGGGTATGCTGTTCTCGGATTACCTTGAATTTTGGTTGCAATGGAAACGCAAAAGCTGGGAAGAAGTTACTTATTCCGGCTATTGCCAGAATGTCAGATCGTGGATTGGACCGTATTTTGCTAAACGGAAAGTACGTTTGAACGAAATCACAGTGCTGGATATTGAAATGTTCTACACACATGAAATCAACCAGCGCGGAGTAAGCGGAAACACCGTACTTCATTACCATGCCAACATCCGCAAGGCTTTATCTGACGCGGCAAAGCTCAAATTGATTCCCTATAACCCTGCTGCCGAAGTGGAGCGCCCCAAAAAAGACAACTTTGTTGCCAGCTATTATTCAGCGGATGAATTGATGGAAGTGCTGCCTATTTTTGCAAATACCAAAATGGAACTTCCTGTCATGCTTGCTGCGTTCTATGGATTGCGCCGCAGCGAGGTAATCGGTCTGCAATGGTCGGCCATCGACTTTGAACGGAAAATCGTCACGATTTCACGCACCTTTGAACGCATCAATGTGGATGGCAAAATGGTGGACGTTTCCAAGTGCCGGACGAAAAACAAGTCCAGCTTCCGCAGTTTGCCGCTGATTCCCGCAGTTGAACAAGCTTTACTGAAAGCCCAAAAACGCCAGCGCCAGCAAATGAAACTTTGCGGCAACAGCTATTGCAAGGAATATAAGGACTATATCTGCGTTGATGATATGGGGCATCTTGTGACCCCGGACTATGTGACACGGGTTTTCCGCGAAATGCTCTTGAAGAATGGTTTTCGCCCGATTCGCTACCATGACCTCCGCCACTCCTGCGCCAGTCTGCTCATCAAGAACAAAGTCACGATGAAAGAGGTACAGATGTGGCTGGGGCATTCCAGCTTTTCCACCACGGCCAATATTTACGCCCACATTGACGTGGACAGCAAGATGGAAGCCGCGAATATGATTGCCAGCAAAATCAACCTTGGCGAACTTCCCGAAAAGAAGAAATCTCCCAAACGAAAAATCGCTTAGGAGAAAAACTCCGTTGGGCGAACTTGTCCGCCAAAACCAACGGAAAATAAATCCGTTTTGTCTGCCATTTGGGGTAAAAGTGGCAGACAAAATGGCAGACAAGCCTGAATCTTGTCTGCCACACAAAAATACCTAAGCCGCTAAAAGGCTTAGGTATAAGGAATGCCGGTGATGGGGGTCGAACCCATACGGTGTCACCACCAACGGATTTGAGTCCGTACTCGTTCTGCCAATTCCAACACACCGGCTCATATGTTGCTTGTATAGTTATACTACA
>ENA-OQHY01001249-OQHY01001249.1-human-gut-metagenome-genome-assembly--contig:-NODE-1249-length-11215-cov-3.275162_pt1 | contig 11215 bp, 10 predicted proteins | sample MGYA00242570_ERZ504733 | MGnify/ENA primary metagenome ERZ504733 (study PRJEB26092, sample SAMD00036219) | human gut metagenome | host: Homo sapiens | study: EMG produced TPA metagenomics assembly of...
GTGAGGGGGGCCGGGGCAGAAGGCCGCCATCAGCAGCTGGGCACGCTCCGGTACCTCGCTGACCAGACCCGGCAGCATCTCCGGGCCGGTGACATGGACGATCAGGGGATTGTCCTGCGGGCGGCCCTTGGCCACAAAAATCTTCTTCACCGCCTCGCCGTTGCGGGCGTCGGCGGCAATGCCGTACACCGTCTCGGTGGGCAGGGCCACCAACTCCCCGCTGCGCAGCGCTCGGCGGCCTTTACAATGCTTTCTGCCTTGTCGGCAGGCAGGACTTCGGTTTTAATTTTCATACGTCTTATCGTTCTTTCTATGTGTAAAGTGTTTTTACCTTTCAGCAAATTCTTTCGTTGATTCGTTTTATTTTACAAATCGAGTTTTTGCAGCTTTTCCGCCTGTTCGCGGGTGGCAAGGGCGTCGATGACCTCATCGAGGTTGCCGTCCAGGATCTTTGCAAGGTTGTGCACCGTCAGGCCGATGCGGTGGTCGGTGCAGCGGTCCTGCGGGAAGTTGTAGGTGCGGATCTTCTCGCTGCGGTCGCCGGTGCCCACCTGCCCCTGCCGCTCGGAGTTGATGGCGTCCTGCTGTTCCTTCTGCTTTTGGGCCAGCAAGCGGCTGCGCAGGATCTCCAGTGCCTTGTCCTTGTTCTGAAACTGGCTGCGCTCGTTCTGGCACTCCACCACCATGCCGGTGGGGATGTGCGTCAATTATCAGTGATCAAAAAAGGAAAAATGTTAGATGTTACGCTAAATCAAAGCGAAGGCATAACAGAATCAAGTTATGAAGAAACAACTGATAACATGATCAACAAGGTTGCAATTTACAACTCCAAGAACAAAAAAATCGGTACAGTATCTAATAAAAACTGGATCAGCACATATGGAACATTTCAGGATTCTTTATCTGTTGAAAAAGGAAATGGAAAAAAAGAAGCAAAGAATACCTTAACAGGATTAGAAAAAACAGCATCTCTAACAGCAATTGGAGATATAAGGTGTATCTCTGGTTATGGAATCAAAATTCACGATGTAGATTCTGGACTTGACGGAAATTTTTGGATTGAAAATGATTCACACACTTTTGAAAATGGAATCCATACAATGACGCTAGAACTGGCGTTTAAAAATATCATGGAAACAGAAAGTGATGATGCCGAATCAAGTTCAAGTTCTGGAACTGTAAGTACAGGCATATTAAACGGAAGAAAAGTGAAAGCCTTATTTACAGCATATTATCCGGCATCAAATAAAATGGAGGGTGGATATTATGATTGTAAAGGAAAGAAGCTTGATCCAAGTAAATATACATGTGCTGCACCTGGTTCTGTGAAATATGGAACGCAAATACAAGTGCTTGGAACAAAAACGAGCAGAGATAAAAAAGTTCATAAGGTTAATGATCGTGGTGGCGCAATAAAAATTGTAAATGGCGTGTATCACTTTGACTTGCTCATGAAAACAAAAGCTCAGTGCAACAGATTTGGAAAACGAACAGGATATGCGATCATAGGAAATGGAACAGGATTCAAACAAAAGAAAGTTGATACCAAGCAAGCAGATAAAGTAATATCAAAAGCCAAAAAATACATAGGAAAAGTAAACTATGTATTTGGAGCATCGTCACCTGATTTGGGAAAAAGTGATTGTTCAGGTTTTACGTCATTTGTATTTCGAAAGGCGACAGGGAAGCAGATAGGAAGAAGTGCAAAACGTTCAGGCGACAAGAGGAAGTAAGGTACAGAAAAAAGATCTGAGAAAAGGAGATCTTGTAATCTTCCAGGGAACATACAAAGCAGGACCATCGCATGTTGGCATTTACATCGGATCTAATAAATTTATTCATTGTTCTAATGCTGGAGTAAGAATAAGTAGCTTACAAAATGGTTACTATGCAAAACATTGGATGCAGGGAAGGAGAATCTTGTAATGAACGCATATGAAAGAATGTTAGAAGTTATGAGAAAACAAGGAAAAAAGATAATCCGGCATCAATTGAAATTGCTTATGTCTCAGATGGACAAGTAATCCATCATGGACAGAAATTGGACAAAGATGATTATTTAATTACAGAAGGATTATCTCTGAAAAATGGAGATAAAGTTCTGATCGTACAGATAAACGATGAAGAATATGTAGTTATATGCAAGGTGGTGAGTGCGTAATGTTTCCGTTTGAGAAAGATACAGAAGAATTAGAAGAGGAAGAAGAAATTGAATATTATCCGAAAGAATATGATATTGATTTCTCTTCTGGAAAACTAAATGGGAAAATAGCAGAAGGAGCAAGAGCGTTAGCTGTATGGGCGTATTTTACAATTAAAATTGAAAGATATCGTTTTGTGCAGTATTCGTGGGAATACGGATCAGAAATCAATGATTTGATAGGATATACGCATTCTGATGAATATGTAAAAAGCGAGAATAAATCGACTCATAACAGAATGCTTGGAACCGAATGCCTATATCACAGGCATAACAGATCTTGAAGTAGACAGAAGCAAAGAAACAATGAATATAAAATTCAGATTGCTAACAGAGTATGGAGATGAGGAGATGAATATAGATGTATGAAGATATGACAATGGATGTGATCATGGAAGAAATGATGGAAGAAATGCCAGATGGATTGGATACATCTGAGGGATCACTAATTTATCACTCATGTGCAAAACACGGAGCAAGACTGGAAGAAGTATATACAGAATTGTCGGCACTTGTTGATAATCAGTACAGCGACACTGCTGATCTGGATCATTTGGTAAGATTCGGACAAGAAAAAGGTGTGTACATAGAAGAAGCAACACCAGCACAATTTGAAGGTGTATTTAATGCAACTGTACCGATTGGAACGGAATTCAGCGGAGATGATTACAACTACATTGTAACAGATGTGATCAATGAAGAAGAACATAAGTATAGACTGGAATGTGAAGATGCAGGAACAGAACCAAATGGATGGACCGGAGATCTTATGTGCCTGGATGACATCGACGAGTTAGAAGATGCACAGTTGACGAAATTATTGGTTCCAGGAACAGACGAAGAAGATGAAGAATCTTACAGGATGCGAATAGAAGATTCTTTTGGAATTAAACCGTTTGCAGGAAACAAAGCATACTACAAAGAAGAAGTAGAAGCGATCGATGGAGTTGGTGGAGAAAAGACATACAGGAGAAAAGGCAGCAGTATATCAACTGTTATCATATCAGATGAATACAGAAAGCATCGAAGGAGCTGATAGATTCAGTACAGACGCAAGTAGATCCGGTACAAAATCATGGAGAAGGAATTGGAATTGCTCCGATAGGTCATGCTGTGATCATATCAACCGTAAATGAGTATACAGTAAATGTATCAGCAGTAGCGACTTACGATACTGGATACTCAGCAGAAGGTTTGAAAACGCAGATTGAAGATGCGATCGAAGAATATATGTTATCACTGCGAAAAAACATGGGTTGATACAACTTCGATTATTGTGAGAAGGGCAGCAATAGAAAACGCGATATACAATATTGACGGAATTACAGACGTAACAAACGTACTCATAAATGGCGGTACTGAAAACATTACGTTGCAAGAAAATGTAATACCAATAAAGGGGGCGGTGTCATGCAGTTAGAAATCCCGGCAGCAATAGAAAACATAGATGAAATCATGGCAATTTATGCAGCAGAAGAAAAGGTTGGGCAACGCTAGAAAAAGAAATAAGGGATAGAGATCTTGATACTTGTATTCGCACAGCAACCGAATACGGAATATCGAGACGAGAAAAAATCTGAAAGGGAGAGATTAAATAAAAAGAATGGAAAATGTAAACAAAAACAACATATATCGGCAAGAAGATAAGGATATATTAAGAATTATATTGGTAGCTTTGGTAGTTATAGGTCACGGGACATATTATAATATAACTACAAAATTTGGAGGCATTAATTACGGAACTATGATGTCAGATGCGTCTATATCTGATACAATGTTTCATAAAATTACAAGCATTTTAACAAATTTTATTTATACATTTCATATGCCAGCATTTATAGCGCTATCTGGAAGTCTTTTTTCATTGAAAAAGAATATTAATACCAGGGGAACTATTATAAAAAAGACAAAAAGGTTACTGGTTCCATTTATTGCTGTATGGATTTTCTGGAATTTACCTGTTAAATATTTTTCGGGTTATTACCATGGTGTTAGTATAAAGGGAATGCTATTGCAGTTGATTTTTCCTTCATGTGTATATTTATGGTATTTAGAATGTTTGTTTTTGGTGTTTGTCATTGCAAGTTTTGTTTGTAAATTAGAAACAAAAAAGCAAATAGTTATAGTTAGCTTTTGTTGGTGCATAGGAGTAATCTTATATAAAGGATTGGATCAATATCACGTTTTGGGAGATCCTTTATATTATCTTTTATGGTTTTATCTGGGATATAGATTGGAAAATATGATTGAGTGGTTGAAAAAACATAATATTTGGAAAGATTCATCGATATTATGTTTGTTTGGGCTGGTATGTTTATCTTTTATTGTCGATAAAATAGTAAAGATTCATTTTTTCCATTTTTTGAGTTCGTATATTGTATGTCCATTTTTTATGTTGATAGTTTTAAACTATATAGTAAGGCATATAAAAATAAATGGTAGAGCAATAAAGTCATTGAGTGACTATGGAATGGGAATATATTTGTATGCAGAACCATTAAATTATTTATTTTTAATTTTGGTTTTATCGTTTTTGTTGGAATTGAATTTTTTGGTTCAGAGTTCGGGGCAGCAATAATATATTTTTCAAGAATTGTTATAACACCAATAATAGCAATAGGTATTACATGGATATTAAAAAAATTTAATTTGAAATATTTATATTAATAAGGCAGATAGAAAGTTAAAGATGTAACTAAAGAAATTGATAACAGGGAGAAATTAAAATGATGTACAATTATTTAGTAGTAGGTTCCGGCTTATACGGAGCAATCTTCGCGCACGAAGCAAAAAAATCAGGAAAGACAGTTCTTGTAGTAGACAAGCGACCGAATATTGCTGGAAATGTTTACACAGAGAAAACAGAAGGTATTAACGTACATAAATATGGAGCACATATTTTCCATACTAACAACAAGAAAGTATGGAATTATATCACTCAGTTTGCAGAGTTCAACAGGTTTACAAACAGCCCGGTCGCTAATTATAAAGGGGAACTTTACAGTCTTCCTTTTAATATGTATACATTTAATAAAATGTGGGGTGTGGTAACACCGGAGGAAGCTGCAGCGAAGATTGAGGAGCAGAGAAAAGAAGCTGGAATTACAGAACCAAAGAATCTGGAAGAGCAGGCAATTTCACTGGTCGGACGTGACATTTATGAAAAGTTGATCAAGGGTTATACCGAGAAACAGTGGGGACGTGACTGTAAGGATCTTCCTTCGTTTATTATTAAACGTCTGCCGGTTCGTCTGACATTTGATAATAACTATTTTAATGCTTTGTATCAGGGTATCCCAGTTGGAGGTTACACGAAGATGGTAGCAAATCTTCTGGAAGGTATTGAGGTTCGTTTGAGTACAGATTATCTGGAAAACAAAGATGAATTAGATGCGATGGCTGAAAAAGTAGTTTACACAGGTCCGATCGATGCATATTTTGATTATAAGCTTGGTACACTGGAATATCGTTCCGTGCGTTTTGAAACAGAAACTCTGGATAAACCGAATTTCCAGGGAAATGCAGCTGTGAATTATACGGATCGGGAAACTCCATGGACGCGTATCATTGAGCATAAATGGTTTGAATTTGGTAAGGATGAGGAAGGTAACGATCTTCCTAAGACAGTGATCAGCCGAGAATTCAGTTCTGAGTGGAAGCCGGGGGATGAGCCGTATTATCCTGTTAACGATGAAAAGAATGGAGCTCTTTACGCAGAGTATAAAAAGCTGGCAGAAGCTGAGACAAATGTGATTTTTGGCGGACGTCTTGGTGAATATAAATATTATGACATGGATCAGGTTATTGCGGCTGTATTAGACCGCTGTGAAAAAGAATTGCATTAAGATCAGGAAATGAGGGGAAATTAAATGCAAACAACATTACTTATCATGGCTGCTGGTATCGGTTCCCGTTTTGGCGGTGGTATCAAACAGCTGGAGCCGGTTGATGAACAGGGCCATATCATCATGGATTATTCGATTCATGACGCAATCGAAGCAGGTTTTAACAAGGTGGTTTTTATTATCCGAAAGGATATTGAAAATGAATTTAAGGATGTGATCGGGAATCGGATCGAGGCGGTCTGCAAGGCGCATTCTGTTACTGTGGAGTATGTTTTCCAGGATATCAACGATATTCCGGGAGAACTTCCGGAAGGCCGTACGAAGCCTTGGGGTACCGGACAGGCGGTTCTGGCTGCAAAGGATGTTTTGACAACGCCTTTTGTTGTGATCAATGCAGATGATTATTATGGAAAAGAAGGATTCCGTGAGATTCATGATTATCTTGTAAAAGGAGGCCAGTCCTGCATGGCTGGTTTTGTGTTGAAGAATACGTTGTCTGATAATGGTGGTGTGACACGTGGCATCTGCAAAATGGATGAGTATAATAATCTGACGGAGATTGTGGAGACTTCCAATATTGTAAAGAATGCAGAAGGTGCCGAGGCGGACGGCGTAAAGCTGGATACAGAATCACTTGTTTCTATGAATATGTGGGGATTGGCACCGGAGTTCCTGAAAACGCTGGAAAGTGGTTTTCAATATTTTTTTGAAAAAGTGGTCCCGGAGAATCTTATAAAGGCGGAATTTTTGATTCCAACATTTATTGGAGAACTTCTGGCAGAAGGAAGGATATCCGTAAAGGTTCTTCGTACCAATGATACTTGGTATGGTATGACTTATAAAGAGGATGTTGTTGCAGTGAAGGATAGTTTCAGAGAGATGTTGGAAAAAGGAATTTACAGAGAAGAGCTTTTTGCTGATTTATAAGAGTTTTTTTGTATAAAAGCGAGACCGTCAGTAAATGGGGATAATGTTACTATTATTTTATATAGAAGGCATATAAGAATATAGAATCATTTGCAAATGGCCCCAATATATAAAGAAATAAAGGAACATTGTGATGAATATATCGGTGATGAATTCGAAGGATAATTGGAATATATTTAGCAAAAATCGTAATGCAATTTATGGTGTGGCGATAATTTCAATTATGATATTTCATTTTTTTGAAGATATAGCAAATTCAAATTTATCCGGAGGGGGATTGGGATTTTTAGGCAAGTTGTATAACACATTCATTGGTAGTGTTGGAGTTGAGTTCTTTGTTTTTCTGTCCGGCGTTGGATTATATTTTTCGATGTCAAAAGATTCCAATATTTTGCATTTTTTTCAGAAGAGAATAAAGAGAATTTTGCCAGCTTATCTTATGGTTGCTATTCCATATTGGATTGTGATTGATCTTATTATCATGCAAAAAGGTGTCAAGATGTTTGCATTTGATTTTGGCTTTGTTACATTTTTTACACAAGGGACAAGAACCTTTTGGTATGTGTTATTTATTGTTTTTGCATATTTAATTTATCCATTTGTTTATAAGATATTGCATGTAAAGTGGTCAGATTGGGGGCAACTGTTAATTCTTCTTATTATAGCTTTAGTTATTCAATTTTTACCGAGAATTGTAGCTCCTGTATTGAATTTAAATATAGAAATTCTATTGGGAAGATTTCTTGTTTTTTTTCATAGGGTGTTGGTGTGGAAAAAAAGTTTACCAGAATGCTTGTATTAATAATATAGATAAAATGGGAATTTTATTTGGAGTAATGATAATGCTGTGCGGCTTTTTACCGGTAACCAAAATAGTTGTGTCAAAACTAGGATTTAGGATTTTGATGTGTTTTTGGGGGATTTTTTTGCTGTATTGTATTGCTGTAAGTATGCGAAAGATGCCTAAAAGAATTGTAAAGATATTGGAGCAGTTTGGAAAAATGTCTTATGAATTATATTTGACTCATGTTGCAATTAGAGCACTTATGAATGTTATAGGGATAAAGACATTTTATTTTCAAAATTATGTTTTTTGTATTTTGATAAGTTTGTTTTTGACATACACAATTGTAAAATTACAAAAAAAGCTGATTTAGGGTAATAGATAATAATCGGCTTCTGCCTTGGTCAGAAGAATAGCAAAATGCTCAGATCCTCTGTAAAGGATCTGAGCATTTTCAATACGAACTATTTCTTCTGTAATTTCAGCACGTCCTCAAGAGAAAGGCCTGAAAATCTGGAGATGTCTTCAGGAGAGAATCTTGGATCCTGAAGCATACGCTGTGCTGTCAGCATAGCTTGTTCCTGATGGCCTTCGGCACGCGCATCATCGCACATTTCCTGAACAGCCTGACACATATTAACCCTCCCTTCTGTTTCTGTGAAACGTAAATTGATACCGGTTATGGAGTCGATGACCCGGGCTGCTTTGAGCTCGAGTGAGCGGAAGCCGGGGGTCTGTGAGGTAAGCTCCTGGAGCTTCCGTTTATCTTTGGAATATTTGATGAAGAGCATGACTTCTTTGAGATTGCTCTGGAGTTTGTCAAGTTCTTCATCCTTTATCTCGGCAGGTGAGAAGAGATTGATCCGGTAATCCGGGACCATGGAAAGAATTTCGGGGTCCTGGACAGAGAGCATTTCGTGGAGGCTCCTGGGAGCGTTCCAGGTGTCGGAACCGAAGTACACGACCGTGGTTATGACTGGGATGAGCCGGTCATCCTTGTAGAAGCCGGTGAGATATTCTCCGGATGTGGAAGGCCATTGTTTCGCTTCTCTGTGGGATCTGGCGGAATTTTCTACCTGCCCTGCGTATTCTAATGCATCATAGACCATGTTCTTGACCGGCATTGCGAAGTGAGGTTCCGACTGGTTCTCAATCCCCAGGAGAAGATAGATCCTTGAATCGTCGTGCATAACATTAAGAGATTTGAATTCGTCCCGGAATTTCTGGACAGGAACTTCTGAAATGCCGGATCCGTAGGGGACAGCGAGAGCTGTGGTATCCAGTGGATGAAGCGTGTCAGGGTCTATGACGTTTTTTCCTTTGTACAGCATATGGTTGAACACATCCGCAAAAACGCGGTTGTCAGCCATGTAATCTTTGGTGATGGTATCCTTTGTACCTATAGGTTTCACCATCTTCGATCTGTTTATGTGATCAGAGTAGTTTATTATCTGATCCAGTTACAGGGTATCATACATTTTGGTGTTTGAGAAGCGGATATCTGATATTTTATCATTTTTGCAGCTTGCGGAGATCTGTTTGACAACATTCTTATATAAGATTTACCGGGATTTTACAGTGCTTCTTGCCAGCTGCCCTTTTTCGGTGTTAAAATAACAGCATCAATGAAAGAACAGGGAGAATGAAATCAATGTACGATTATCTTATCGTAGGTGCCGGTCTTTACGGTGCGGTTTTTGCACAGGAGGCGAAGCGTGCCGGGAAGTCAGTGCTTGTGATCGACAAGCGTCCGCATATTGCGGGAAATGTATATACAGAGAAGGTGGAAGGAATCAACGTGCATAAATACGGTGCACATATTTTCCATACCAATAATAAGAAAGTCTGGGATTATATCACCCGGTTTGCCATCTTCAATCGTTTTACCAACAGTCCGGTTGCCAATTATCACGGGGAGCTGTACAGTCTTCCGTTTAATATGTATACCTTTAACAGGATGTGGGGCGTGGTGACTCCGGAAGAGGCTGCGGCAAAGATCGAGGAGCAGCGGCAGGCTGCAGGGATCACGGAACCTTCAAATCTGGAGGAACAGGCTATCAGTCTTGTAGGTACGGATATTTATGAGAAGCTGATCAAGGGCTATACAGAGAAGCAGTGGGGACGTCCATGTACGGAGCTTCCTGCTTTTATCATCAAGAGGCTTCCGGTGCGTCTGACTTTTGACAATAACTATTTCAATGCGCTGTACCAGGGAATCCCGGTGGGTGGTTATACGAAGATGGTTGCCAATCTGCTGGACGGTATCGAGGTACGGCTGAATGAGGATTATCTGGAGAAAAAAGAGCAGTACGATGCAATGGCGGAGAAGGTGATCTACACAGGTGCCATCGACGCGTATTTTGACTATAAGCTGGGAACTCTGGAGTATCGTTCTGTGCGTTTTGAGAATGAAACACTGGATAAACCTAATTTCCAGGGAAATGCAGCAGTGAATTATACGGATGTGGAGACTCCGTGGACCCGTATCATCGAGCATAAATGGTTTGAGTTCGGAAAGGATGAGGAGGGTAATGATCTTCCGAAAACGGTGATCAGCCGGGAATACAGTTCCGAGTGGAAGCCTGGAGATGAGCCGTATTATCCGGTCAATGATGAGAAGAACGGAGCGCTTTACGGACAGTATAAGGAGCTTGCAGAGAAGGAACCGAAGGTGATCTTCGGCGGCCGTCTTGGCGAATATAAATATTATGACATGGATGCGGTGATCGCTTCTGCGCTGGATATGTGTGAGCGGGAGCTTGCATAAAAAAGATACTGGATATAACTAATGATAAGATCCTCTTATATTTCGGAGCCAAGGCAAAAGAGAAATATAAGGGGATTTTATGCATAGAATGGCAGTGAGATTTTTGAGGGAGGAAAGAGCAATGAAAAGGTGCAAAGGTGTGCTTCTGGCAGGAATGCTGGTGCTGAGTATGAGTGTTCCGGTGTATGCGGACAAGTCGGTTGTGGTGAAGGTGGAGGCTCCGGCGGATACCACAGATTATTATATGACTGTGGATTCCGGTGGAGTTGGTGTGGATATCTATCCGTCCACCGACGGAAAAGGTGAAAAGCTCAATGATAAGACGGTAAGGGATGGTACTGTCCTGCATATCGAAGGGGAGACAGAGAAGAATGGTGAGACCTGGGGATATACAGAGTATAATGGCAGATACGGTTATGTGCCGCTGGAGGAGCTGCGGCCCTCAAAGGATGCGGAGCTGGCGAAGGCCGGAATCGCAGGGAGCACGGAGAAAGAGACTTCTGCAGTGAATCAGGGAGACGCATCCGATACGCAGAATTCCGCAGCCGGCGAGACTCAGGGGAAAGCAGCAGGAACGGACAATACAGCAGCTCTCAGCTCAGAATGGCGAAGGACAGGGAACGTCTGCAGGGACGGACAAGTACAGGAAACTCTCAGGCTCAGAATGGCGAAGGACAGGGAGCGTCTGCAGG
>ENA-OQHY01001250-OQHY01001250.1-human-gut-metagenome-genome-assembly--contig:-NODE-1250-length-11209-cov-3.288486_pt1 | contig 11209 bp, 10 predicted proteins | sample MGYA00242570_ERZ504733 | MGnify/ENA primary metagenome ERZ504733 (study PRJEB26092, sample SAMD00036219) | human gut metagenome | host: Homo sapiens | study: EMG produced TPA metagenomics assembly of...
AACGGAGATTGAATCAATGAAACAGAAAAAAGAACGGGAAAAAGAAATCAGTCAATGGCCATGGATTCCATGCTGCCGTTCGGAATCCTGGCGGGATACTGGGAGATAAGGAAGTGCGGATTACGGCAATTTCGGAATATGGCTTTCAGACCCGCCTCGCGGCACCGGCCACAGCGGAGCAGAAAAACGCACCGTGGGAACTGGCATTTTACGATCAGAAAACGGCATCCTACCAGCGGATTCTTCTTCGTGATGCGACTTTTCTGCAGGAAAAAGAGGAAGATTTTGATGTTGTTTATACCTTCGCCACGGAACAAGAAGATTATCGAAATGCGGTACAGCACCTTGCCCTGCAATACAGCCAGTATATTCGCTGGAAAATGGAGGACGATGATGCCGCTCTTGCAGAACAGATGACAGGATATCCTGCGGAGCAGGACGCGTTTCATCTGGAAAGTCTGGAAGAGCAGAAAAAAGTATGGTTTTCCGGAATTACGAAGGAAACCTTTGTGGCATTGCAAAATAGTGCTGCCGGATCCGGGCAGCCGATTGAGCTGGCGCTCGAACTGGACCGGCCGGAATGGTATGAGGAGTATCTTTCGATGGAAAGTGCAGTGTTTTTTGATGCTTATTTTCGGAAAAACCAGATTCCAGATCCGCCGCTTTTTCACCCGGACCGGCTCTATATAGGAAATGCTTTCTGTCCGCATCTGGCACCAAAAGAAGAGGAACTGTTTGCACTGATGGACAAAGCCTGTCGGGAGTCATTTTCAATTACGCTTACGTTTCCATTTTTGCTGGAAGAAAATCTGTCGGAAACACAGCAGCGGCTGCAGCGTCTCGCTGAATGGTGCGAACGAAAGAATAAAACCGTTGAGCTTGTTGTAAATGACTGGGGAACCGCTCATCTGGCCGCTCATTTTCCTGTGTTTTCCATCTGTCTAGGCATTCTGCTTAATAAGCGAAAAAAAGATCCCAGGATGGCCTACAAGCTGGGAGACCGCACACTATTTGAGAAAAACAGCGTCCACGCGGCATTTTACCGTAAATATTTGAAAGCAGAATTCCAGATCGAGCGGTATGAATGGGAGAGCTGCGGCAATACCGGGTACCGGGAAGTTCCCGGAAGGAAAAACAGTATGCATCTTCCCTTTTATCAGACCAATACCTCGCAGTACTGTCCACTGTACGTAGCGTGCACCAAAGGAAGCCGCAGCGCGCAGATGCCGGTGCGGGAATGCCCGAGGTTTTGCGAAAAACAGGCGTTTTTATATCCGGAGCATCTGCGGATGATGGGGAGATATAATTCGTTGTTTGGGGTGGATTTGGATGTTTGGAAGAGAATGAGAGAGATGTTAAAGCTGTGTGGAGTGGATCGGGTGGTAGTGAATTTGCTATAGTTGATTGGGCTTTTTGAATAAAAAAACTTGATTTTGAGAAAAGAACAATACAATTAGGCATATGATATACCATCTATTAAAAATATTGTTGAAGCTATTATCTCAGAAATGTGGTAAAATAAACGGGTATTGATTATCGAAATCTTTGCTTGTGATTAATGTTGTATTATTTTGGGCATTAGTATGATAGAGTCGCAGTTTTTGACATTTACGATAAATAATGATGATTACAGAGGATGGCATGTACGATGGTAGATTTGTTTAATGAGAATACTCTTTTTGTGCTTTTCTTTGCAATGGTTGCTATTTATAATTATTCTGCTTTAAAAGAATATCAGCGAATGGCGATTATCTATATTAGTATTTATGCATTAGCTGCCTTATTCTTTTTGAATCTTTTTACCAGACCACGCCGATTTGGAAAAACCTTAAATAGCTTAAGAGTTTTTTTGAAATTGGAACAGATCGAACGCTGTTTGATGGTCTCTATATTTCCCGGAACCAAAAGCTGTGTGAGGAATATATGGGAAAGTACCCCGTTATTTTCCTGTCACTCAAAGGAATTGACGGCTTAACCTTTGAAGCCGCAAAATACCGTTTAATGGAGTTGATCGGGGTGGAAGCAGAGCGATTTGCATTTTTAGCGGACAGTGAAAAACTGACGGAAAATGAGAGGAGCAAATATCGGGCGATCATCCATTTAGTGAATGGTAAATATTCCATGGATGAGGATATGCTTGTCTCCAGCCTGCAGACATTATCACAGCTGTTATGCCGGCATTATGGTCAGAAGGCCATGATTCTGATTGATGAGTATGATGTTCCTCTCGACAAAGCGTTTCAGCATGGATACTATAAAGAAATGGTTTCACTGATTCGGGGATTGTTCGGACAAGCGCTGAAGACGAATGATGATCTGCAATTTGCTGTACTGACAGGATGTCTCCGGGTTTCCAAAGAAAGTATCTTTACAGGACTGAACAATTTCAAAGTTTATGCAGCAGACGACGTTCGCTATGATGAAGAGTTCGGCTTTACGAATGAAGGGGTAAAAAAACTTCTTGCAAATTACAATCTGCAGGAACATTTCGAGAAAGTGAAAGAGTGGTATGACGGTTATCATTTCGGCGACGCAGATATCTATTGTCCCTGGGATGTGATTAACTATGTGGACGATTTAGTGAGCGATCCAAATGTGCAGCCTAAGTCCTATTGGATCAACAGCAGCGGAAATGATCTTGTGAAACGCTTTATTGAACAGGCTGATATCACGACAAAAGACGAGATCGAACAGTTGATTGCAGGAAATGCAGTTGAAAAGAGAATTCGTTCGGATTTGACTTATGACGAAATTGACAACAGCATCGACAATATATGGAGTGTGCTTTTTACAACCGGATATCTCACACGGCTTGGAAAAGCTGAAAATAGCGTGTACAAGCTGATCATTCCGAATCAGGAAGTCCGCGAAGTTTTTGTTCTGAAGATCCGCGAATGGTTTAATCAGATCGTTGCGAACAACAGGGCATCTACAAATAAAATCAATCAGGGATTTCTGGAAGGAGAGGCGGAGACGATCCAGCAGGAACTGACGATGTTTCTCGGAGAAACGATCCGTGTTTTCGATACAAAGGCACGGAATGAAGAAAAAGAAATTTTTTATCACGGCATTTTACTTGGTATTTTGAAAAATTATTCTGGCTGGGTTGTGAAATCAAACAGAGAATCTGGAGATGGTTTTGCGGATATTCTGCTCAAACCGAAAAATCCGGATGCGGGAATCATAGTGGAATTGAAATACGTCCGTTCTCTGCATGATCTCGATCAGCGTGTGAAAGAGCGCTGGAACAGATCGAGGACCGCAGATACGATACAGAACTTCGTGAAGATGGACGAAATGATATTCTTGCATATGGAATTGCATTCTGCAGAAAACGGTGTAAAGTGGTGGTTAAAAATCTATAAACAAAAAGCAGTCTATATGGGCTGCTTTTTTGCTGCGTGCGCCTGGCGGCGCACGTTTCTAACGGGTTAAAGTCCCGAATCCGCCGGTAGTGGGAAGGATATAGCCGAAGGCCAAGGTGTCCATCGTGAGGTGGAATCTGAAGGAAGCCGGATGTGGGAACAGACTAACCACGGGCAAATCTCTGGTCTGACGAACAGAAATCTCATATAAGGTTATGCATGAGGGTAAGGCTGCGCACCAAGTCAAAGCCCAATAACTACACGGAATCATGCGTGATAGATGAGGCCGATGGATGGAGAGGAAGAAACGTGTGGTACCCGGGGAGGTCTGTGCGGTATGCTCCGAAAGGAGTAACCACTGTACAAAGCAGTGCTGAACGCACAGAAGTCAGCAGAGGTCATAGTAGCCGAAAGGTGAAGGACCGAATCAGTAGGAGTCTTGAGTATGACTGGGAAAGGAGGAATGACTGATTATGACAGAAAACACAAACAGTGGCTGTTCGCAAAGAGATAGTGCGGAACATGAAAGGTATGCGAAAGCGTCAAGGTCATTCAATCGGATATGGAAAGAAAGAGACAGTGCACAGCCGAAACTCCTGGAAGCGATACTGTACAAAGATAATCTAAACAGAGCGTATAAAAGAGTGAAGGCGAATAAAGGAGCGGCAGGTATTGATGGAATGAGTATCGAAGAAACCCTGCCATATCGAAAGGAACATCAACAGGAACTGAAAAACCGGATACTCAGAGGAAAATATACCCCATCTCCGGTAAGGCGGGTTGAAATTCCAAAACCAGACGGTGGTGTGCGAAAGCTTGGCATACCAACGGTGATAGACCGTACCATCCAACAGGCAATAACGCAACAGTTAGTGCCAATCTATGAACCGCTGTTTGCAGATGGTAGCTTTGGCTATCGTCCGGGCAGAAGCGCCAAAGACGCAATACTTAAAGTGAAGGAGTATGCGGAACAAGGATACACATATGCAGTATCCTTAGATTTATCGAAATACTTTGATACACTTAACCATGAAATCCTTATTAACTTACTACGCAAGACAGTAAAGGACGAACGGGTGGTACAGTTGATTAAGCGTTATCTGAAAAGTGGGGTAATGGAGAATGGAGTGGTGATGGAAACAGAGGAAGGTTCGCCACAAGGTTCATTATGCCGAGCTCGGCATAACGACCCTTATGACGAGATAGATGTTATGCCGAGATACATCCGGTATTCGTAGGATTTATCAGTGTTTTCACTTTCTGAACTCGGCATAACACTCTCTATTATTTTAAGGAATTTAAAAACTGTAAAAGATCTTTGTCTTTGTTCCAGTCAGGAAGATTAGTCTCATCAGCAACTTTAGAAGCAAGCGCATTGATTGCATCATTTTTCAGGCGGTTATCAGTCTTACATAAATCATCGTTGTAGAAATGTCTTCATGTCCGAGAAAGTCTCTGATATAGATGATGTTGATACCGGCCTCCAGCATATGCATTGCCTTCGAGTGCCGAAACATATGGCAATGCACATGTTCCGGAAATGCTGCATCTTCTTTACGAAGTGCATCAGCATATTTTTTGACGATATAAGAAATACCATCACGGTCAATCTTGTGTTGATAACGGTTAGTTATTAGCGGATCTGTTCCAACAGCGTATGAACGATACCGGCTAAGATAGTTTTCAACAAGCTTTGCTGTTGCATCTGATAACACGACTGTCCGGTACTTATTGCCTTTTCCATGTAATCTTACAGTTGTAACAGATCCTAACGCTACATCTGCTATCGTGATATCACATAGTTCCTAGACTCTGCACCCACTGTCATACATAAGTGTCAGGATTACCCGGTGCCTGAATCCGGTGGATGAATTAATATCAGGACTGTTGATAAGACAGGACATTTGTTTTACTGTCAGGAAAGATACTTCCTTTGGTGCAGACTTTTTAGCTTTGATTCCAGATACATTCTGCAGTGGAGCAATGTATTCGATGTTTTCCAGCTGTGCATAAGCGCTGAATGCTTTTAATGCAGCCAGTCTTTGGTTTGCGGCTGATATACCAGCTCCACTATTCCGATACCATTCCAGAAATTCAATGACGATCTCACGTTTAAAGTCCTTGATATAAAAGGAGTTCGGTGAAATTCCTTTTTCTTCTTTTAAAAATCGCAGGAACAGTTTCAGGGTATCCCTGTAACTGAGAACGGTATTCTTGGAATAGCATCTGTGATGCGGCAGGTAGTCTGTCAGGAATCCTGTAACAAGACAGGCAAAATCAGTAGAATTCATGTTCATTGATCTCTGTCTCCTTTATCAGGTCGGGAAAAGATTCCTTCATCCGTTCTTTTATATATGGAAACCGTTCTGCCACAGCTTATCAGTCTGTGCACATCAACTATTGAAACCGCCGTGTACCGAACGGTACGCACGGTGGTGTGAGAGGACGGGAGTTAATCACTCCCTCCTACTCGATCAAAGATTAACTGTTTGAAAAAACAGCAGAATATGATTTTATGAGTAATCAAGGATTCTTTGGCAATACAAAATCTAACAATTCAGAAGAGTTGTTCTCTGAGGAAGAGCAGGATCTGTTTGCGGATGAAATGGACGAGTTGGAGATTGCTGGCTTAGATACAATGGAATTATCCATGATGGATGAGGCGGAAAGACGAGAAGCAATAGAAGATACGGGTTTGGATCCAGATGACTATGATTTTGACTGAAAAATACCTAGGATTTCCTAAAAATTATCAAATATAAAATAAAAATTTATTTTCGAGTTGTCAAAACAATACATTGCCATATAATAGAATCCGTTATATAATAAAAAGGATTAAGTGAAGATTCGTGTTTATATCGAAGAGAGGTACATACATGGCAGTTTCATATAACGGATTATGGAAATTACTGATTGACAACAATATGAAAAAAATGGATTTGGTAGAACGTGTAGGTATTAGTAGTAGCACGTTAGCTAAAATGAGCAAGGGAGAAATTGTATCACTGACTGTTTTGGAAAAAATCTGTGATGAGCTAAATTGCGATTTTGGCGATCTTATCAGCTATGATCGGAAAGGGGCAAAAAAATGATGGAATACAATGCGGCCAGCGTCAAATTTCTTCTTTGGCATGTTGAAACAAAGGAAACAGCAAAATTGCTGCAGGAACATAGTTTTGACGAAATACGAAGAATGGTATTAGAAGACAACATATATCAACAAAAATCAAGAGAGCGTGCACAGAGTGAATTTAGCTGTATTAAGAAGCGTCTTCAGGCATTACCAGAGGAACTGATTCAAAAACTAATACAGTCAGATATTCAGACTACAAAAATTATTACATTTATTGCCTGCATGGTAACAGATCGCCTTCTTTTTGAACTAATGTATGAAGTGTATAGAAATAAAGTGCATTATGGTGAAGAAAATATCACAGATGCTGATTTGAATATTTTTATGAATGATAAAAGAGATCAGAGTGAAAAAATGGCGGGCTTTTCTGATCTTACGATTCGAAAATTGAAACAGAATTATTCAAAATATATGTTTGAAACAGGACTGATATCTGGAAAGACTTCTGAAAAGAAGATTGAACACCTTTACATAGATACAGATATCAGGGATATTTTGTTAAGAAATCAGATGGAAAAGTATTATTATGCACTTACAGGAGAAATGTGATGGAATTTCAGGATAGATTAGACGGTATCTGGAAGCGAATATCAGATGAAGAGTTCCTTGCAAACCGAGGAACAGGAGGCGAAGTACGCTATTATGTATTTGATTACGATGCCTCTATGGAATTGATAGTACGGGATAAAATAAGACAGTTGCGAAAACAGAATAATCCAGAAGCAGATGGATTTGAGATTGTTGAGTATGATTTATATCAGATGGTACTGGACATTTTAAATGAAAAGGGATATCTGGAAAAATGTATTAAATTCGAAAAAACAAAAGGGCGGGACTACCTTTATACTGCAGTGGCAAAATTATTGCGACTTACATCAGATAATAATTTGATTGTTAATAGAATTGTGCAGCAGACACCAGAACATGCTGTGGTTTTTTTGACTGGCGTAGGAAAGGTTTTCCCATTCGTCAGATCACATAATGTTCTGAATAATCTTCATCAGATTCTCGATTCATCTCCGGTTGTTATGTTCTATCCGGGGAAGATGGAGTGGTGAATCGTTAAGTTTATTTGGAACAATAAATGATGGTAATTACTACAGAGCATTTCCGCTTATCGTATAGGAGGACAAAGCAATATGAAAATCAAAGATATGTTTTATAAAGAGATTGACCGTGATATTAAAGGCGTAATTAAAGTCGGTCAGGCAGATGATGAGAATGTATACCAGGAATTAGATGAATATGTTGTAACATCAGAGCTAGAATCCTATATGATGAAGTTTTTTCAGGCATACATAAACGGATTGGAAAATAGAACGGATAAAATGGGTGTATGGATTTCCGGTTTTTTTGGTAGTGGTAAATCACACTTCCTGAAAATTTTATCTTATCTTCTGGATAATAAGCAGGTATATGACGAGGAGGGTAAATTACATAATGCAACCAGTTTCTTTACCGAAGGAGTAAAGGTTCAGAATACTGATTTAAAGAAAGAAATTCAAACAATTGCAGATTACAGCAATGATGTGGATGTCATTTTATTTAATATAGACTCTAAAAGTGAAAGCGATTCCAAGATGAACAAAGAAGCTATTCGTGATGTATTTATGAAAGTTTTCAATGATTATCTTGGATATTGTGGCTCTATCCCATTTCTTGCAGAATTCGAACGGAAGCTGGATGCCGATGGTGTATATGAATCTTTTAAAACGAAATTTGAAGAAATAAATGGTTCTTCTTGGGTAGATACAAGAGAAGACTTCTATTTCATTCAGGATGAAATTATTGAAACGGTAACTGAATTGGGAATCATGAGTGAAAAAGAAGCAAATAACTGGGCAGAAAATGCTCAGAATACATATAGTATGTCTGTTGAAAAATTTGCTCAGTGTGTACACAGTTATTGTGCAAGCAAAGGGAAAAACCATCATGTGGTATTTCTGGTTGATGAGATTGGACAGTATATTGCAGATGATAGCCAATTGATGGTAAATCTCCAGACAGTGGCAGAAGATTTAGGAACAGCTTGTAAGGGAAAAGCCTGGATCGTAGTTACAAGTCAGCAGGATATAGATTCAATTACAAAAACGATGGGTAATGATTTTTCTAAAATCCAGGGGCGTTTTGACACAAGAATCGCTTTGTCTTCTGCGAACGTGGATGAAGTTATCCGTAAGCGTATCCTTTACAAAAAAGAGATTGCAGCTGCTATTTTAAGAGATTTATATGGAGATTCTGAAGCAGTTTTAAAAGGCATGATTACATTCAGCGAAGGAACACCGGATATGCCTTTATATAAAGATGCAGAAGATTTTGCGGAAGTATATCCATTTATTCCATATCAGTTCAAATTACTCGGAAATGTATTGACATCAGTCAGACAGTATAGTTCCAGTGGTAAACATCTGGCAGACGGTGAGAGATCTATGCTGGCTTTGTTTAAAGAAGCTGCTGAAAAATATGAAAATGAACGTGAAGGAATTTTGGTACCATTTAATGCTTTTTACAGTGCACTGGATGATTTTATTGATCATACTCATAGGATTGTTATTTCACAGGCATCCAGAAATAGTCGTTTAAATCCTTTTGATGTTGAAGTACTGAAAGTTCTTTTCATGATCAAACATGTTAATAACTTCAAAAGTAATGTGGAAAATGTTGCTACATTGATGATATCCAGTATGACAGAAGATATTTTGGAACTTCGGAAAAAAGTGGATGCGTCTTTCCGAGTCCTGGCAAATGAAGGTGTAGTACAGAAAAATGGTGACGAATATACATTCCTTACTAACGAAGAACAGGACGCAGAAAATGTAATTCGTACCATAAATATTGATCCAAAAGATACTGTTAATTATGTTGCATCTGTTGCCTTTGAAGAGGCAATCGCATTGACCAATAATAAATATAAATATAACAATCGGTACCAATTTGGGTTTAATCAGCAGATTGATGATCGAGTAATTCGAAGCAATCCGGCAAATCATCTGACTTTGCATCTTCTAACAGCATATTGCGGTAAAGATGACGATCTCAGTCTTGGATTGCTTTCAGCGGATGAAAAGAGTGTTGTTGTCCGTATGTCTGATGATTATGCATATCTGACAGAAACAGAAAGCATGAAAAAAGTAGAGGCGTTTTTAGGAAAACCAGACCTTGCTAATTTGACAAATTATGAAGTCATTCGGATTAATAAGCAAAAGGAGCGTAATGACAGAGTAAAGAGAATTAGTGATTATGTGCGTATGGCACTGGAGTCAGCAGACATCTATGTGCGTGGCGAAAAAGTTACGACGAAAGCAAAAGATGTGGTTGCACGAATTAATGAAGCTTTCGGGAAGTTGGTTGCCAGCGAGTTCAGTAAACTTGGGGATATGGAAACAGCTCCGGAAGCATCTGATATCCAAAATATGCTTAAAAAGACAAAAGCTCAAATGACATTAAATCTTCCTGGTATGAGAGAAGAAAATGCGGATGCACTTCGGGAGCTTTTGACGAAAGTACAGGAAGCAGAGCGTTACGGAAGAATTTATTCTATTAAACAGGCATTAACAGATTTTCAAGATGCACCATATGGATATACAGAACTAGATGTGGAATATCTGATTGCAACATTGTACAAAAAAGGTCAGATTGCATTGAAAATGAATAGTGTGATTTACAGTCCGGCAAGCACTAATCCAGATGATGCATATAAATATATTACGAAAAAGGAATATCGGGAAAAAATCAGTCTTGCAATGAAAGAAATTCCGAAGACTCAGTGGATAAAGTCAGTGAAAACGGTTATTACAGACTTTTTGGGACGAACAGTAGTAACAGATGATACAGATGTGTTGATGCGTGATTTCAGAGGATATGCACAGACAAAAAAAGCTTCCATGCAGACATTACTTCGTGAAGAATACCAAAAAAATGAAAACCTGCCTGGGAAAAAACTGTTGGAGAAGTCAGTTCGCCTGATTGATGATGTCCTGCAGATTAATGATCCGATGACCTTTTATAAGAGAGTAGACGAACTTTATGGAGATTTTGATGAAGCGGCAGAAGGACTTACAGAGCTTACGGCATTTTTAGAAGGAGCACAGAAGGACAAATTTAATAAAGCATGTTTTGTTTTATCCATTTTCAAAAAAAGTGAAAATTATATTTCAGATGCAGACGTGATTGGATATGCAAAGCAAGTGGAAAGACTGATCAATTTGCCTGAACCATATAACTTTATCAATAAACTAGAGGAATTCGCAATCAGATTACAGAATGCAATTACAGAATTATTGGAGAAAGATGCGAAGAGAATAGAACCAGATGTGTACGCAGATCGAAAAATAGCTATGGAAGCAGTGTTAGAAGACCGTCCATATGCAGATATTGTGAGTAAGAAAATTAACCAGAAGTTTGAGGCATTACTGGATAAACTGAAACGGACAAATGATATTGCTGCATTAAATGGAATCCCATCTGAAAGCAATGCTTTGTTGGAAAATTGTTTGGCAGACATCAAAAATGAAGAGGCAGCGTACCAAAGAGCACAGGTTCAGCAACAGCCTTCAGGGGATAAAGCAAAGGAACAACCAGATGTAACGCCTGTAAAAGTAATTCATACAGAACCGATTACTATGCGCACATTAACCAGAGGAAAATCATATTCTATTAAAGATAGCGATGATGTAGAAGCATTCTTACAGGAAATCAGGAGAGAACTGAT
>ENA-OQHY01001252-OQHY01001252.1-human-gut-metagenome-genome-assembly--contig:-NODE-1252-length-11187-cov-4.551356_pt1 | contig 11187 bp, 10 predicted proteins | sample MGYA00242570_ERZ504733 | MGnify/ENA primary metagenome ERZ504733 (study PRJEB26092, sample SAMD00036219) | human gut metagenome | host: Homo sapiens | study: EMG produced TPA metagenomics assembly of...
ATAATTCTTCGTTCCTCAATGTCAACATTCATTCCAGCCTCGACCAGATTTCCTGGGGAAGCCTCGCACCGACGATCGTACAGCAGCCGGTGCAGCAGATCAAAGAAGCGAATGAGACGACGACCAGCATCAAACAGGAGTACATGATCAGTGCGCAGGATGAGAACGGACAGACGGAGTATTATACCGTAAGCGAGTTCTACCGGATGCGAGAGTCCGACGGAGAGATTATTCTGCTGGACTTCGAGCGGAGCGCACAGCAGATCTTTGATCCGGAGCTTGGTGTTCTGACGAAATCCGGCATCAACCTCGGTGTGACCGGCGAGGATACCGAGTATGTGACGAATACGGCAGGTGATATTGTCGCATTTGTAGTAAACGGTGATCTCTGGTGCTACAACCGCAGCGCCAACAAGACGATCCGCGTTTTCAGCTTCCGTGAGAACGGCAGCATGGATGAACGGGAACAGCACGGAGAGCATGATGTCAACATTGTGCGTGTGGATGATGCGGGCGATGTGACGTTTGTTGTTTATGGCTATATGAACCGCGGAAACCACGAGGGTGAAGTGGGAGCAGCCGTTTACTATTATCGCGCCGAGCGGAATGTGGCAACCGAGGAGATTTTCGTTCCGGCGGATATTTCCTACGAGATGCTGAAAAAACAGCTCGACCGCCTCTCCTACGTCAACAAGCAGAGAGAGATGTATCTCTATCTGAATGAGAACCTGTGTAAGGTAGATATTGAAACCGGCACGACGACGGTGGTCCGGGAAGTATCCCGGAGGACTGCTTTGTAGTATCGGAAAGCAGGAGAGCATCGCGTGGATGGATGCGGACAATGCAAGCAGTGCGATGAACATCACCGTGATGAATCTGGAGAGCGGGGAAACGCAGCGCTTTGCGGCGGATGACGGACAGAAGATCCGGGCACTTGGCTTTATTAATGAAGACTTTGTCTATGGTATGGCAAACGACAGCGATATTTTAAAAGATATTTCCGGCAATGAAGTTTTCGCTATGCATACGGTGCGGATTGTCAGCATCGACGGAAACGTGAAAAAAGAGTATCACCAGGACGGCTATTATGTGACAGGTGTGTCGATTTCGGACGGCCTTCTGGAGCTGGACCGCGTGGTACGCCAGGAAAACGGCTATGCGGATGCGCCGGAGGATCACATCATGAACGGCGAGCAGCAGAGCCAGGAACTGGTGACGGGCCGCCTGGCAACGGTGGACGACAGAAGAGAGCAGCAGTTCCTTCTGGAATTCTCGACGAGCGGCAAAACACAGTCGCTTCTGACACTGACACCGAAATATATCTATTCAACCTTACGGACCGATCTTACGATGTCGTACGACACGGGCAGCGCAGATCTTTACTATGTATATGGAAAAGGAAAACTGATCGCTATTTTAAGCTCCCCGGCCGAGGCCGTACAGCTTGCCGATGAGAATGTCGGCGTTGTGCTGAACAGCAGCCAGTCCTATGTGTGGGAGCGCGGAAACCGCCAGCAGGGCATGCGCCTCGACGAGACAACGATGCCGTCGGGATTCCAGAGTGCATCTCTGGACGAAAACGTGCTGAAGGAGTCACTTGGTGATGATTACGAACTGCTGAACCTGACGGGCTGCACAAGAGAAGAAATTCTCTACATGATCAGCAGCGGCTGCGGCGTTGTTGTAAAGACCGGCGCGAACGAGAGTCTGCTTCTGACCGGATACGATATTTTTGGAAATTCCTGGCTGTATAATCCGGCAACGGGCGAGACAACCGCACTTTCTGACGATGACAGCGATGCATTGTTCGCACAGAACGGCAATGTCTTCATCAGTTATATTAAAAAAGTAAAGATCGAGTGATTTGCGGGGTTTTCTAATGACGAAAAAAGTGCTAGAATAAAGAAAGCACTATGAATATTTAGGGAGAAAAAAGACAATGAAACTTACAACCATCCGAGAGATTTATAAAAACCGGGAAGCATACCTGGACAAAGAAGTAACCGTAGGCGGCTGGGTGCGCAGCGTACGTGATTCCAAAACCTTTGGTTTCATCGTTCTGCACGACGGAAGCTATTTCGAAACCCTGCAGATCGTATACCACGATGAGATGGAAACTTCGCTGAGATTTCCAAAATGAACGTCGGCGCAGCCATCATCGTAAAAGGTACCCTCGTTGCTACCCCGCAGGCAAAACAGCCGTTTGAGATTCAGGCGGCAGAAGTTACCGTAGAGGGCGTTTCCGCACCGGATTACCCGCTGCAGAAAAAACGCCACTCCATGGAATACCTTCGTACCATTTCCCATCTGCGTCCGAGAACCAACACCTTCCAGGCAGTATTCCGTGTTCGTTCCCTCTGCGCCTATGCGATCCATCAGTTCTTCCAGGAGAGAGACTTTGTTTATGTCAACACCCCGCTGATCACCGGAAGCGACTGCGAGGGAGCCGGCGAGATGTTCCAGGTAACCACCATGGATCTTGACAATATTCCGAAAACCGAGGACGGCGCTGTTGATTTCACACAGGACTTCTTCGGAAAGAAGACAAGCCTTACCGTAAGCGGACAGTTAAACGGCGAGACCTTTGCACAGGCATTCCGCAATATCTACACCTTCGGACCGACCTTCCGTGCAGAAAATTCCAACACCACCCGCCATGCAGCAGAGTTCTGGATGATCGAGCCGGAAATCGCTTTCGCTGATCTGGAGGACGATATGGAGCTTGCTGAGGCAATGTTGAAATATGTCATCCGCTACGTTATGGAGCATGCACCGGAAGAAATGCAGTTCTTCAACAGTTTCGTGGACAAGGGACTGATCGAGCGTCTGAACCATGTCGTAAATTCTGAGTTCGGCCGTGTAACCTACACCGAGGCTATCGAGCTTCTGGAGAAAAACAACGACAAATTCGATTACAAAGTATACTGGGGATGCGATCTGCAGACCGAGCATGAGCGTTATCTGACCGAGCAGATCTTCAAGAGACCGGTTTTTGTTACCGATTATCCGAAGGAGATCAAAGCGTTCTACATGAAGCTGAACGATGACAACAAGACCGTTGCAGCTATGGACTGTCTGGTTCCTGGCATCGGAGAGATCATCGGCGGAAGTCAGCGTGAGGACGACTACGAGAAACTGCTTGGCCGTATGAAAGAGCTGGGACTTGCTGAGGAAGATTACGGATTCTATCTGGACCTCAGAAAATATGGTTCTACCCACCATGCAGGATTCGGACTGGGATTTGAAAGATGCGTCATGTATCTGACCGGAATGGGCAATATCCGCGACGTCATCCCGTTCCCGAGAACAGTAAACAACTGCGAGCTGTAATTACGAAAAGTGATATAGAAACTTAAAAAATACGGATGCCGGGTGCAGTGGAATCCAATGTGGATTTGGTGCACCTGACGTCCGTATTGTAGTAATAGAGAAAATGAATCCAGAAAGGGGTATGCGCCTATGCGGTTTATTCATATTGCGGATGTGCATCTCGGCATGCAGCCGGATGCGGGATTTCCCTGGAGCGAGGAGCGCGGGGAGGCCATCTGGGAGAGCTTCCGGCGGATCATCCGCCTGGCCGGTCGGGAAAAGACGGACTTTCTGCTGATCGCGGGAGATCTGTTCCAGCGTCAGCCGCTGCTGCGGGAACTGAAAGAGGTTAATGATCTCTTTGCTTCCATCCCGGAGACGATCGTCGTGCTGATTGCCGGAAACCACGATTATGTGAAGCGGGAGAGCTTTTACCGCGGTTTCGACTGGGCAGACAACGTGGTAATGCTCCTGTCGCCGGAGCCGGAGTGTGTTGAAGTCCCGGAGAAGAAGACGGCGGTGTACGGATGCAGTTACGACAAAAAAGAGATTCTGGAAAACCGGCTGGACGGCGTGCGGCCGGAGGGAAAAATGAAATATCATCTGCTGCTCGCGCACGGCGGCGATGCCCGCCACATGCCGTGGAATCCGGGCCGCATGGCGCAGGCTGAGTTTGATTATATTGCGTGCGGGCACATTCATAAGCCGGGGATTCTTATTCCCGACAAAATGGCATACGCAGGCGCACTCGAACCGACGGATGAGACGCAGTTGGGGCCGCACGGCTACATCCGCGGAACGGTGGACGAGCACGGCATGCGGATTCAGTTTGTGCCGTTTGCCAGATATGAGTACGAAGATCTGGTGTTGAACGTGACGGAGGATCTGACACAGTATGCGCTGGAGACGAAGCTGAAACAGGAGCTGGCGCTGCGGGAGGATGGGAAGATCCGAAAAATCATCCGCCTGAAACTTGTGGGACACCGTGCCGCCGAGCTGGAATTTCTCCGAAACGGCTGCTGGACTGCGGCAGAGTCATCTCCGTGGAGGATGAAACACGTCCGGCGTACGATCTGGAACAGCTGAAGAAAACGTATGGCGCTAGTCTGATCAGCGCTATATTGAAGCATTTGAAACAAAGACGGATGCGCAGTCACAGAAGGCGCTCGACTATGGTCTCGAGGCGCTGCTGGCGGCACGCAGGAACGGCTGAAAAAAAGATTGCGGGAGGCGTAGAAGATGAAAATAGAAAAACTGGAAATCCGCAATTTTGGAAAAATGCAGAACCGCACACTGGAATTTTCCGATGGGATTCAGCTCATCAGCGGGGAAAATGAGAGCGGAAAATCGACCGTCCATACCTTCATCCGCAGCATGCTGTTCGGCATGACACGCGGCCGGGGGCGGGCGGCAAAAAATGATGTCTACAGTCGTTATGAGCCATGGGAAAATCCGGCATACTATGCGGGAGAGATGGTGCTTGAAAGCGGCGGCAAACGGTTCCGTCTGACACGGAATTTCGGGCGGCAGAACGCCAATGCAAAGCTGGTGTGCCTGACGGACGGTGAGGTGCTCTCCGTGGAGGACGGCGATCTTTCCATGCTGCTCGGCGGTGTCAGTGAGATTGTGTATGATAATACGGCTTCGATCGGGCAGTTAAAAGGCAGAACCGAGGAAGGGCTTGCGGATGAGCTGCGGAACTATATGGCAAATTACCAGGGGAGCAGCGATGGAGAGCTCGATGTGGCGGCGGCGCTGGATCTGCTGAAGCAGAAGAGAAAGCGCCTGGAGCAGGAACAGAAAAAGACGCTGGCGGGACTGGAAAAACGGAAGGAAGAACTTGAGACGAAAATTTCCGTTTTTACGGAGGAGTGCCGTCAGAGCGAGGAGAATCTGCAGCAGGCGAAAGAGCAGATGAAGCGGGATATTTATCAGAAGGATGTGCCGATCGAACGGGTGCGGAAGATGAAAAAAGAATCTCGGAAGAGCCGCAAATGGGGTGCCGCGTGCGTGGCGCTGGCTGGATTTCTCTTGTTCTTATGCATTCTGCAGTTCTTCCATATTGATTCGCTGCTGACGAGAACGGGACTCGGGCTTGCGATTGCGGCGCTCTTGTATCTGGCGTACAGTCTGTTCCGTCACCGGAAAACGGAGGTCGAGCAGGTCGTGACGGAGCCGGAGGAGCAGGCGATCCGCCGCCAGCAGTGGAATGTGGACCGCCTGAAGCAGGAGCTGGGGCAGAAACAGACGGTGCTGTCGAACTTGCAGAGTGAATACGAAGAGCTCTGCATTTCCATGACGGAAAAAGATCATCTGCAGGAAGAACTCGATGCGCTTTCCATGGCGGGGGAGACGATCCAGAGTCTCTCCGTACAGATGCAGAGCCGGATCGGCGACCGCTTAAAACAGCAGATGTCAAAAACGCTGTCATCGCTGACGAATGGCCGCTATCTGCAGGTGAATATGGATGAGAATCTGCGGATCGGCCTTCACACCGCAGACGAATATGTGCCGCTTGAACAGGTCAGCCGCGGCACGATCGAGCAGGCGTACTTTGCGCTCCGCATGGCGGCGATGGATGTGCTCTGCGGCGAGGAGGAGCTGCCGGTGATTCTCGATGAATCGTTTGCGTTTTACGATGAAAACCGGCTGAAAGAAACTTTGAAATGGCTGGCGGAAAACCGGACGCAGGTGCTGCTCTTTACGTGTCAGAAGCGGGAGGAGGAAGCACTCTCGGAGATGGGAATTCCGTACCGGAAAATTGTGCTTTAAGTAATGCGGCTCGCAGAGAATCGGTGAGTTGTGGTTTGGAAATAAAGGAGAATAGAAGTTATGCTGACAATAGGATGTCATTTATCATCGTCCAAAGGATATCTTGCCATGGGAAAAGAGGCGGTGTCCATCGGGGCGAATACCTTTCAGTTTTTTACAAGAAACCCGAGAGGAAGCAAGGCGAAAGCCATCGACGAGGCGGATGTCGCAGCGTTTCTTTCTTACAGTAAGGAGCATGGAATCGAGCGCATTTTGGCACATGCGCCGTACACGCTGAATCCGTGCTCGAAGGATGCGCACACGAGAGAGTTTGCATGGATGACGATGGCGGATGATCTGAAACGGATGGAGTATACGCCGGGAAACTGCTACAATTTCCACCCGGGCAGCCATACCGGACAGGGGGCGGAAGAGGGAATCCGTCTGATTTCGGAGATGCTGAATGAAATTTTAAAACCGGAGCAGACGACCACGGTGCTGCTCGAGACGATGGCAGGAAAAGGAACCGAAGTCGGCCGCTCGTTTGAGGAGCTGGCGGCGATTCTGGAGCGCGTGGAATTAAAAGACCACATGGGTGTCTGCCTAGATACGTGCCATGTGTACGATGCGGGATACGATATTGTGGATCACCTCGATGATGTGCTTGAGAGGTTCGACCGCGTGGTAGGACTTTCGAAGCTGAAAGCGGTTCATCTGAACGACAGCAAGAATCCGTTTGAGAGCCATAAGGACCGCCATGAGAAGATCGGCGAGGGATCGCTGGGACTTGCGGCATTTGAGCGGATTGTGACACATCCGGCGCTGGCGGGACTGCCGTTCTATCTGGAAACACCGAATGAGCTGGACGGATATGCAAAAGAGATCGCGCTGCTGCGCGGGTTTGCGAAATAGAGGAAGAAGGTAAGAGAAAGTGGAAAACACGAGAGAGAAGAATAAAAGAGCTGACGGAAGAAAAAAGACGTATTTCGACAGGGAAAATAAAAAGAAAGCCGTTCGTACCGAGAAAACAAAGAGCGTGGCACCGGAAAAAGGAAAGCAGAAAAAGAGTTCATCATCGTCGAAATGTCCTTATCAGAAAAAATGCGGCGGATGCACATATCTGAACCTCTCCTACGAAGAGCAGCTCGCGAAAAAAGAGCAGTTCCTGAAGAAGACTCTGAAGGGCATCGTCCCGGTCAAAGGCATGGTTGGCATGGAAAATCCTTATCATTACCGGAATAAAGTCAATTCCGCCTTTGCACGCAAAAAAGACGGAACGATCATATCGGGCATTTATGAAAAGGGCACACACAAAGTGGTTCCGGTCGATGAGTGCCTGCTCGAGGATCAGCGTGCCGATGCCATCATCCGCGATATCCGCAGTCTGCTGAAGAGCTTCAAAATCATGATCTACAACGAGGACAGCGGCTACGGCCTCCTGCGCCACGTCATGGTGCGCACCGGCTTTGCTTCCGGCGAGATCATGGTCGTCCTCGTCTGCGTATCACCAGTCTTCCCGTCAAAAAACAACTTCGTAAAGGCCCTGCGCAAGCTCCACCCGGAGATCACCACGATCGTACTGAACGTCAACGACCGCACCGACAGCATGGTACTCGGAAAACGCGACATTGTCCTCTTCGGACGCGGTTACATCGAGGATGAACTCTGCGGCTGCACCTTCCGCATCTCCCCGCAGTCCTTCTACCAGTCAACCCGGTTCAGACGAAAAACCTGTACGAAAAAGCCATCATCCCTGGCCGGTCTCCACCGGAAACGAACGCGTCATGGACGCCTACTGCGGAATCGGAACCATCGGCCTCATCGCATCCCGCGATGCCAGAGAAGTCATCAGCGTCGAACTGAACCCGGACGCCGTCCGCGATGCCGTAACAAACGCCAAACGAAACCAAATCAAAAACGTCTCCTTCTACCAGAACGACGCCGGCGCCTTCATGGTCTCCATGGCCGAAAAAGGCGAAAAAGCGACATCGTCTTCATGGACCCGCCAAGAGCCGGCAGTGATGAAGCCTTTCTGTCCTCTGTCGTAACCCTTTCACCGAAAAAGTGGTCTACGTCTCCTGCAATCCGGAGACATTGGCGAGAGACCTGCGGTATCTGACAAAACACGGATATAAGGCAGAAGAGGCATGGGGGTATGATATGTTCGCGTGGTCGGAGCATGTGGAGACAGTCTGTTTACTAACGCAAAAGAAGGCTTAATACAACAGAAGAAAATAATTTCGTGAAACAGACGAAGAGGCTTGTCTGAAAAAAGAAGGAATGAAAAAACAGGAGAGGAAAAAAGAAACATGGCAGTAAATAAAAATGGAATCGTAGTATTAGGAGCAGTTTTTGTGGATATCAAAGGTTTTCCAGAGGACATCTACGTCCCGGACGGCAGAAACGCCGGCCATGTCGAATACATCCACGGCGGTGTGAGCCGAAACGTGGTGGAGGATATCGCAAACCTGGAACTGCGCCCGACCTTCCTTGGAATCGCGGATAATACCGCACTCGGCGAGGATGTTGTGCGCAAACTGCAGCGCCACAAAGTCAATACCGAATACATGAAAGAAATCCCGAACGGTATGGGAACATGGCTTGCTGTCTTCGATCACAACGGTGACCTGGCGGGCTCCATTTCCCAGCGCCCGAACCTGATGCCGATTCTCGATATTCTGGAAGAAAACGGAGATGAAATTATCGAAAACTGCGATTCCATTGTGGCAGAGATCGATATGGACAAAGAGATCATCAAAAAGCTGGTACAGCTCTGTGAAAAATACGATAAAAAACTGTACGGCGTTGTCAGCAACATGAACATCGCAGTCAGCAGAAGAGATCTTCTGCAGAAATTTGACTGCCTGATCTGCAACCAGCTCGAGGCAGGCGTTCTCTTCTCCGATGATTACAGCGAAAAAACACCGGCCGAGATGGAAAAGATTCTCGCCGAGCGTCTGAAAGCGGCAAATGTTCCGGCCATGGTCGTAACAATGGGCGGCGACGGAGCGGTTTATGCGGAAGCAGACGGAGAGAGCGGCTTCTGCCCGGCGCAGAAAGTACAGGTAAAAGATACAACAGGAGCCGGTGATGCGTTCTGCGCAGGTGTTTCCGCCGGTCTGACCTATGGAAAAACGATTGGCAAGGCAGTTGAAATCGGTACGCGTCTTGCTGCATCCGTCATCACATCGTCGGAAAATGTCTGCCCGCGCTTCCGCCCGGAAGAGTTCGGCATCGAGGCATAGAAGGGGCAGAAATGAAGTTACTGTACGGAACCGGCAACCCGGCAAAACTCGACGCGATGCGTCACCGCCTTGCCGGTCTTGGGATTGAGCTGATCGGGCTGAAAGATCTTGGCGGTGTTAAGCAGCCAGAGATTATCGAGGATGGAAAAACGCCGCTGGAAAATGCCAGGAAAAAGGCGGAGGCGTATTTCAACGCGCTTCATATGCCGGTGTTCTCCTGTGATTCCGGTCTGTATTTTGACAACGTGGCAGAGGACGACCAGCCCGGCGTCCATGTGCGGACCGTGAACGGAAAGTATCTGTCCGATGAAGAAATGACCGCGCATTACGCCGCCCTTGCAGAAAAGTACGGCGGCCTGACGGGACGCTACAAAAACGCAGTTTCGCTGATTCTTGATGCGGACCACCGCTATGACGCGATGGACCCGTCAATGGAGAGCGCTCCTTTCCGCATGGTCAGCACACCCCATCCGATGAGCAAAAAAGGCTTTCCGCTCGACCGTCTGTCGATCGATCTGCGGACCGGAAAATATTATTACGATCTGAATGAGCAAGAAGCCGCGCTCGATCAGCTTGCCGTGGAAGACGGTTTTCTGCAGTTTTTTGAGCGGGCAATGGAGGAATACCATAAAATGGAACGATATGAACTTCGAACCATCCGCCAGGACGAAATGGAACAGGGCGTTGCCATTGAGCTGGCGTGCTTTCCGCCGAATGAGGCGTGCTCCGAAAAGAGCATGCGCGAGCGGATGCAGTACGCGCCGGAGCTGTTTCTGGCGGCAGTAGACAAAGAAACCGGAAAAATCGCCGGAACGCTGAACGGACTTGCAACAAACGAGACAAAATTCCGTGATGCCTTTTTCGATGAAATCAGTCTGTACGACCCGAAGGGAGAAAACGTCATGCTGCTGGGTCTCAGTGTCCTGCCGGAATACCGCGGCCAGGGAATCGCCCGCGCGCTGATGGAAGAGTACAGCCGCCGGGAACAGAAAAACGGAAGAAAACATCTCATTCTGACCTGCCTGCAGGATAAGGTGGAGATGTACAAAAAGATGAATTTCCGCGACGAGGGAATCTCCGCATCCACCTGGGGCGGCGAGGAATGGCATGATATGACGAGAAAATTAAACGATTAAGAAAATTTGCAGAGAAAATCTCTTGTGTTAAAGTTTGCTGTAAGCGTTATAATAAAGAAAATCAAGCAAAACAGGAGGAACAACCATGAGCAGAATAAATTTGGAGCAAAACCAAACATGTATCCACTTCCGGTTCTGATTATTGCAACATACGACAAAGATGGCAACCCGGATGCATGAATGCTGCATGGGGTGTAGTCACAGATTTCAATGAGATCTCCATCAGCATGGGCGACCACAAGACAACAGACAACCTTGCCGCAACCGGTGCCTTCACCGTCAGCATGGCAACCGAGGATACTGTTGTTGGCTGCGATTACGTCGGCATCGAGTCCGGCAGAAAAGTTCCAGATAAATTTGCACGCGCCGGTTTCCATGCAACGAAGAGCGAATTCGTCAACGCGCCGCTGATCGACGAGCTTCCGATGGCACTGGAGTGCAAAGTGAAAAGCTTTGACAACGGCATTCTGGTCGGCGAGATCGTGAACGTCTGCGCAGACGAGAGCGTTCTGACCGACGGAAAGATCGACCCGAAAAAACTGAAACCAATCGCCTTCGACCCGGTCAACAACACCTATCTCGCCAATGGGCGACAAAGTCGGCGACGCATTCGGTTCCGGAAAAGCCCTGAAATAAACACAGATGATGACATGACAGCGAATATGTAAAAATTTTATATATTCCCCTTGACAAACCGCCTCCATAGTCTTATGATATGTATAAATTATATTATATATAAATATTTT
>ENA-OQHY01001255-OQHY01001255.1-human-gut-metagenome-genome-assembly--contig:-NODE-1255-length-11151-cov-1.411103_pt1 | contig 11151 bp, 19 predicted proteins | sample MGYA00242570_ERZ504733 | MGnify/ENA primary metagenome ERZ504733 (study PRJEB26092, sample SAMD00036219) | human gut metagenome | host: Homo sapiens | study: EMG produced TPA metagenomics assembly of...
AGCAATTAAGGTAACAAATAAAGTTAACGCAATTGGTGATCTTAAGGATTCTGAATATGTTCTGACATCTACAACTGCAAAAATGCAGATGAAAAGGTAACTGTTACAGCAACAGCTACACCTGAGTCAGCTTACCTGATTGTTAATCAGAATCTTTCCGGAGTCCACGCCAATACTTCCACATACAATATTCAGCATAGAAGTTTTTCCAGAACCGTTACTTCCCACTACCGCAACAAATTCTCCATCTTCTACTTTAAAATTAAAATCATCAAACAGACACATTTCATTGACTGTTCCCGGATTGTAATATTTATGAATATGTTTTAACTCAAGCATGGATCTTCACCTTCTTTCTTCGTTCCATTCCTACTACCAAGATAATCAGAAGAATGGCAGCCGTAATAAATTTTGTATCCGTTGATGGGAATCCAAGACGAATTGCAAGTGCTACGCAGGCTTTATAAAAAATAGAGCCAATGACAACACTGCTTGTCACCCTTAAAATTGTCACTTTCTTAAATACACTTGTTCCCATGATAACACTGGCAAGTCCGATTACAACGGTACCGGTTCCCATAGAAACATCAAAATAACGCTGCTGTTGTACAAAATACATCCACTTAAAGCTACCAGACCATTTGAAACAGCAAGTCCAACAATTTTTACCAGTCCTTTATCCACTCCAAGAGAAGTAATAATTTTTTCGTTATCACCCACAGCACGAAGCAGCATACCAGACTTTGTACTTAAATACCAATCCAGAAAATACTTGCTGATTAAAGTAATGATTAAGATAATAATCACAGTTTTATAAGGAACAAGTGCTTCTGGGAAAATCCTGTCTACCACTGCATTTTCAAAAATATTCGAATTATTATAAATCGGCAGGTTTGCTCTTCCTGCAATTCTTAAGTTCACGGTATAAAGTGCTGTCATCATAATAATACCGGAAAGTAAATCTCTTACCTTTAATTTTACATGAATCAGTCCGGTTAATGCTCCAATGAGTGCTCCTGCCAAAAAGCAGATTGGAAGCGTTAAAAGTGAATTAAATCCTTTACTGATTAAAGCCGCCGTGATGGCAGCTCCCATAGGAAAGCTGCATCTACGGTTAAATCCGGAAAATCCAGAATTTTATAAGTAATGTAAACGCCAAGAGCCATAATCGCATAAATAAGCCCTTGTTCAATTACGCTTTGAATTAAAGCCATCTTTTTTGTTCCTCGCTTATTCTACTTCGATGGAATCGAACATTTCTGCTGCGTCAGACACGTAGCTTTCATCCAGTGTAATTCCTAAGTTATCTGCTACTTCTGTATTTCCGTAAAAGCTTGGCTCTGTGATTAATTCATAATTTAATTCGGAAGCTTTTGCTTCTCCCTTTAATACTTTTGCTGCCATCTCTCCAGTCTGTTTTCCAAGAGAAACATAATCAATTCCCATAGAAGCAAGGCAGCCATTTTTTACCTGTTCTACTTCAGAACCAAAAACAGGAATTTTTGCATCATTTGCTGCTGCAAGTACGGTCTGAAGTGCAGATACTACTGTATTATCTGTTAAGTTTGTAATACAATCTACTTTTGTTACCAAGTCTTTCGCTGCCATTTCTACATCAGCAATTGTATTAATACCAGTGTCTACAATTTCAAATCCATAATCTCCGGCCAACTCTTTATAGGTAGCAATCGTACTTTCAGAGTTTGTCTCACTTGTTGTATAAAGAATACCGATTTTCTTAGCATCCGGAAGAGTTGCACGAATCATCTTTAACTGTTCTTCTACCGGAAGTGCATCAGAAGTACCTGTAATATTCCCAACCGGGGTTCCATCTTCTGTTGCAAGCTGTGCTGCTACCGGGTCTGAAACTGCGGTATAGATAACCGGAATTTCGGTTCCTTTGTGCTGTTATATGCACTCATAGCTGCCGGAGTTGCAATTGCACAAATCAAATCTACGTTTTTAGAAACAAAGTTATCTGCAATTGTTGCTGCTGTGCCGGTATCTGCCTGCGCATTATCTAAGATGACATCTAAATTTACACCTTCTTCAATTCCAGCTTCCTTTAAACCTTCTAAAAATCCTTCACGGCAGTTATCCAGAGAACCATGCTCTGCAAACTGGGAAATTCCAACTGTATAGGTTGCTTCTTTACTATCTGTACCTTTTGTATCTGCAGTGCTTTTCTCTGCTGAACTGTTTCCGCATCCTGCAAGTACTCCTGCTGTCATTACTGCGCTTAATACCATTGCTAATACTTTTCTTCTCATCTTTTTTTTCTCCTTTTCTTGTCTCTGTATTTTCTTAACAAAAACAAAACATGATAGGATTTACTTCCGATAGGAGTTTCTCCTATGAAATAAAAAATCGCCTCAAGCCTAAGCTTGAGACGGTAATAAATTCTTATTATCGCGGTACCACTCAAATTAACATTTTTCATGTCCACTTTACGCATGTACTATCATACACTCCTTACTGATAACGGGTTTCGGTTCCCCGACAGTGCCTACTTATTTTCCATGTTCGGACTGCCCTCAAAAGTCCATTCAGCAAATCAATTCGTACTGCATTTCACCACCGCAGCTCTCTGTTCCTTCATGAATAGCTTACTACTCTTTCTCATCGGTTTTGCTTTTGTTGTCATTTATTCTAATACGAAATGTTCGGATTGTCAACCCTTTAAAGCAATAAATTCAAAAATATTGGAGGCAAAACTTTTGCTTCCAATTAGTCATTTATTATTATTTTGCAGTACGAACTGCTCCTATTTTTAAAGTTGTACTTTCTTTATATGGTCTTACTAACAGGTACACAAATCCGGCTACTAAGAGGAATGCTACAATTGTACCAATTCCGAATGTACCAGCTGTGATTAAAGTACCAATCTGGTAAACACAAAGAGATACAACATAAGCAAGCAGGGTCTGATATCCAATTGCAAACCAGAACCATTTTGCATTGTTCATCTCACGTTTGATCGCTCCCATTGCTGCAAAGCATGGAGCACAAAGCAGGTTGAATACCAGGAAGGAATATGCAGCAACTGCTGTCATACTTCCGGCAAGGCTTCCCCAGATTTCTGTACCATCTTCTGCAACTTCTGAGAATCCATTAAAGGATACCAAAGGTACCTTACTACGTTTTCTTTTGCTACAAGACCTGTGATTGCTGCCACTGCTGATTTCCAGTTTCCCCATCCAAGAGGAGCGAAAATCCATGCAACTGCACTACCAACTCTTGCTAAAATACTGTGATCAAGTTCCAAATCTTCTAACATACGGAACTGTCCATCTACCCATCCGAAGTAAGAAGTAAACCATACTACGATTGTAGAAAGAAGGATAACAGTACCCGCTTTCTTAATGAAAGACCAGCCTCTTTCCCACATACTTCTCAGTACATTACTTACGGTAGGCATGTGGTATGCAGGAAGCTCCATTACGAATGGTGCCGGCTCACCTGAAAACATTTTTGTTTTCTTAAGAATAATACCAGAGCAGATAATTGCTGCAATACCAACAAAATATGCACTTGGTGCTACCCATGAAGCGCCGCCGAATAATGCACCTGCGATTAAGGCGATGATCGGAAGTTTTGCACCACAAGGGATAAATGTTGTTGTCATGATTGTCATTTTACGGTCACGGTCGTTTTCGATTGTACGGGAAGCCATAACTCCAGGTACACCACAACCGGTTCCAATTAACATCGGAATAAATGATTTTCCGGAAAGACCGAATTTACGGAAAATTCTATCCATGATGAAAGCAACTCGTGCCATATAACCACAGGATTCCAAAAATGCAAGGAAGATAAATAATACCAGCATCTGAGGAACGAAACCAAGTACCGCACCAACACCGGCTACAATACCGTCGAGAATCAGCCCCTCTAACCATGGAGCACAGTTTACTGCGTCTAACAGATTTCCAATGATAACCGGCACACCAGGTACATCAACCAGACCAAACAGACTCCATCCATCACCGAATACACCGTCATTTGCCCAGTCTGTTGCCAAGTTACCAACTGTTGTTACAGAGACATAATATACAATAAACATAATTACCGCAAAGATTGGCAGAGCAGGAAGCGGTTTGTTACAATTCGGTCAATTTTATCAGAAGTTGTTACTTTATCTTTCTTTCCTCTTGTAAAGCAATGGTCAATAATAGAAGAAATATAAACATAACGCTCATTTGTGATAATACTTTCTGTATCATCATCCATCTCTTCTTCAATTTTAGCGATTTCAGCAGAAACATCTGGAAGATTGCTTACCTGCTCGCTAATTTTATCATCTCTTTCTAAGAGCTTGATTGCAAAGAATCTCTTCTGTTCTTCCGGAACAATACCGGAAAGTTTCTCTTCGATGGATTCTAAGACTGATTCTACTTCACTTGCAAATTTATGTACCGGAATGTTGCGGTTTTTCTTTTCCGCAATTACAACTGCTTTTTCTGCTGCTTTCTGTACACCAGTTCCTTTTAATGCGGAGATTTCTACTACTTCGCATCCAAGCTTTTTGCCAGCTTGTCAATATGAATCTTGTCACCATTTTTTCTACAATATCCATCATGTTAACAGCCATGATAACCGGAATTCCAAGTTCCATAAGCTGTGTGGATAAGTATAAGTTACGCTCAATGTTTGTACCGTCTACGATATTTAAAATTGCATCCGGTCTTTCATTAATCAGATAGTTTCTTGCTACCACTTCTTCCAGTGTGTACGGAGATAAGGAATAGATACCTGGAAGGTCAGTGATTGTAACATCTTTATGTCCTTTTAACTTACCTTCTTTTTTCTCTACGGTTACACCTGGCCAGTTTCCAACAAACTGATTTGAACCCGTCAGTGCGTTGAACAATGTTGTTTTTCCGCAGTTAGGATTTCCTGCCAACGCTATTGTTGCCATCTTTCTACCTCTTTCCGCCCTCAGGCATTTCTTTGTCTAATCTATCTTATGTTAGTCTACCAAGTATTAGTATTTGCTAACTTAGATGCAAAAAAAATTAATCAATCTGAATCATTTCAGCATCTGCTTTTCTTACAGATAATTCATAACCTCTTACAGTTACTTCAATCGGGTCACCAAGCGGTGCTACTTTACGCACATAGACATCTACTCCTTTTGTGATACCCATGTCCATAATACGCCTTTTTACAGGACCTGTACCTACTAACTTTACTACTTTTACTGTTTCTCCACAAGGTACGTCTTTTAATGTTCTCATGTCTGATGCTCCTTTTCTATCCTACCATAATTTTGTTTGCCATATCTTTTCCGATGGCAACTCTGGAATCTTTAATATTTACAATCAGGTTTCCGCTGATCTCGGATACAACTACAACTTCGCTTCCGACTACAAAGCCCAGATTTTCAAGAAATCTTCTGGTTTCTTCTTTTCCACCGACTTACGGATCACATTTGTTTCTCCGGTTTTTACCATTGTTAAAGGCATCATGTTTCACCCTCTCTTTTGAGAAATGTTATCATTACGTTTCTTTACGTTCACAGTTAGTATATGCTAACGTACATTAGAAGTCAAGAACTTTTTTGTTTTTTATAAAAATACAGTTGTAAAGCAGACATTCGCAATCCGTTCCGCTACTTGCTTATCTGCATTCAAGCTTTATTGCCATAAAATAGTTAGTGTAAATCTTTTCCAAATGTGGTATACTTATAAGAAATCGAAGAAAAGGTGGTAACTCTTATGTATCATACGAATGAATCAGCTGAAAACTATCTTGAAACCATACTTTTATTAAGCAAAACCCGTCCCGTTGTACGCTCTGTGGATATCGCTGAGGAACTCGGTTTTAAAAAATCGAGTGTTAGTGTTGCCATGAAAAATCTCCGTCAAAAAGAACAGATTACTGTTACAAAAGAAGGCTTTATTTATCTGACCGATTCTGGAAAGGAAATTGCGGAAATGATATATGAAAGACATGAATTTCTGACATCCTGGCTCACTGCTTTAGGTGTAGACTCAAAAATTGCTGCTGAAGATGCCTGCAAAATGGAACACAGTTATCAGCAAACAGAGTTTTGAAGCAATCAAACAACATGTACAAAAAAATCTTGCTCTAAAATAAGATATAAATAAATTAATAAAAGAAAAGAAATCGTTTTGCGAAATAAAAAGAAGTATGAGAGAAACAAAAAAGAAGTTCCTATTTTGCCGGAGCTTTCTTTTTTGTTTCAAACTTTCTTGTTTCAAATTTATTATCCTTTCTTTTTTTAATGTCTGATTGCTTTTTTATTGCGCACACACTATAATGGAAGATGTTTGTGAGAAAATTTATTTCTGACACTCACATCATTTTATAAGGAGAAAAAGGAGAATATTTTAAACTCATGAAACGATTATTGACTTACCTAAAAAGACATCCTCTGGCAACACTCTTTGCTCCACTTTTTAAAATGCTTGAAGCAAGCTTTGAGCTGTTTGTTCCTCTGGTTGTCGCCAAAATGATTGATATCGGTATCTACCAGAAAAATGCCGGATATCTGTGGCGTATGGGTGCTCTCCTTGTCCTGCTTGGAATCATCGGATTTGGTTTTGCAATTACCGCACAGTATTTTGCAGCAAAATCTGCTGTTTCCACCGGACGAGATTTACGAAATGATTTATTTGCCCATATCAACACCCTTTCCTTTAAGGAAATTGATACCCTTGGAACTTCTACTTTAATCAACCGAATGACAAATGACGTCAATCAGGTACAAAACGGAATTAACATGTTTCTGCGTCTGTTTCTGCGCTCCCCATTTGTTGTATTTGGTGCTATGGTTATGGCATTTACGGTAGATGCAAAAGCTGCGATTCCTTTTGTCATAGTGATTCCTGCACTGGCAGTCGTCGTATTTGCAATCCTGTTAATTACCATGCCGCTTTATAAAAACGTACAGAAACAGCTTGACGATGTTTTACTTTCCACCCGTGAAAATCTTCTGGGAATCCGTGTTGTACGTGCATTTAACCGTCAGGAAAGTGAAATGGAATCGTTTGGAAAAAAAAGCAGCCAGCTTTTCTTTCGCCAGATTCACGTCGGAAAAATTTCTGCCCTGTTAAATCCGGTTACTTATGTTATCATCAACCTTGGTATCATCGCCATCTTATGGTCTGGCGGAAATCAGGTTTATCTTGGCAGATTAACTCAGGACAGGTCATTGCCTTAATTAACTATATGTCCCAGATTCTGGTTGAATTAATCAAACTGGCAAACTTAATCATCCTGCTTTCCAAAGCAATTGCCAGTTTAAACCGTGTCAACAATATCTTCGACATGCAGCCTTCTATTAAAGAAGAAGGAGCTTTCCTGGCATCTAAGACCCCAATCGGAGGCATTGCCGGAACTGCTGCTGTTGAATTTAAAAACGTTCATTTTCTTATAATGAAACAGCAAAAGAAATTTTAAGTAACATTACGTTTAAAGCTATGCCAGGACAGACGATCGGAATTATCGGTGGAACCGGTTCCGGGAAATCAAGCCTTGTCAATTTAATTCCCCGCTTCTATGATGTTCAAAACGGAAGTGTAGAGGTAGACGGAGGTAATGTCAAAACTTTAAATCCGGTTTCTATCCGCAAACATATCGGCATGGTTCCACAAAAAGCCCAGCTTTTTAAAGGCACGTTGCGAGAAAACATGCGCTGGGGAAGAAAAAATGCCACTGATGAAGAAATTTATCAGGCACTCGAAATTGCACAGGCAAAAGAATTTGTCGATTCTAAAGACCAGGGACTTGACCTGATGATTGAACAAAACGGTTCTAATCTTTCCGGTGGTCAGAAGCAACGTCTGACCATCGCACGCGCTCTGGTTAAAAATCCGGATATCCTGATTCTTGATGACAGTGCTTCTGCACTTGACTTTGCAACGGATGCCCGCCTTAGAAAAGCCATTAAAGAACAAACACAAAACAGAACCGTATTTTTGGTTTCTCAGCGTGTTTCAACCATCCGCAATGCTGACCAGATTCTCGTACTTGACGATGGTACGCTTGCCGGAATCGGAACTCATGAAGAACTTTTAAGAGAAAATGAAGTTTATCAGGAAATCTGTGCTTCACAGCTTTCAAAAGAGGAGGTGCCTTACAGTGTCAAAACAGCTAACTAAAAAACAATCTACATTAAAACGTATTTTTGCCTGTATTCGTCCATACACTCCATTGGTTTTATTGTCCCTGCTCTTTTCTGTGATTACGGTTGCCCTGACTTTATATGTACCAATTTTGACAGGACACGGTGTGGATTTCATTCTTTCTAAAGGAAACGTCAATTTCCATGGTTTGATTTCTATTATCACAACAATCCTGACATGCATTGTAATCTCTGCATTATGTCAATGGGTTATGAATCACATTAATAATAAAATCACTTATAAAATCGTAAAAGATTTAAGAGTTCAGGCATTTAACCATTTACAGGTACTTCCGCTTTCTTATGTGGACAGCCATGCCTCAGGAGATTTAATCAGCCGTGTCATTACTGATATCGACCAGTTTTCTGATGGTCTTTTACTTGGATTTACCCAGCTTTTTACCGGTGTCATTACAATTCTTGGAACAATTGTATTTATGCTGAGTATTAATCCTCTGATTACTCTGGTTGTTGTTGTATTAAGTCCAATGTCCTTTTTATTGCAAACTTTATTTCAAAAAAGACTTTTATTATGTTCAAAAAACAGTCTGAGGCAAGGGAGAACTGACCGGATTAACCAATGAAATGTTAGAGGGAATTAAAGTCGTACAGGCATTTGGGCATGAAGAAGAAACCCAGAAACAATTTAAAGAAATCAATGAACGTCTGGCAAATTATTCGCTTCGAGCAACTTTCTTTTCTTCCATTACAAATCCGGCTACCCGTTTTATGTACTCTTGTATCTACGCAGGTGTTGCAATTTCCGGATGCTTCGGTGTTATCAATGGAATGTTAAGTGTTGGCCAGCTTTCCAGCTTCTTAAGCTATACCAACCAGTACACTAAACCATTTAATGAAATTACAAGTGTTATTACGGAATTCCAGAACTCCCTCGCTTCTGCAGCTCGTGTGTTTGAATTAATTGATGAAAAACCGATTTCTGATGATAAAGCAGATTCTGCTGTACTTGATTCACCAAAAGGAGAGATTTCTTTAGAACAAGTTGATTTCTCTTATACCCCAGAAGTTCCATTGATTCAAGGTCTCAATCTTCATGCAAATCCGGGGCAGAGAATCGCCATTGTCGGTCCAACAGGCTGCGGAAAAACAACTTTAATCAACCTGTTAATGCGGTTCTATGAGATTAATGGTGGTTCAATTAAAATTGATGGACATGATATTGATTCGATTACTCGTCATTCCCTGCGTGCTTCTTATGGTATGGTTTACAGGAAACCTGGTTAAAATCGGCTTCCATCTGGGAAAATATTTCTTATGGAAATCCGGATGCAACCAAAGAAGAAATCATTCAGGCTGCGAAAGAAGCTCATGCACACAGCTTTATTATGCGTATGCCAGATGGATATGATACTATTCTCTCCGAAGGTGGAAACAACCTCTCGCAAGGTCAGAGACAGTTACTCTGCATCGCCCGTGTAATGCTCTGCCTGCCTCCAATGCTGATTCTTGATGAGGCAACTTCTTCTATCGATACTATGACAGAAATTCGTATCCAGAAAGCTTTTGAAAAAATGATGCATGGACGAACCAGTTTTATTGTTGCTCATCGTCTTTCCACGATTAAAAATGCAGATATCATTCTCGTCATGAAAGATGGCACATTATTGAACAGGGCAGTCACGAAGAACTACTTCTAAAATGGATTTATGCCACCCTTTATAACAGTTCAGTTCGCTCCTGTTAAATTAATTTAAAATTATCAGATAAAAACCTGCGGAATTGATTTCCACAGGTTTTTTATTAACGGTTTGTCCCTTTTTCTTTCTGCTTATTCATGTACATAGAATGGTCTGCCTTATCCATAAGCGTTCGAAGCGTACACTCTCTGTAATCCCCCGAAACCGCATATCCATGAGCATAACTGATAGGTGAACCTCTTACTGTATTTAATTAAAACTCTCAATTTGTGCTTTCAAATCACCCAATAATACTTCTGCTTCTTCTCTTCCAGATTCCATAAAGCCACAACCATAAATTCATCTCCGCCAAACCTTCCCAACAAAATCCTTAGCAAGAACTACAATTTCTTAAAATCCTTGCAAAATTTGAAATCAAAACTGTCCCCTGCGGCATGACCCAAAGAATCATTTACAATCTTTAAATTATTTAGATCAAACATCAGGCATACCGTAGATTTTGATAAAAACTCTGAATTTTGCAGTAACTCCTCACACCGACTTTTATTTGGAAGTTCTGTATGCACATCAAGATATGCTTTTTTCTTCAACAGCTTATTTGCCTTCGCAATCTTTTTTTGACAGAAAATACTGTTCAATAATCAAACCTATCAGCAACACCATATCAAATGACCGATAAATATTCTAACATTCGGATTTTATCTGCAATCATTTCAGAGTAGGTTTCTGCAGCTGATACGGTATCATCTGCATAGGAAAAATACCGCTCACTCATTCCACAACATCGGTTGCCTCGTATCCTTTTCCCGTACCTTATAAATTTCATTTTTTAATTCCTGCCAGTATTCAATCTGCATATCAAGTTTACTCTGATAATCTTTATTTGGAAGTCTTGTCAGATGATAGTTTCCATTTCCATATTTCAACCCATCCAATATATCATCCAGATATCTTATAAGCTCATCACTTCTTCTTTCGTAATCTCCAGTTAACTTCCCTTTGCGTTGCTCCTCTTACCAACCGGCATAGTTGATGACTCTTGCCGTTCCCTGAAGACGCTGAATCTGCACCATCATAAAATTACAAATACAACAATATTAAATTAATCCACTTTGTATCACAGGAACAATTTGTTTCTGCTTTTCACTTTGTTTTTTACTCTCTTTTAAGTCTCTTTCTCTCATTTTTACTTTTTCTCAGCTTTTATTTTTTTGTGGTCGAACAATCACATTGTCAAAAAAGCTTTTCGTTTTTCCCCCCCCCTGAAAAAATTGTCTGCTCCTGAAATTTCAAATAAAGCAAAGTTTTCTGCCTGTTTTTTAAATTAAGAATCTTTAATCCACA
>ENA-OQHY01001258-OQHY01001258.1-human-gut-metagenome-genome-assembly--contig:-NODE-1258-length-11114-cov-2.051424_pt1 | contig 11114 bp, 11 predicted proteins | sample MGYA00242570_ERZ504733 | MGnify/ENA primary metagenome ERZ504733 (study PRJEB26092, sample SAMD00036219) | human gut metagenome | host: Homo sapiens | study: EMG produced TPA metagenomics assembly of...
TTTTTTTTTTAACACAAGAAAAAGGTTCCTATGACAAAGTGTTTCTACGCAACAAAAAAAGAGAGTTGAAACTCTTCTTTCTTCGCTCCTATGCTTCTTATATACAGTTCTATATATATAGAAACATTTTAGAATAAATTCGTATAATCAAAAGCGTCACCTTATTATCTGAATCCTCAATCACTTCCGGATGGTCTCCATGCGCCTGTGCATTTCTTAAGAGGTCTTCTACGATGGACTCGGAAGAACTTCTTCTACTACCTCTTCTGCTTTTGGTTTTTCTTCTGATTCTGAAGTTTCTTCACCATGAACAGCTTCCGATCCTTCGGACTTCATTTTAACAATCCCCGCATTCAGTGCTTCTTCAATTTTTGCTTCAAGCCCAATGGTATCTTCATTTTCTTCTGGTTTTATTTCTTCTGTCTTTGGTTCCTCTGTCGGAACCAAAACTTCACCGGCAGACTCTTCTTGTGTTCCCTCTATCTGCTCTGCCACTGTTTCTTTTTCCGCTGTTTCTTCCACAGCAGGCTCTTCTACTGTTTCTCCTGTTCTTAACAGTTCTGACTTTAACAATTCTGGTTTTAACACCTGTGTCTTTTCGCCGGCAATTTCTTTTTCATCTGCCGGCACTACTGTTCCCTCTTTACTCATCTCCACTGCATCCTGTAAATATGAATTTTCATCTAACTTTGGATTCTGCTCGAACTCCGTCTGGATGTTCTCTGTTTTTTGAACAGACTCATACTCTTTGGCAGTTTCCGGCTGTGCCTCTTCCTGCTTCTCATTTGTCGGCTCTTCGGAACGTTTCGATTCAAGCGGAATCACTTTTTCTTCTGTGTTCTTTTCTTCACTTTCTGATTTTGTTTCTTCCATATCTTTTTTATCTTTTCTCCACAATTCGGCAAGAATAAATAAAATAATTAAAAAGACAATTCCAAGACCAATCAAAATCAATCCTTCTTTACTTTGAACTGCAATCGCTGCATAAGCAATAAGTGGAACAACAAAAGACAGCTTCATAACATCTCCGCTAAGCTCTACACTGCGTTCTTCTGTCTTTTTATCATAAGCATCTTTCACCAGATACGTGTCATTTTCTGCATCCGATACATCTGAAATCTCATAAACATAAGCCTGATTATTTTTTGTATAAACAATCTTCTGTCCTTTCTTCAGATTTACCGCATCCGTCTGCTTACCATAAGCAACAGAACCGACCGGAAGATTTGTCTCCGCCGTACTGTTATCATTCATAACCGTCTTCACTCCTGCAAGAGGAGGTACTAACAAAGCCGCTGCTATAAGGATGGTACAGATGATAACCAGGTCCACAATAAGTTTTAAAAATTTTGACATCTCTGTTTCCTCATTTCGCAATTCTTTCATTTCTTATCTTAACATTTTCTGACAAAGATGTACACAAAAACTTTAATTGATATTCAAACTGATATTCTAATCGAATATCTGAAATGAATATTCTACAGATTCGTCAGAAATGCCTGATATCCCTTATATGCTTCATAAATATCCACTTTACTTGCAATTTCCCACGGAGCATGCATATTTAATACGGCAACTCCACTGTCAATTACATTCATATCGTATGCTGCAAGAATATAGGCTATAGTTCCGCCGCCTCCAACATCTACTTTTCCAAGTTCTGCTGTCTGGAAAGAAACATTTTGCTCGTCCATCACACGACGCAATCTTGCAATATATTCCGGATTTGCATCATTAGAACCGCTCTTTCCTCTTGAGCCGGTATATTTATTAAAGGTTAATCCGTGACCTAAAAATGCACAGTTATTCTTTTCCATCACTTCCGGATAATTTGGGTCAAATCCGGCGCTGACATCAGAAGAAAGCATGCAGGAATTTTTTAATGCTCTGCGCACAAGCAGTTCACTGTAAGTTCCACACGCATTCATCACTTCCGCCACCGTATTTTCAAAGAATCTGGAATGCATACCGGTTGCTCCTACACTTCCAATTTCCTCTTTATCTACCAACAAACATACAGAAGTATATTCTGCCTCTGTAACTGCCTCAATCGCTTTATAAGACGGATAAGCACATACTCTGTCATCCTGCCCATAAGCCATAATCATACTTCTGTCTAATCCAAAGTCTCTTGCTTCTCCAGCCGGAACAACTTCTAATTCAGCGGATACAAAATCTTTTTCTTCAATTTCATATTTTTCTTTTAATATAGAAAGAATATTTTCTTTTACGCCTTCGGTCTCCTCTCCCTCTAACGGAATACTTCCAACCAGTACGTTCAAATTTTCTCCCTCAATAACTTCTGTCGCTTTTTTCTGCATCTGTTTTGCAGAAAGATGAATCAATAAATCCGAAATTCCGACAACAGGGTCATCTTTGGATTCTCCGATTACCACATTTACTTTTGTTCCATCTTCTTTCACCACTACACCATGAAGTGCCATTGGAAGTGTCACCCACTGATATTTTTTCACACCGCCATAATAGTGTGTATCAAGCAATGCCTGTTCTGCTTCTTCATACAACGGATTCTGCTTTAAATCCAAACGTGGAGAATCGATATGTGCTCCAAGGATACGCATTCCTTCCTGAATTGGTTTTTCTCCAATTACAAAAAGAGCCAGTGCCTTTCCCATATTGTTGGCGTACACCTTATCCCCTTTTTTTAAAGTTTCTCCTTTTTCAATAACAGTATCAAGATTTTTAAAACCGGCTTTTTTTGCCTGTTTTATAATTTCATCTGTACATTCTCTTTCTGTTTTGCATAAAGACATAAATTCTTTATAGCCCTCGCAGAAATCAAAGACTGGTTTCTTATCGGCATATTTTTTCCAAGCATTTTCTGTTTTCATTCTCTTCACCTCAATCATTTTATTCTTCCTACAGCTTACTACACCTTCATTTGAATTGCAACCTGCCAAGATTGACTTTTTACCCAGTTTCTATCATAATAAGTTCAAGTCGAACGCATGTGAGATTGGCGCGTGATTTTTGTGGAACATTTATCTTAACCAGAGAATAAGTTTCCAACGGAGATACCGTTATTTTGTACGAAGGATTTTGCCTTATGAAGATGAAAATAAAGACCATAGAAGACCTCTCTTTAAATGCCTGGCCTTCTCATAAAATTTTAATTTACGACGGATGGATTATCCGCTTTCCTGTTTTTATACCCACCGCACAAACTGTGTGGAGCAAATCGGCTCTTCCCAGATTGCGCTTCTCTGATAAGATTGCCTATTGCGAAGAAGTCTATGAAAAATGGAATACACCTGCTATTTTCAAAATTAATCCTTTAATGGACAGTTCCTTTGACCAGAAACTAATGGAACGAGGCTATCATATTGCACATACCACGGAAGTCATGACAATGAGCTTGGAATCTTATAAACCAAAAGAACCATTTGCCGAGGTTTCCCTTACTCCACATATTACCTCTGACTGGTTAAATGCTCTTTTTGAAATGAACGGTACAACCAATCCGATTCACAAAAAAATTGTTCCTTCCATGTATCATGCAATCCCAGGAGATACCATTTTTGCCACTGTCTATGACGGTGATAACGTCATTGGAACAGGTCTTGGAATTTTAGACCGTGATTATGTCGGTATCTATGCAATTCATGTTGACCCTGATTACCGCAGAAGAAAAATCGGTCAGTCTATCTGCCGTGCACTTCTTAAAAGTGCGAGAGAACAAGGCGCCTGTTATGCCTACCTTCAGGTTGTAAAAGGCAATTTTGGTGCTCGTACTTTATACGAATCACTTGGTTTTGAATATCTTTATACCTACTGGTTCCGCCAGCAGTTTTAAATTTTAAAAATAAAAAGGAACTCCGCAGAGCTCCTTTTTTATTTTTGCTATTTATTCAATCTTTTTATCTGTAGAACAGGCTTCCAAGCTGTAAATCTCTCTTGAAATCTCTGATTCTTGTTTCTCCATCGATATAAACAGCTTCAATTCCCATTGCTGCTGCCCAGTCTCCCATCTGTTCTGCTGTGATATCATAAGAGAATGCGGTATGATGTGCTCCACCTGCTAAAATCCATGCTTCTGCACCTGTAGCTAAATCTGGTTTTGGTGTCCAGAATGCAGTTGCAACCGGAAGTTTCGGCATTGGTTTTTCTGTTTTCTTGCAGTCTACTTCGTTGATAATCAGACGGAAACGATTTCCAAGGTCAATTAAAGAAGTTGCAATTGCCGAACCTGTCTTAGATGTAAATACTAAACGTGCAGGGTCTTCTCTGTCACCCATAGTTAACGGATTTACTTTGATGCTGATTGGACCATCAGAAATAGTCGGGCAAACCTCTAACATGTGCGCTTCCAAGATACCTTCTTTTCCCGGTACTAAATTATAAGTATAATCTTCCATAAAGGAAGTTCCTTTTGCATCTTTCATTCCGGCAGTCATGATTTTCATCAGGCGAACCATAGCAGCTGTTTTCCAGTCACCTTCTCCACCGAATCCATAACCTTTTTCCATCAATCTCTGAATAGCAAGACCCGGAAGTTGTTTTAAGGAGCCTAAATCTCCAAAATGAGTAACGATTGCCTGATAGTTTTTCTCCTCTAAGAAACGTTCAAACCCGATTTCAATCTGAGCCTGCGCAGCTACATGTTTCTTAAATTCTTCCGGGTCTCTTCCCTCTAAGAGAATGTCGTATTTGCTGTAGTATTCTTCTACTAAAGCATCGGTATCAGCTTTGGATACTGCTGAAACTGCTTCTGCAATCTCATTAACCGGATATGCATCAATTTCCCAGCCAAATTTAATCTGAGCTTCTACTTTATCGCCTTCTGTTACAGCTACGTTTCTCATGTTATCTGCGATTCTCATAACACGGATATGGCTGCTTTCCATGATACCAATTGCTGTACGCATCCAGGAAGCAATTCTTTCCTGAACTTTTTTGTCGCTCCAATGTCCAACGATAACTTTTCTTTCAATTCCCATACGGCTTACGATATGACCATATTCTCTGTCTCCGTGAGCAGACTGATTTTCGTTCATGAAGTCCATATCGATGGTATCATAAGGAATTTCCTGATTAAACTGTGTATGCAGATGAAGCAGTGGTTTTCTGTATTCCTGAAGACCTAAAATCCAGGATTTTGCCGGTGAGAAGGTATGCATCCATGTGATAACGCCTGCACATTCTTCATCTTCATTTGCTTCATTGAAAGTTCTTCTGATTACTTCGTTTGTAATTAAAGTTGGTTTTAATACAACTTCATAAGGAAGTACTCCTGATTTATTTAATTCTTCTACGATAATTCTGGAATGTTCTGCAACTTTTCTCAAGCACTCATCTCCGTATAAATCCTGTGAGCCTGTTGCAAACCAAAACTTATAATTTTTTGATGCTTTCATTTTAAAAAAAATCTCCTTTCACCGTTACGATTTTCTCTCATGGTTTTTCTGATTTCTATGATACAGCTTGTATGGTCATCTTTACAAGTTGTATCATAAGAAAACAGACAAGTTTTTCTTGTGCACATACAAGTTCTATTTATACCAAAGAAGAAAGAGCAGACAAACAAAACTGTTTATCCACTCTTTCTTCTTTTCTTTTTCGTTTTCTTCCTGTATTTCTTTTCCGTCAAATATTACTCTTTACTCTTTAAAACAAAACAATTACTTCCGATTTGATAAATAAGCCTCGATACTCTTCATCGCTTCTTCTTCATCTTCACCTTCTACAGATACTGTTACACTTTCTCCAGCATCTAATCCAAGACTCATCATTCCCATAATACTCTTGGCATTTACTTTCTTTGCTTCACTCTCCAGATAAATATTGCTGGAATACTGGCTTGCCACCTGAACTAACATAGCGATTGGTCTAGCCTCTAATCCGTTTGAAATGCCGATTGTAATTGGTTTTCTGATCATACTTGTTCCTCCTTACTTCCCCTAAGCTCTTCTGCTATCCTGCCAATTTTACGCAATCTGTGATTAACTCCTGACTTTCCTACTCTTGGATTTAACCGTTCTCCTAATTCTTTTAGGGAAGCATCCTGATATTTCAATCGAAGTTCCGCAACTGCTTTTAGATTGTCCGGCAGTGTCTGAAGTCCTACCGTATCCTGGATATACCTGATATCCTGTGTCTGCTTTACCGATGCTGACACCGTCTTGTTAATATTTGCCGCTTCGCAGTTTACCTTTCGGTTTACACTGTTTCGCATTTCCTTAAGGATTCTGACATTTTCCAGATTCATAAGTGATACGCCTGCTCCCATGATTCCAAGAAGCTCTACTATCTGTGCTCCCTCTTTTACATAAACCACTTCGTGCTTTTTTCGACTCACTGTCTTAGCCTCTACTTCAAAGCTGTGAAGCGTTTCCTGAAGCTGTTCAGCCTTTATCGAACTTGTACAGACAATTTCAAAGTGGTAAAACTTTTCCGGGTCACTGATTGACCCTGCACATAAAAACGCACCTCTTAAAAAAGCTCTTTTACAACAATTTTTCTGGATTATCAACGGATTTACCAGACCATTAAATGTAATCGGCATTCTGTCCTGTGACAGATACTTCATAGCCTGCAAAATCCGAATCGCCTCATCCTCACCTTGGAATGTCCACTACATACTTATTATTTTTCCTGTATAAGACATCCCCTATTGAAAACACTTTACTTATTCTAAATGTTTTTTCCAATAAAGTAAAGTACTTTCTTGCAACACTTTCGTTTTCTGCTAAAAAATGTAATGACAGTCTCTTTTCTGCTCCATATTTTATCTCCCCGCCAAATGCAAACATCGCCGCAAGTTCTGCTATCTGGCAATGCCTTGCAGGGCTGATAATTCCCTCCAGTTCTTCTTTTACACTCGCCGAAAACGTCATCTCTTTGCATCCTTTTCAATGTCTCTATGCTCAATCCGAACACCATATTCCCCATTTTTATTCAGTCTGTTATATAATTCATTGGCAAGAGTTACACTTCTATGTTTTCCTCCTGTACATCCAATTCCAATCACCAGCTGACTTTTTCCCTCTGAAATATAATTTGGAATTAAAAACCGCATCATATCTTCCAGCTTGTCTGAAAATATGTGTGCTAATTCAGATCTCATCACATAATCCCGAACCGGCGGGTTATTTCCGGTCTGAGGACGAAGTTCCTCTATGTAGTACGGATTCGGAAGGAAACGAACATCGAATACTAAATCTGCATCTTCCGGAATTCCGTATTTAAATCCAAACGACAAGACCGTAATAATCATATTTTGGAATGATTGATTATCTACAAAAATCTTTTCCAGTTCCGCCTTTAATTCCCTTGTCAAAAGCTGGCTTGTATCCAAAATATAATCTGCCGATTTTCTTAAAAATTTTAAATATTCTCTCTCTTTTCGAATTCCCTCATCTACTCTTCCCTTACCGGACAGTGGATGAGAGCGCCGTGTTTCTTTATATCTTTTTACCAGAGTTTTATCATCTGCATCTAAAAATAAAATTTCAGGTTCAAATCCCGGAACTCTAAGGCGTTCCAGTGCCTGCTCCAGTTCCCCAAATGCCATCCCGCTGCGGATATCCACTCCAAGTGCCACTTTATTAATGTCTCCTGAACCTCCGTCACGCACCAGTTGTGCAAATTTATCCAAAAGCGGAACCGGAAGATTATCCACACAGAAATATTCCATATCTTCAAGCATCTTTAATGCTGTACTTTTTCCGGCCCCGGACATTCCCGTTACAATTACAAAACGCATCTTTAAAACTCTCCCAAAAATTTATCTCAGTCTCCAGTAAAATACCGAACTCATCCTGTACTTTTTTCTGCACTGCTTTCACCAGATTTAAAAACATCCTCAGCTGTTGCTCCGCCTGCATTTACTACAAAACCACAGTGTTTTCAGAAACCTGTGCGCCTCCAACCTGAAACCCTCTCAAGCCGGCATCCATAATCAGTTTTCCTGCAAAATGTCCCTCCGGACGTTTGAAAGTGCTTCCTGCGCTCGGTCTGTCCAACGGCTGTTTGCTGACTCTTTTTTCTTTTAAATCATCCATAACTGCCTTAATTGAATCCGCACTGCCTTTCTTTAACTCAATAACTGCCTCTAATACAATATAATTTTTCTCTTTTACAATACTGTGGCGGTATCCCAGCTCTAATTCTTCATTTTTGAGTGTTCTTACATTTCCCTCTGTATCAAGGACAGTTGCCTCTACCAGCACATCTTTCATCTCTCCGCCATAAGCACCTGCATTCATGACAACTGCTCCGCCAAGCGTTCCCGGAATTCCTGCTGCAAATTCAAATCCTTCCAGAGACTGTTCAAGCGCACAGGATGCAATTTTAGAAAGCTGTGCCCCCGCCTGTGCGCGAATTTTTGTTTCATCTTCTACCGATACTTCACTCATATTTTTCCAAATCTGAATGACTGCACCGCGGTAACCTTTATCACTGACAAGGAGATTGCTTCCATTTCCCAGAATAAAATACGGTGTCCCTGTCTCCTTACAGACATGTATTACTGCTTTTAATTCTTCCGCTGTCTGCGGACATAAAAAATAATCTGCCGGTCCTCCGATTCGAAACGTAGTATGTTTTTCCATCGGTTCTTCTAACTTAACATTCTCAATTCCAATACAATCAATTAATTTATTTTCAATTTCTTTCTTCACTTTTTTACCTCTTAACTTATATTATGATGTACTACAGAAAAGTTCCGAACGTACATGACTCATTCTGTCAGGTCTGAAATCACCTGCGCTGCTATCATAAACCCCGCAATTCCGGAAGAAAAAGAAATACTGTTCACCTGTGTACCTACACTGGTCTGGTCTTCTTTCAAAACAGAACGTTTCTTTTTGGAAAACTCCTGTGTAGAATAAAAAACTTTTATATTTTTTGCTTTTTGAATCTTTAATTCCTGGCGGATTTTTCTCATAAACGGAAGATTCACCGTCTTAGAAAAATCTGCTATGCGAAAACAGGAAGGATTCCACGCATTTCCAATTCCCATACAGGTAATTATCGGCGTATGAAACTTTCTCATCTGCTTTAACAACAACAATTTTGCCGGAACATGATCCATTGCATCTACAACATAATCATAAGAGGAAAAATCAAATAAATCAATCGTGTCCTCTCCTAAAAAAGTTTCATAAGTATGGACAATCGCATTCTCATTAATATCCATGATGCGCACTTTTTCCACCTGTACTTTTTTCTTTCCTATTGTAGAACGCAGTGCCACAATCTGACGATTCAGTTTCTTCGCTGACACCTCACCATAATCTACCAATATTAACGTCCCCACTCCTGCTCTTGCCAGCGCTTCAACTGCATAAGAACCCACTGTTCCAATGCCAAATACCGCCACCTTAAGCTGGTCCGGACTCTTTCTTTTTTCTGTTCCTGATAATCCTTCCGTACGGGAGAATACGTGGAGCATACGTTTCCTTCCTCCTAATGTTTCTATGAAATATAAGGATGCCAAAATTTCCAAGCTCAATTCCAACATCATTACGTTTCATTATACTATTAATTTTGGAAGTTGTATAGAACTACTTTTTCATCTTTGGTTTAAAAATCAGGCTCGCAAGATAGCCAAAAATCAGCGCTGCCGAAATTCCTACGGCACTTGATTCAAAACCACCCTGAAAAATGCCAAGCAGTCCCTGCTCATCTACCGCCTTTTTGATTCCTTTCCACAAAGTATTTCCAAATCCAAGCAGAGGAACACTCGCCCCTGCTCCTGCAAAATCAATCAATTTCTCATAAATTCCAAGTGACACCAAGCACCGTTCCGGTACAGACCAACAGCACCATAACTCTTCCGGGCAGAAGTTTCGTCCGGTCAACGCAGAATCTGACACCAGTGCACAAATCAGTCCGCCCACCCAGAATGCATTCAGATAATCCATAAGTTCGCCCTCCACATTGCTATTGCACATCTTTTTTGCATTGCCAAATCTATTTTAACAATGTTCGATTACAACTGCCTGGGCAATCCCAGGCACACTTTTTCCCTCATTATAACTTACTTTAGACAACAACGCTCCAGTCGGTACAAACAGCACCCGCTCCATTCACCTTTTTCAATTTTGGGCAGAATATACGAAGCAAATGTCGTGGCAGAACATCCGCATCCACTTCCTCCTGCATGGGTGTCCTGTGTTTCTTTATCATAAATTTCGATTCCACAGTCCATCAGCTTTGCCGTAACATCATATCCCTTTTCTTTCAATAAATCAATCAAAATTTCTTTTCCCACTTCTCCCAAATCACCGGTAATAATGCGGTCGTAGTCCTCCGGTTTTCGTCCAAAATCCTCCAGATTCTGATAAATGGTATCGCTCGCAGCCGGTGCCATACAGGCTCCCATATTCAAAGAATCCTTTAAGCCGTAATCTATGATTTTCCCTGTTGTAATTCCGGTAATTCTTGCTTTTCCGCCTTTTCGGCCAAGCACACAGGCTCCGCTTCCTGTCACAGTCCAGGTAGCTGAAAACGGTCTTTGATTTCCATATCCAAGTGGAAATCGAAATTCTTTTTCTGCACTTCCAAAATGACTTGAAGTTACTGCCACAACATAATCTCCATATCCTCCCGCCACCGCCATAGAAGCAAGCGACAGTGCTTCTCCCATTGTCGCACAAGCTCCATACAATCCATAAACCGGAATTTCAAATCCAATAATTCCAAAGGAAGAGGCAATCGTCTGTGCCAGCAGGTCTCCGGCATAAATCATACGGATTTCTTCCTTGGAGAGTCCCACTTTTTTTATCGCCATCGATACTGCTTCTTTTTGCAGGATACTTTCGGCTTCCTCCCACGACTGGCATCCAAACAGCCCGTCCTCTTCTCCTATTTTGTCAAAATATTTTCCAAGCGGCCCATCTCCCTCTTTTTTTCCAACCATAGAGGCTCCACTTAAAATATGCACTGCATTATGAAATAAAATACTCTGTTTTCCTATCATCTGTTCCCGTTCCATTTTATCCAGACCTCCTTATACGATTCCACATTGTCTGAGCGCATAAATAAATCAGCCCCATCAGTGCCGAAGTCAAAATCCCATACAGAATCACCGGTCCTGCAATGATAAAATTTTACACCCAATGCCGAATACCTGTCCTTCTTTTTGATATTCA
>ENA-OQHY01001259-OQHY01001259.1-human-gut-metagenome-genome-assembly--contig:-NODE-1259-length-11108-cov-4.428649_pt1 | contig 11108 bp, 11 predicted proteins | sample MGYA00242570_ERZ504733 | MGnify/ENA primary metagenome ERZ504733 (study PRJEB26092, sample SAMD00036219) | human gut metagenome | host: Homo sapiens | study: EMG produced TPA metagenomics assembly of...
GGTGATAAAGCGATCCAATCTGTGAAGCTGGCAGACATAAGATTCTTTGCCATCCGGATTCCCATTTCTTTTTCCGGGAAAATAATTGGAGTCTGCACCGATTTTTTTCAATACGGTTGCATGACGCTCATTTTTTGCTTTTGCAATCACATTCGGTACACCAATTTCTTTACACACCAGCGTTGCCATAATACTTGCTTCCAGACTTCTGCTTCTGCGATCACAACGCCATCCAGATTCCTCGTGCCAAGAGATCTGACAAAATCCGGATCACCGATATCTGCCTGCATCGCATACGATACCGAGTCGGCGATTCCTTTTACGCGCTCCATATCTTTATCTACTGCTACGACCTCGCATCCGAGTTTTTGTAATTCTAACGCAATACTTTCCCCAAAACTGCCCAGACCAAATACTGCAAATTGTTTCTTCATAGTTACTCCTCCTCATTAACCAATCATAATCTTTTCCGTCGGAAGTGTCCGCATCTTTTCCTGCAAATTTACCTTTCCGGCAAATAATAACGCAATGGTCATCGGTCCGACTCGTCCTGCATACATCAGTATCATCAACACAATCTTGCTTCCTACCCTCAGATGAGTTGTCAGATCTTGTGTCAGGCCAACTGTTGCCATCGCAGATGCGGTCTCATACATAATTTTCTGAAGCGAGATTGTATCCGGCTCTATCACAGCAATAACCGTGGTTCCTGTTACATATATGCCCAATGCCAGCATAAATGTCACAAACGCTACACGAAAGCTATCTTCAGCCACTTTTCTCTGAAAGCATTCAATATCATGACCTCCCCTGAGCATCGTGTGAAAAGCGAGAAATAAAAGCGCAAATGTCGTTGTCTTCAGACCACCCGCAGTTCCTCCCGGAGATCCTCCGATAAACATTAAAATAATATTCAGGAATCCGGTCTCTTCATGCATTCCCGACTGCTGAAATGTGCTAAATCCGGCCGTTCTGGTCGTCACAGCCTGAAATGCCGAAGCCATTATCTTCTGTCCGGTATTCAGATTCCCAATCGTTTCCGGATTCCGGTACTCCAGTACAAAATTCAAAAGTGTCCCTGCTATCAGCAGGATCAATGTCGTAACAATTGCTATCTTTGAATGTAACTTAAGTCTGGTAAAACACCATTTCTTCGGAATTTCACGATGCCAGATCTTCTTTCCGTTATCAATCACGTCATACCACACCGTAAATCCGATTCCGCCAAGAATGATCAGCATCATCGTTGTAATGTTGATCAATGGACTGGTTACGTATCTTGCCAGGCTGTCCTCTCCGAGAATATCAATTCCCGCATTGCAAAATGCAGAAACCGAGTGAAAAACTCCATACCAAATTCCTTTTACAAGTCCATAATCCCGACTGAATTGTATTGCATAAAAAACGGCGCCGATGCCTTCTACCACTACCGTCCCGAACAAAATTCTGCGGACCATGCCTACCAGACCACCAAGAGAATTCATATTATAAGCTTCTTGAATGACAATTCTCTCTTTTACTGTAATCTTTCTTTTAAGAAGCATAAAGAATGCTGTGATACATGCAATTATGCCCAGGCCTCCGATCTGAATCAGAATCAATAAAATTATCTTTCCCATTATCGTGAACTGATATTTCGGAACAACCGTAACCAGTCCCGTCACACATACCGATGTTGTTGATGTAAATAATGCATCCAGGAAGCTGATTGGTTTTTCATTCGATACCGGAAGCCATAAAAGTACCGCTCCCAGAACAATCACACTCAGAAAACCAATTACCAGAATTTTCATGGTATTCCATGATTTGGTTGCCGGGCAGCATCAATAATCCGACAACCACTCTGGAGTTTGCGCCTAAGAACTGCAAAGCGCATTGCGTTTGCACCGAGCTTTGGAATAAGCAATGTGCCCGATAATCGAAAACAAGAATATGCAAAATTCTTAAAAGAGTTTGATGCTCTGTCGGTTCGAGAGGTTCAAGGTGCGGAGATTGTGAAAGAACTTACTGGTATGGATGTGCCGGTTGTTCTGGATCCTACATTATCTGTAGAGCCATCCGTTTGGAGTAAACTGGCTGATGAGGGGCGTAGTCGTGTTCAAGAACCATACATGTTTTGCTACTTTTTAGGGAGAACGGAACAGCACCGTACGGAAGCTAGAAAAATTGCGGATCGTCTTGGCCTGAAACTCGTGATTATGCCGCATTTCAAGGAATATGTTCCGGCGGATGAAGCTTGTGCGGACGTATGCTTGTATGACGTGACACCGAGTGATTTTTTAAGAATGATTCGTGATGCAAGTTATGTGTGCACGGATTCTTTTCACGCAACGGTGTTTTCGATTTTAAACCACAAGCGATTTATGACGTTTGAACGATTTAAATCAACGTCGGTCAATTCGGCAAATTCAAGAATCTACTCTCTCTTGGGACAGTTGAATTTGCTGGAACATATTTGGTCAGAAAAAACGACTGCAATACAGGAAGATACATTGCCTAACTATTCAGAGGTAGAGCGGATTCTTTTGGATTTGAGAAAAAAGACAACAGAGTATCTGCAAAATGCTCTGAAAGATGTGCCAAAGGAAGAGCAAGTACAGGTTGCATTGCATAAGAAAAAGCAGGCGGATTGTTGTGGATGCGGAGCATGTGCATCTGTCTGTCAGAAAAAATGCATTGAAATGCAGCCAGAAGAGGGAACTGGCTTTTACTATCCGCGGCTTGTGAGGCCAGAAGCATGTATTCACTGCAATCAATGTAATGCAGTTTGCCCGAATGAACAGCCGCGTAATGTGTGTCATTCCGTAGCAGAGTCTTACTGCGTGGTGAATAGGGATCCGGAGATTTTGTCTGAAAGTTCTTCCGGTGGAGTTTTCTATCCGTTGGCCATGCAGACGCTTGGGGCAGGCGGATATGTATGTGCCGCTATTTACAATGAAAAGTTTGAAGTTTGCCATACGATTATACATACGGAAGCGGAACTGAAACCTCTTGTAGGTTCTAAGTATGCTGAAAGCAATTTGGGAGATTGCTTTGAGAGAATACAGCAGCTCCTAAAAGCTGATCAGAAAGTGCTTTTTTGTGGGACACCTTGTCAGGCACATGGTTTGTGTTCCTATTTGAAAAAGGATTATCAAAATCTTTTTGTAGTTGACCTTTTGTGCTATGGAATACAGTCACCGAAGGCGTGGGAAAATACAAAGAATTCATTGTACCAGAAGGAAAGAAAATCTGTGCAGTCAATATGCGCGATAAAAGCGATAGCTGGCAAAACTATTCGATAAAAATCGACTTTAGCGATAACACAAGCTATGTAGCGGACAAGCAAACAGATCTGTACGCAAAAACATATAGCAAGGGATATTTCATTCGTCCGGCATGTTATAGCTGCGATTTGAAAGCGTTTCCACGAAAAAGTGATGTAACGATCGGTGATTTCTGGGATATTGACAAGATTATGCCGGAAAAGAACGATGGACACGGAACAGGGATCCTTTTTCCGCAGACAGAAAAGGGAATGGAAGCAATTCGAGTTCTGGAACAAGAGGGTACGATTGAATGTCTCAAAATTGATGCGGATACATTACGGCAAGTTCATCCATTGTTCTGCCTGAATGCGAAGAAAAACCGTAAGAGTGAAAAGTTTATGAGGATGCTCAAAGAGGATAACACGTCCTTTGATACTATTGTAGAAGCATGCAAACAGGGACGAACGGAAATTATGCTTAGAAGCATATATCGTAAAATCAAGAGACGATTATTTCCGTGGAGGAAAAAATGACAAAAATCAAACAGTTTATAAAAAAATATGAAAAAATGCCAGTCGTAGCACGTGCATCGCTATGGTTTGTAATCTGTGGCTTCATGACGCGTGGTGTTTCGCTACTTACAACGCCAATTTTTACACGGCTGTTGACAACAGAACAGTATGGCGTTTACAGCTATTTAATTCATGGCTGGAAATCGTTACAATTTTTGCATCGTTGAAGCTTGGTTATGGTGTTTATATCCAAGGACTTGTAAAGTTCAACGATGATCAGGATAGATTTTCATCTTCGCTTTTGGGATTGGCAACAACTTGGTGCGGCGGAGTTTTTCTGATTTACTTACTGTTCCATAAAACATTCAACAGTCTTCTGGGATTGGAAACTCCTATGATGGTCTGTATGTTTATTATGGTGATTTCAACGGTAGCGTTGGATTTTTGGTCGGCAAGAAAGCGAAATGAATTCAAATACGCAACACTGGTAAAAGTGACAATGTTCATTGTTGTTATGAAGCCAGTGCTCGGAATCATTGCAGTTCTACTGACAAATGATGCCTACAAAGTGGAAGCGCGTATTGCGACCTTGGCATTGGTTGAACTGGCGGTTGGAGTTATTCTATATATTCAAATCATGTCCCGTGGGCATGAATACTATAATAAAAAGTACTGGAAGTATGCGTTGTTGTTTAATCTTCCGCTGGTTCCGCACTTTTTATCACAGGTGATTTTGAATCATTCAGACAGAATCATGATTCAAAAAATGGTTGGAGAGAGTGCAGCGGGCGTTTATAGTCTTGCTTACAGTATGGCAATGATTTTGTCCATGATAAACACGTCGATTCTGCAAGCTATACGCCCATGGGTATTCCAAAGGATCAAAGCCGGTGAAAAAGAAAAAATTCAACCGGTAGTTGTAAGTGCAATTTTGGTAGTAGCATTTTGCAATATTATGTTGATTTCGTTTGCACCAGAACTTGTGGCAATTTTTGCGCCGGGGTCGTATTCCGGTGCAATTGATTTGATGCCGCCGATTACATTAGCTGTTCTCTTTGCCTTTCTGTATAATCTTTTTGTTGATATTGAGATGTACTTTGAAAAAACAAAGTCTGTGATGAACATTGCTATTGTGTGCGCTGCAATCAATCTGATTACAAACTATTTTGGAATAATGTGGTTCGGCTATGCCGCGGTAGCTTATACAACACTGGCCTGTTATATTTTGATGGCAATACTTCATTACTGTTCTATGGAAAGAATGCTCCGAAAAAATAACATCAAGGGTAAAATTTATGATGCAAAATAATAGTTGCTATATCATTGGCTTATGTCCTCATTGGAACAGTTATGAGCGTTCTTAGCGGTCATTTGTTTCTGAGATTGATTGTAATGGCTATCTTGGCCGTAGTGCTTTATCTTAATAGAAGTAGATTTACGCAAATTTTTGTGCTTATAAAAAATAAGCGACACTGATAGATAATAATTGAGAACAACTTAACCGAAGCTAGAAAATAGAATGGTAGAACAACTATCTTTCAATATGGATGGTTTGACTCTCGAAAGAACAAAAAGAGTTTTCTAAACAATCTATAAGTAAAATTGGGATGGGTATGATGAATACAACATTACTTATCATGGCGGCCGGAATCGGCAGCGATTTGGAACAGGAATAAAACAGTTGGAGCCGGTCGATGATGCAAACCATATCATCATGGACTACTCAATCCACGATGCGATTGAGGCAGGCTTCAATCATGTAGTCTTTATCATCCGCAAGGATATCGAGAAGGAGTTCAAAGAGGTCATCGGTCATCGTATTGCCGCTATTTGTTCTTTCCTTGATGTTACTGTGGACTACGCTTTCCAGGATATCAACGATATTCCGGGAGAACTTCCGGAAGGCCGTACAAAGCCGTGGGGAACCGGACAGGCTGTGCTTGCTGCTAAAAATGTGATTGATACCCCGTTTATCGTTATCAATGCAGATGATTACTATGGCAAGGAAGGCTTCAAGGCAGTCCATGATTATCTGGTAAACGGTGGAGAATCTTGTATGGCAGGATTTGTGCTTAAGAACACGCTGTCTGATAACGGCGGTGTGACCCGTGGCATTTGTAAGATGGATGCGGAAAATAATCTGACTGAGGTCGTTGAAACCAAGAACATTGTTAAGACGGCGAACGGTGCTGAAGCAGACGATGTAGTTATCGATACGGATTCTCTGGTATCCATGAATATGTGGGGTTTGACTCCTGATTTTCTTACAACGCTAGAAGAAGGTTTTAAGGAGTTTTTTGAGAAAGAAGTACCGAGCAATCCTCAGAAAGCCGAGTATCTGATCCCAATCTTCATCGGTGAGCTGCTGGAGCAGGGCAAGATGTCCGTAAAGGTTCTGAAGACCAACGACACTTGGTACGGTATGACCTACCACGAAGATGTAGCTTCCGTAAAGGAGAGCTTCCGGAAGATGCTGGAGAATGGTGTATACAAGGCTGACTTGTTCAGTGATCTGTAAACGATGATGAAAGAAACGATTGATTTACTCGGAAAGATCATCACAAACATCCTGACTGCTCTTTACGAACCTTTTGGATTCTCACTGCTTCTCTCGTTCTTTGCAATGTTTTTCTACCTGTATGCGTATGAGCCAATACATGCCGGCAAAGGGTGGAAGAGTGCCATAGTAACGTGGTATCAGAAATTCAAAGAGAGTGTGTTTTTTCGGAAGTTGTTTTTCTTATTTTTTGTGGCCTCACTTATTCTGTTCCGAACCCTGTTAAACCGGAGCCTTTGGATGAATCCTTTATCTGATGTTATGGGCGGATGGGGCATCTGGAAGACAGTGAACGGAGAAAAGCAGCTGACAACAGAGTGCATTGAGAATGTGATTATGATGGTGCCGTTTTCAGCAGCAGTGCTGTGGTCATTCGGAAAGAAGATAGGAAACGGCTGGAAGAAAATACTGTGGCAAAGCGGGAAGATAACGTTCATCTTCTCGATAAGCATTGAGATATTGCAGTTATTGCTTCGCTTGGGAACATTCCAGCTATCAGACATCTTCTATAATACAGTAGGCGGAATGATTGGCGGCTTGATATATTGTGCAGTGATGAAGGCAAGAAAGCGTCTGTAAAGCTGGATGAAATTGTGATATACTGTGAATGGTAACTCCCATGTTGCTCTGATAATCACACACCTCTCCGCTTTGAACTGCAAACCGTACCAATGTAGATTGTAAAATAAAGTGTGTAAGTTAAAAAATAGCTTGCACACTTTTTCAATTTTGGGAAAGTGTGCTACAATGAAAGAAAGGGCGTAACCTTCAATACGGCTACGGATTTGACGGTTATCAATCAAGTATCCGCCGTATTGAGTTTGCAAGCTCCTTAATATCTCCGACTTTCAGCTCAGTTATATCACGAATGTCCGTGCAGGACAGGGGGTTTCTCAAGGTTAGCAGCTCTCTTGTTCCGTTTGTCAATAAATTTCCAAGCAATACCGAGCTTTACAAGCTGATGACGAGCAATGTAAAATGCTGAAATTGCGGTGTTCGCGTTGTATTGTGAGAGGTTGGCGAAAATAATCGTCTTGATTAGTGCGAAAATTCAAGGAAATTTCATTGATTATTACACGAATATTTGCTATACTGTGTTCAGTACCTTTAAGGAGGTGTGATATGAGCGAACAAAAAAATATACCTAATCAAACTTTTGATAATTTCATCGTAAGTCGCAGTAATAAAAAAGCTTATTCGGCTTGTCTCGATTTGGCGAACAATCCCCAGGGAAAGTTTGTTGTGATTTATGGTGCAAACTCATTAGGAAAGACACATCTGCTATATGCGATAAACAATGCACTTATCAGAAAAAACCAGACTTGAAGATTTGCTTAATAAATTACGAAGACTTGATTTTTCAGTATATCACCGCTCTTCATAAAAACGATACCGATATTTTTATTGATAGGTTATTAGAGACAGATCTGCTAATAGTGGACAATATGCAATTTGTCGCCGGTAAGAATTACATCCAAGAGGACATTGCAAGTTGGGTCAACAAAATGATACTCATGGGAAAAACTGTAGTTATGTCGTTTGATAGACCCATAAAATATTACCTCGCTCTGATAAAAGGAACTTGCGAAAGCAACCCTGAAAATTGCAAAGCCATAGAAATAAAAAAACCGGACTATTTACTAAGAAAAGAATATCTTGATCACATTCTGAAAGAATATTCAGTTTCGTTACCTTCCTTTGTAAAAAAATATTTAGTGTATTTATCCCGAATGACTTTTTCAGCGATGAAAGGTTTCTTGTGCAAATTATCATTTATAGAAAAGCAAAATGGAACTAAGGTGTCCAATTTAGATATTAAGAAATGTTTGTCCTCATATGTTGTTTGGAAACTCAGATGACAAAAGATGACAGATGACGAAAAATAGCAAGCTAATGCAACATGGGAACAAAATCAATTGCGATCTACAGTTTGAAGATTTTATATATGATATAGTCGATGAAAATGTTATTATTACAAAATTGGTTGATTGTAAAAGTCGAGAATAAAGTTTCTAAAAAGGAAAAAAGATTGCTGTTCAGAACAGAAGCTTAAAAGGCAACGAAAAACAGGCAACAAAATAATACCGATCGAAAAATCAGCTGTATTTAATCCAAAAAGCCGATTGTAAATATGCCCCTATTGGCTATTTTATAATCGGCTGGATATTTATTTAATTAGGAGGGAACTTTAATGTTGGTGAATATAGTTTTTGATTATTATGCGGATATAGTAAGTGTACCTGATAGTATTGGGATAAATATAAAAAAATATCAAAATCAATGTGATAAATGGTTATTTAATAAATTGAATGAGCATGAATTTTGGGAGAAGGATGACTCTGGAAATAAATTAGGGTTGGTGTTTGTAGTGAATCGTTCACATATTGGTTGAATGAATTTGTTTTAAAAGATTCTAAAGAGAAAGCATATATTGTGCGAAAAAGTATTAATAATTATGATGAAAGTTTGCCTACCATATATTATTGATGAACAGAGCATATTGACAACTTATGTGAACTATTTATTCTTTTGTACAAAAACTAATCTGTTGTAATTTAATGCACGAGTCCCAATGAAAAGCAAACAATAAAAAATTTAAAAATGTAATAAAAAAGATACCTTATTTTGGCAAAAAGATCCTTTCAAAAAATTTGAAAATATGATAGCAGGAGCGACGAACTTAGTGATAGTATATAAATTCTTAAATTATATAATTGAAAATGTTGATATAGTGTTATCAGTAGGTGGAGCATTTTCTGACATTTTAGATTATATATTCGATAAAGTATAAATAATGTTATATGGAAATTTAAATTATGGTGATAAAAATATCATGTAAATACATAAAAGATAATGCTTTTGATATTACAGTTGGGCAGGAGACACACACAATTACCCACGAAAACAATCAGGCTGTTTTTAAGTTGAGCGAATCAAAAAATTACAATATTGAAATTTGCAAAAAGTCTAGCAAAAGCAATCATTCTTTCAGTAATATTTTGATTTTCTTTTTCACTATGATATTGCAAGGCATTTTCAATATTCTATTGATGAACACCGATTCAAAGTGGTATAATAAGTTAAGTCCTTATATTATTAAAACTAGCTTTAATGTTTTCATAGATAAAGATACCGATTTAGAATTTATTTACAACGAAGGATATTTTTATTATGACAGAAAAACTAAAAAGTTACCCACGATAAGTTGGATAGATTGCGATAATATAGTTCTTGTTAAAACGGAATATACCATAGATAAGGTTAATTTGACCAATGCATATTGTAAATATGTTAAGGAGTTTATTTCTTGTGCATCAGTCTCTGAGCTGATATTCTTATTGCTAATACTACTTGCTGTTTCTTACAATAATTTTACAGCAACTATCATTTGCTGTATACTTTTTGTTTTGGTAATAATTATTCAAATTATTGTTTTTAAAAACGAGTTTATGAGATTAAAGAAAATAGGTGATGTGCTTTAATTTTAACCCCAAAATACTTTATGTATTCCTGTGTTTCTGTATCTTAGTGTAGCTTTTTGTTATTTTCTATTTTAACTTTCTATGTAAAGAAATATTGGCTCATATGACGGGAGCAGAACAACACAGGTTAGAACTGTTCGCAGTGACGGTACTCTTGTATTTAATATAGACTATGAGTACGCAGACGGTAAGGCTGAAAATTCAACAACTAATCTTATCAGCAAGTTCAGCCAGTCATATGGCGGTGACAGCGTTTTATCCTACGATTATTCTTATGATAACAACGGCAATATTACCGAGATTAGACAGAACGGCAAACTCATAAACAAGTACACTTATGACAGTCTTAACGAGCTTAAAGAAGAATATGATTATGTAAATAAATTTTACATTAACTATTCTTATGACGGAACAGGAAATCTGCAAAATAAATATGAACAGGTTCTTGATCCCAACTACGGTTATCCGACAGGAACGCAGAACGGTAATACATACGAGTACACCGATACAAGCTGGAAGGATAAGCTGACAAAGGTTAACAGCAGTAATATTTCATACGATGCAAACGGCAACCCTCTGACATACCGTGACGGAATGAGCTTTGAATGGGAGAACGGAAGCATTCTCCTTCCGACAAATCCGTTCAAATGAGCTATGACTCAAACGGTATGAGAACACAGAAGTCTGTTGACGGAGTTAAGACCAACTATTACTATGACAGCAACAAAAACCTTATTGCCCTTGTAAAGGGCAATGATACTCTGTTGTTCTACTACGACAGTGACGGAAGTGCAACCTCATTCTTCTCCTATAACGGTACAATGTACTTTTATGTGAAGAATCTACAGGGTGATGTAATCATAATTATTGACCTCGCAAGCACAGAAGTTGCAAGCTATGTTTATGACGCTTGGGGCAACATAAAAGATACCAAAGGCGAGCGACAATTCGTGAACTGAACCCAATTCGTTATCGTGGCTATGTTTATGATACTGAAACAGACTTGTACTATTGAATTATCTTGATCCTAATGGGTATGTAGCCCTAGTTGATGATTTACTTTATGCTTTAATAGCTTTAACTGCAGCAACTGTAGCGATTTGTTCCACTTCATTTTTCCAAAAAGGTTGGTCTGCTTTTTGTAACGCAGTCGGTAACGGACTATCATCTATCGGAAATGCAATTTGGAATGGTGCGTCTGCTGCATGGAATTGGTCTAAAAATAAGGTTAAAAATGCAATTAATGCAGTTAAAAAATTTAATACTGCTGTTAAATCAGCAAATAATATACTGAATCTAAATTGAAAAA
>ENA-OQHY01001260-OQHY01001260.1-human-gut-metagenome-genome-assembly--contig:-NODE-1260-length-11098-cov-1.410446_pt1 | contig 11098 bp, 13 predicted proteins | sample MGYA00242570_ERZ504733 | MGnify/ENA primary metagenome ERZ504733 (study PRJEB26092, sample SAMD00036219) | human gut metagenome | host: Homo sapiens | study: EMG produced TPA metagenomics assembly of...
TGGGATATGAGAATGGCAATTTTTATGTCATAAACGATGTGAGCAGGCTGGTGAAAGAAGGAGAAACGATGCCGGTGCGTGTACGATCGGTGATTGTCAACACGCTGGCAGTCAGGCGTCCCAATCTGCGGACTTGGATGGAGGAGCTGACGCTTGCTTTGATTCCTTGGGAAACATGAAACGTACAGCAGATAGAAAAAGGGAGAAAAAGAGAGATGAAGATAATTGTATGTGTGGATAATCAGAACGGCATGATGTTCAATCACAGACGGCAGAGCCAGGACCGCGTGCTTAGAAAGCGTATTATGGAGCTGACAGGTGGGAAAAAACTGTGGATGAATGCATACAGCCAGAAACAGTTTTTACAGGTGAATGGAAATATGCCGAAAGAACAGGAACAATCCGGGCAACTGGGGCAATCTGGGCAGATTCAGGCAGATGAAGCGTTTTTGGAAAAGGCGGGGCCGGGAGAGTACTGTTTTGTCGAGAACAAGGATGTTGTTCCGTATGAGAGCCGGATCGAAGAAGTGATTCTTTGTCATTGGAACCGGGATTATCCGGCAGATGTATTTTTTGAGGTAGATTTAAGCAAGTGGAGACTGGAAGAGAGAAAAGATTTTTCCGGTTACTCCCATGAGAAGATTACAAAAGAAATTTAACAAATCAGGCAGGGATTGCTATGGAAGAAGAAAATTGGAAAAATGAGAGGATGTGCTGCTTCTGACGTTTGCATTGTTTCTGACAGCGTGTGGCACAGGTGGAGCAGATGCGCAAAGTGCATCATATGGAAACAGTCAGGCAGCAGTAGTTGAAAAACAGTCAGGTAGCGGAGAAAATGAATCGACAGCAGGTGGCAGCAGGATCCGGTGAGCGCTACATTGGATAATATTCCGGCATACAGCGGAACACCGTATGTAGTGATTGACGATAATGAACCGGATTTTACTGAAGATGAGCTGACAGATCAGTCTTATGAAAGCTACAGTGATCTGGATGAGCTGGGACGATGCGGCGTTGCTGCGTCCAACATTGGGACAGATCTGATGCCGACCGGGAAAAGAGGAAAGATTGGACAGGTGAAACCGTCCGGGTGGCAGACAATAAAATTTGACAATGTGGATGGAAAATATCTTTACAACCGTTGTCATCTGATAGGCTATCAGCTGACGGCAGAAAATGCAAACGAAAAGAATCTGATTACAGGAACCCGCTATATGAATGTGGATGGAATGCTGCCATTTGAAAATATGGTTGCCGACTACATCAAAGAGACAGATAATCATGTAATGTATCGTGTCACACCGGTATTTGAAGGGGAGAATCTGGTTGCATCCGGAGTTTTAATGGAAGCAGAATCAGTGGAGGATCATGGAGAAGGTGTGAAATTTAATGTGTATGTCTATAATGTACAGCCGGGAATTACGATTGATTATGCAACGGGAAAGGCAGTGCTTTCCGATGAGGATGCGTCAGCGGGTACGGGAAAAACCAGTGGAAATACAGAGAAAAAGACGTATGTGTTGAATGAAAATACAAAGAAGTTCCATACGCCGGAGTGTTCAGGGGTAAAAGATATCAAAGAAGGAAATAAAAAAACATTTACAGGTTCAAGAGAAGAACTGATTAAAGAGGGGTATAGCCCGTGTGGGAGATGTAAACCGTAAGAGGAAAATAAAAGAAAAACTGCATATTCTACGAAAAATATAAAACAAACGAGAGATTTTTAAACAAAATCTCCCGTTTTCTGCTATAATAGAAAACATACTTAATGAATATACATTAGAGGAAATGTGTAAAAGAAAAAGGAGGAACTTTCTCATGAATACTTATCATATGGGAACAAAATGCGTGCAGGGAGGATATACACCTGGAAATGGAGAGCCGAGACAGGTTCCGATCATTCAGTCTACGACATTCAAATACAATACAAGTGAAGATATGGGAAAATTATTTGATCTGGAGGCATCCGGATATTTCTACACCCGTCTGCAGAATCCGACTAACGACCACGTAGCGGCAAAGATCGCGGCGATGGAAGGCGGAACAGCTGCAATGTTGACTTCTTCCGGACAGGCAGCGAATTTCTTTGCTATGTTCAATATCTGTGAAGCAGGAGATCATATTGTGGCTTCATCTTCGATTTATGGTGGAACCTTCAATCTGATCAGTGTGACAATGAAGAAAATGGGAATTGACGCAACATTTGTTTCTCCGGATGCAACAGAAGAAGAATTAAATGCGGCATTCCAGCCAAATACAAAGCTGATGTTTGGTGAGACGATTGCCAATCCGGCACTTACTGTTCTGGATATTGAGCTTTTTGCAAAGGTTGCACATGCGCATGGTGTACCGCTGATCGTGGATAATACCTTCCCGACACCGGTCAACTGTCATCCGATCGAATGGGGAGCAGATATTGTGACACATTCGACTACAAAATATATGGATGGACATGGAGCAGCAGTCGGTGGAGCAATCGTAGACAGTGGTAAATTTGACTGGATGGCTCATGCAGATAAATATCCCGGACTTGCACACCGGATGAAAGCTATCATGGAATTACCTATGCTGAGAAATTCGGAAAAGAAGGCGCATTTATCACAAAATGTACTTCTCAGTTGATGCGTGATCTCGGATCGATCCAGGCACCACAGAATGCATTTATCCTGAATCTCGGACTGGAATCTCTTCATGTGCGTATGCCAAGACACGTGGAGAACGGACAGGCTGTCGCAGAATTTCTGGAGCAGCACCCAAAGGTTGCTTATGTCAATTATCCAGGACTTCCATCTAACAAATACTATGAAAGAGCAAAGAAATACATGCCAGACGGGGGCTGTGGAGTGGTATCTTTCGGATTGAAAGGTGGAAGAGAAGCTGCTTCCGTATTCATGCAGAATCTGAAGCTTGGAGCGATTGAAACTCATGTGGCAGATGCGAGAACCTGTTGCCTGAACCCGGCAACATCCACACATCGCCAGATGAATGATGAGCAGTTAAAAGAAGCAGGAGTTCCGGCAGAACTGATTCGTATCAGTCTGGGACTTGAAGATAAAGAGGATCTGATTGCAGATATTTCTGCGGCACTTGACGCAATTCAATAATCGTGTCACAATGACAGATAAAGAAATCTGATCAGACAGGAGGAAAAGAGTCATGACAAAGAAATCAGAAAGACAACCAATCAAAGCAGAAAATGTAGCGGGTGGCGCAGGCTATATCCTGAAGGAAGAACTGATCAAAGGTGAACAGCTCGGCGCGTACTGCAAGATGTTCAATGAAGTAACGTTAAAACCTGGATGTGAGATCGGATATCATGAGCATCATGGAGAGACTGAGACTTACTATCTGACAAAAGGGGCAGGCATTTACAATGATAATGGCAAAGAATATCCGGTAGAAGTTGGTGATGTGACTTTCTGCGCAAGACGGAAATGGACATGGCATCAAGAATGCGGGGGAAGAAGATCTTGTGTTTGTGGCGCTTATTTTGAAAGAATAGTGTGAAGAGGGACGGATCCCGGCGCAAATGATATTGATCGTCACCTATGAAACTGTCACTGGCAGTTTCATACGGATGCATGGCAACTCCGAAACTTGTACAAAAAAGGGGATGATGTTCGTGTGAACACGGACACCACCCCTATTTTTGTGCGCTCTTAGTCGCAACGATTCAATTATCATTTGCGCCGGGATCCTGTGCTGCTCAAAATTTTTAGAAATAAGAGTTGGCGAATTTAGTGAATGGGTCTTCATTGTGGGGATAGGAAACATTATGCAAAGAAATCATGTATCCCCTGGAGCAGCCTTTCGTTATCTTCCGGAGCCATAATGCAGAACCGGAAGTATTCCCCGCCCAGTTCTTTGAAGCTGGAGCAGTCTCTCACCATCAGACCCTGCTTGATCAGAAATTCAAACACATCCGCAGAAGTAACTCCCTCTTTTTCAATCTTTACCAGTACAAAATTCGCATAAGCAGGATACACAGTCAGCACATTGATTTTGGAGATTTCAGTGCACATTTTGTCTCGCTCGGAGAGGATCAGATCCCGTGTTTTCCGGATATACTCCTGATCCTGGAGCATCTTCTCACCAGCGTAAGCGCCGAGGCTGTTCAGACTCCATGGGTTCTGCATCAGCAGAAGATCCTGAAGAAACTGGCTGTTACTGGTTGCACCGTAGCCGAGGCGGAGACCAGGTGCGGCATAAAATTTGGATACGCCACGGAGAATCATCAGATTATCAAAACTGCTGATCAGAGACATGGAAGAAATTTCATTAATATCCGGTGCGAATTCAACGTAAGTCTCATCGATCATCAAGAAAGAGCCAGCCTCCCGGCAGCAGTCCAGAATGGTCTGGATCTCAGGCATTTTGAGAGCGGACGAAGTCGGATTGTTCGGGTTACATAATATCACCAGATCATAGCCTTTCCTGATTTCTTCGCAGAAGGCATGGATATCAAGATGGAACTGATCTGACTCTTTTAACAGGTAAGTATGGATGGAACTTCCCACCAGATCCAGTTCACGTCCATACTCGGAATAAGTTGGTCCAAGAACCAGTGTTTTTTGTGGTTTCCGTGTCTGGATTAGGAGAGAGATCAGCTCGGTAGAACCATTTCCGACGATTACATGTTCCGGTAAAATCTGGCAGTAATCGGCAATCACTTTTTTCAAAGTAGTGTAATTTCGGTCCGGATAACTACTGAGAAGATCCAGATGTGCAGCAAGATCTTTTTTCAGGTTTTTGGATAATCCAAGTGGGTTGACATTGGCTCCAAAGCAGACGATCTCGTCCACCGGTACATGATAAAATGCGGCGACAGCAGCGGTGTCACTTCCATGAAACTGCGGTTTTGCTTCCATAAATAGTATTCTCCTTTGTGTATAACAAAAATCTGTGAATTAAAAAAACGGGTATTCCGCATTGCCTGATATGCAGAATAATGTTATAATTTATTATAATGTCTTTTTTGAAAAAATGCAATGCAGAAGTAGGTGGCAAGCTTGAAGAATAAAATAAAAAAATTTTCCAAAGGAGATTTTCGAACCGTTCATCCGGAGATTGTACTGCCGGTAACGAATCTTGAGATGACGATCGGGGAAGGAGAGTCCTGCCAGGGAAGTTTCATTTTGAAGAACAGGAAAGAAGGAGATATCAGAGGACTTGTATATTCTTCTTCTTTTCGTATACATTTAGAAGAACAGGGATTTGAGGGCAACCCGGTGGAGCTTCGTTTTACTTATGATGGAAGCGGACTTGCTCCCGGGCATGTTGAACAGGGAAAGTTTACGATTGTATGTAATGGTGGAGAATTTGAGGTAAACTTTACTGCGATCATTGAAAAACCATCAGTCGAGACTTCCTGTGGAAGAGTACAGAATATCCGTGATTTTAAAAGGCTGGCGATGGAGAACTTTATTGAGGCACACCGCCTTTTCAGATCACGCGATTTTTATGACGTGATAAAGTATGAAGAGCCAAGGATAAAGGCACTTTATGATAATATTAGGAAATGGTCTCTCGGTGAGCAGGCGATGGAAGAATTTCTGGTCGGAATCAAACAGAAAGAATGTATTTTCCTGACAATGGGACGAAATCAGAGAACCTTCCGCAATTTAAAAGAAGCAACCCGTGAGATTATTCATTTTACAAAGAATACTTGGGGATTTATGCCTGTGAAGGTGCATGTGAGCGGTGATTTTATCCAGATTGGAAGGGATAACTTTACAACGGACGATTTTGTGGGAAATCTGTTTGATTTCAGTTATATCATTCATCCGGAAAAGGCTCATGCGGGAAATAATTATGGACAGATTGTTTTTGAAAGTCCGTATGAATCGCTGACCTATGAGGTAATGTTGGCCAATCACAAGGATCATGCAGAAAACAGACGTGTGGCAGATAAGACGATTGCATCAATCATAAAGGATTTCCTTGCGTGCAATGCGGAAGGAAAGGATCTGACAGCCTGGGCGGACGCAACAAGAGAAAAACTGAAGGGACTGGATATATATTCAGAAGACGGAGATGTTTATCCACTGTTTGATGCACATCTTAACCTGCTCTGTAAGGAGCCGGACAAGGCCAGTGATATTCTGGATGATTACAATTACAGCCGTTTCTCAGTGAATAAGGATTCGGTCATTTCATCGTATTATCTGTATCTGACTGCGCTTTTGAGAAAATCAGGCAGCCAGGTTAACAAAGCAATTGAAGAACTGAATAAGGCATATATGAAAGAACCAACTTCATGGGAGCTTGTGTGTATGCTGATTGACATTGATCCGGAATATAAAAACTACAGCAAAAAATTACAGGTTCTGGAACGCCACTGCAGCAACGGTGCGAACCAGGTAATTCTGTACTGGCAGGCATACCGGTGTTTTCTGGAGAAGCCAACCTGTCTGAAAAAGCTCTCGGCATTTGAAGTACAGATTCTCAATTTTGCGCAGAAGCACGGAGTCTTGACAAAGGAAATTGCGCTTTATATGGCGAACCTTGCATCCCAACAGCGGACTTATGATAAGAATCTGGATGTTGTGATGCAGAAGGTTTATCGGATTTTCCCGGATCCACAGATTCTGACAGCAATTTGTACCCATCTGATCCGTGGCAATCGGACAACACCGGAATGCTTTAAGTGGTATGCCTTGGCAGTAAAAGAAGATCTGAAGATTGCGCAGCTTTTTGAATATTATATGATGACTGTGGATGACAAATATCTGGACAGACAGTTTCCAAAATCCGTATTACTTTACTTCCGGCATGGAAATACACTGGAATATAAAAAAGCAGCGGTGTTGTATGCAAATCTGATTAACTGTGAGGAAGAAAGCAGTGAGCTTTACAGTGCTTACAGAGAGCAGATGGAGCGGTTTGCCTGGATGCAGCTTGAGAATCGAAGGATCAATGATATTCTGCATATTATTTACAAACGCTGCTGTACTGAGCGGGATATGACACCGGAAAGAATCCGGGCAGTTTATGATATCTGCCATGCTTATGAGATTAAGACAACGGTAAAGAACATGGCGTTTGTCATGGTGATCGAGCCTGACGGAACGATCAGTCAGAAGGTACAGTACAGTGCGGATGGAGTGATTGTATATTTATACAATAAAGACGCACGGATTGTCTGGGAATCAAAAGACGGCCGCCATTACATTGATTCCATTCCATATGAGACTATGAGGATGTTCTATGAGAACCGGTATATGGAAATCTGCAAAAAATATCAGGAAGAGCATGAGGAAGAGGAACGGAAGAAGAGAAAAAAGAACTGACCTGGGATATGCTTAGAGAGCACGGCTGGAGATGCAGATGAAAAAGAAGTGTTTAAAATGTGCAGTATGCGCCTGCGTGAAGAAGGTACGGAGGAGGATGATTTTCTTCTGGCATTATGCTTTGAACTGTTTCTGAAAGATCAGTATGATAAGCAGACGCTGTCTTATCTTGCTGAGTATTATTGTGGATCGACCCGTAATATGAAGAAACTCTGGCATGTGGCAAGAGATTATGATATTACAACCTACAAGCTTTCAGAAAGAATCATTACGCAGATGCTTTTCTCGGAAACTATGTTTGGTGAGGAAGAAATTTTTGCGGATTATTATGAAGGAAGAACGTATTTCCGTTTAAAGAGAGCATATCTTGCTTATGTTTCAAGAGAATATGTGGTGAACGGACGCCAGGTAAAAGGATGTATTTTTGTAATCATCGCAAATGAATACCGCAAAGAGGAAGATCTTCCGGATATCTGTAAGATCGCCCTGCTAAAATATTATTCCAGCAGGGAAGTGCATCAGGAACTGGAACCGATGCTACGGGAATTCCTGCGCGAAATGTGTGAAAAACAGCTGTATTTTTCTTTCTATTTGAAATATCCGGAGAACTGGCTCAGAGAAGTGCAGCTTTATGATAAGACGATGATTGAATATCACGCAAAACCTGGAAGCAAAGTGGCAATTTCCTACCAGATACGGAAAGGCGAAAGCGATAATATGAATTATCAGGAAGAAATACTGCTTCCGGCATATGAAGACACTTATATCAAGAGCTTTATTTTGTTTGGTGATGAATCTCTGCGTTATTATTTTACAGAGACGAATAAGGATAAGGTGACGGTTACGGAAAAAAAGTGACTATAAGCCGCGTGAGGTGAGACCAATCGGAAAATTTGGAAGACTGAATGATATGACATCACTGAAGAATGAAGCACTGGCAATTCGCGATGAAGGAATTTGCAACAGAAAAACAGCTTGCTGAGGATATTTTTGTTGCTTACTAAAGGAGGAAATACTTCATGACACATGGAAGTATTATAGGATATGACATCAATGCAAAGATGTGTCAGATCAGTTATTATAATGAAAAAACACAGGAACCGGAGACGGTGGATACCGGAATTGAAAAAGAGAACAATCAGATTCCTCTGGTGATGAACTATTATAAAGAGACCTGGACTTACGGAAGACAGGCAAGAAGGATGTCTACGGTAAGGGACAGTATCAGCGTGGAAGGGATCTGGGAGTGTGCGCTTGGCAATAGGAAAATTGAGGTAGACGGACAGGAATATGAAGGCGTCCAGCTGCTGGCGGATTTTGTAAAGTACACGTTGAACGGATTTGAAGAAATTGAAAGCATCACGTTTACAGTTCCGGAGAAAAACGAAGACATCCGCGTCCTGCTGAAGGGAATCGGACAGAAACTCGGAGTGGAAAAGGAAAATATTTATGTTCAGACTACAAGGAAAGCTTCTGTCATTATATGTTTAACCAGCCGAAAGAATTATGGCAGTATGAAGCGGCACTTTTTTACTGTGACGAGGATGTGATCCGGGCATATATGTTGCGGGAACTGAAGAACAGTTCGCAGAAAAGCAGAGAAAGCTTTGTGACGGTGGACAAGGTGGCAGATGCACGTATGGAAGAACTGGAAGCAGTTTATCCGGTGCTGCATGTTGAGAAGGCAAAAGCGGCAGATGAGCATTTTAAACGTTTTATCCAGAGTGTATTCAACAAGAAGATGATCTCTTCTGTCTTTTTGACAGGAGATGGATTTGAAAATAACTGGTATCCGAATTCTCTGCGCGTTCTCTGTAACGGACGCCGTGCGTTTATGGGAAATAATCTGTACAGTAAAGGAGCGTGTTATACAGCGCAGCGTAGAAAAGAGGAACAGTCAGATGCGCCAGTCTACCTGGATGAGACAAAACTGACCGAGCAGATTTCCGTGCGGATGCGCGTGAATGGAGAAGAAGGCTGGTACCCACTGGTATCCTGGGGCAATCACTGGTACGAATCAGACAGACAGATCGAGGTGCTTCTTGGTGATACAGAGGATATTGAGATCCATGTAGATTCTCTGGTGACCGGCAGGCATCTTGTGGAGTCGGTTTCTTTGAAAGGTTTGCCGGACCGGAAAAACTATGCGCTTCGTCTGAAAATTAGTACATTCTTCTCGGATCGAAAAGACCTGTCATAATTATTTTTGAAGATATGGGGTTTGGCGAATTTTTTGCGCCATCAGGATTCCGGTTGGAGAAGATCATTGAATTAGGAGGCAGCAATGGGCAGTTTAATTCTTTGTCATAAGAAAAAGGCAAAACATCCCATATGAAAATTTCGAGGATCCAATACAAGGATCAGTACACTGGAAGAGCTGTGTTATTATCTGTGCAACAATCTGTATCTGATCGATTATACGATCATGAATGAGCAGCTCTGCAGATGGATCGCAGATGAACTGGAAATGCAGGATCTTGCAGTAAAGCTGGTGGAACTGATCCGGAATCATGGTTCCGTGGAGAAATTTGTGGTTCTTGTGCTACATGAATCCAGAATCTACACACCGGGTGAAATGGCACACATTCAGAATGTTCTGGAGAAACTCAAGAACCAGAAAGAAGTAGAACGTCAGAAATACAAAGCAGATAAGCTGATGGAAAGTGGAGAACTGGAATCGGCAATCCTGGTTTACATGTCGATCGTCAACGGAGAAAAGGATGATTCAGTAGATAAGCGTTTTTATGGTCGCGTGTCTGCGTGCCTTGCCGGAGCATATGGGAGAGCATTTCTGTATGAAGAGTCGGCGAGAATGTATGAGAAGGCGTATAAGTCTGTGAAGATAATAAAATGCTCGAAGGTTACCTGTATGCAAGTTCCAGATACATGCCGCAGGATGAATATCAGAAGATGGTCATGGGCAATGAAATCCTTTTGGAAATTGACAACAAACTTACAGAAAAGATAGAAAAAGTGAGAGAAAATATCAACATCGAACCGTCAAAGGAATTGTTTGAAGAATGGAAAAAAGAGTACAGAAGAGCATAGTGTACGGGAGAAAGTTCAAGGCTGTGTATTGATTTTCGGAAATCATGTATTATACTCTCTATGTAAAAATTAAGCGGATACAACAAATAGGAGAAGACAAAACGATGAGCGAACTTGAAAGAGTAGAGACTGGTTTAGGTGAAGAATGTGGTGTATTCGGTGCCTATGATATGGATGGTGGCGATGTTGCGCCGTCAGTGTACTATGGTTTGTTTGCCCTTCAGCACAGAGGGCAGGAAAGCTGCGGAATTGCAGTGACAGATACCTATGGCAAGCGGAAAGTTCATTTCAGAAAGGGACTAGGACTTGTCAATGAAGTATTCGATGAGGAAGAACTTGGCAAATTAAAGGGAAACCTTGGTGTCGGACATGTGCGGTATTCGACAGCAGGGGGAACTCGTGCGGAAAATGCACAACCACTGGTTCTGAATTATGTGAAAGGTACACTGGCACTGGCTCACAACGGAAACCTGATCAACGCCAATGAACTGCGTCACGATCTGGAATATACAGGTGCAATTTTTCAGACAACCATTGATTCTGAAGTTATCGCATATCACATTGCAAGAGAGCGTTTGAAAGTCGGTACCGTTGAGGAAGCCGTACAGCGCGCTGCCCGCAAAAATGAAAGGTGCGTATTCTATCGTTGTCATGAGTCCGAGAAAATTGATCGGTGCCCGCGATCCATATGGATTCAAGCCATTATGTATCGGCAAACGTGACAACTCTTATATTATTACATCTGAAACCTGTGCCCTGGA
>ENA-OQHY01001261-OQHY01001261.1-human-gut-metagenome-genome-assembly--contig:-NODE-1261-length-11072-cov-4.268799_pt1 | contig 11072 bp, 10 predicted proteins | sample MGYA00242570_ERZ504733 | MGnify/ENA primary metagenome ERZ504733 (study PRJEB26092, sample SAMD00036219) | human gut metagenome | host: Homo sapiens | study: EMG produced TPA metagenomics assembly of...
CTCCATAAAACTCGTTGGTTGATGATCTCCACTACAACGTTTCCGCTGCATTTTGCAGTGTCCTGCGGTGCGCGGACAATGATGCGGTTTGTATACGGCGCATCCACAGTGCGCACACGGACGCCGCCGCGCTCGTCTGCAGTCTCATAGACATTGGCCGTTCCATACATATAATATTCCTTCTCCACATAACCGCGCTCCGACAGCTTCAGGTAACGCTCCGCACTGGCAAACGGATAGCTTTCTTTCGTTACCGGAATCTCCTCTAGTCTTGTAATCATCTCGTAAAACCTCCCTTTTACCTTGTATAATTTTATTATTTCATATCGCTTCAACGCAGAAAACAACGATTCTGCGGTTTTTTGACACTTTTCTGCGGTTTCTTACGCAGTGAAACAGCAATGAAAAAGCATCTCCGTGCAAATTTATCTCTGATTTGTACTTTTTCTTTTGAAATGTCTGTAGTAAACTGATATTGTCGGGCAGAAAAAAATTCTACCATTACCAATACCGTCTTTTCTGCCCATGTAAACAACTGTACTCTCAAGCTTTTTCTGTACCTGATTTTGTGAGATGATTTTTGTCAGTCGCAAAAGCGAGTGCAGAAAGACGCTGAGCGTACATTCCGTACCAAAGGAGGGTTTTTACAAATGAACGGAACTTATTATACCATTACCGAAGTTTTTGATTTCGGTCCGCATATTTCGAAAGTAATTCTGGATTATGGCAAAAGCATGAAGGGTGCGGCCCCATCTCCGGAGCAGTTTACGGTACACGTTACCCGTACATCCACCGAGGGCGAGGATTTTGTATGGCCGAATTTTATGGGCGACAAACCAGATGACTCGATGGACGGAATCCGCCGCGTTTCGAACGTTTACGTTTCTGACAAAACCGGTGCACCGTGCGAGGACGGCACCTGCCTGACGCTGGAGCTGCCGTGTTTTATCATGGAAGGAATCGGCTCGATCATCAAATTCAATGGTAATTTTAATGTATTTGTCAATGTCGCTTACGATGTGACACAAGTCTCTGAAATTGCAACAGACGATGGTGCCATTTCTCCGCAGACGTTCGACGTAGACGGCGGAAACCGCGTCATCTACGGTGAATGGCTCAAAGAAGACCGCTACGAGGATCCGCAGATTCCGCTCTCCTACGTTTACTACGAGCCGGAAATGGATGCGGATGAAAAAATCCCGCTGATCATCTGGCTGCACGGCGCAGGTGAGGGCGGACAGGAGCCGCCGATTGCAGCAATCGGAAATAAAGTTGTAAACCTGATTTCCCCAAAGGTTCAGAAAATTTTCGGCGGCAAGACCTACCTGCTCGCTCCGCAGGCTCCGACCATGTGGATGGATGACGGAACCGGCGAATATACCAAAGACGGTTCTTCCAAATATACCGAAGTTCTCGATGCCCTGATCGGTGCTTTCGTGGATGCCCATCCGCAGATCGACCGCTCCCGCATCTACATCGGCGGCTGCTCTAACGGTGGCTTTATGACCATGAAACAGATCATTTTCAACCCGTCCCGCTACGCTGCCGCATATCCGGTCTGCGAGGCTCTGGCGGATGCATTTATCTCCGATGAAGACATCCTGAAGCTCAAAGATCTGCCGATCTGGTTTACACACGCAAAAACCGACCCCGTTGTCGTTCCGGATGACTTTGTCGTTCCGACCTATGAGCGTCTGGCAAAGGTCAACCCGAATGCACACTTCACCTACTGGGACAAGGTACTCGATCACACCGGAACACAGAAAAATGCAGATGGCACCCCATTCGAATACATCGGCCACTGGTCCTGGATCCCGATGCTGAACGATGAATGTGTTCTTGATTATGACGGCAAACCGGTTATGACAGACGGAAAAGAGACTCCGATTCTGGAGTGGATGGCTGCACAGAAAAAAGCGTAATTTTATAAAACTGTATAGCACACTTCAATGAAGTTTCCTGTAAAGTCAAAAAATGGTGCGGAGACGCCTCCAAAGAGGTTGTCTCCACACCATTTTTCTGTTTTCATCGGCCTTATCAGATCTGCCGCTTTCCACCAGCGGCATAGCCGTCGGTTCTCGGAATCCATTTTAGAAACTCCTCGACTGCCAGATTCCAGAATCTCCACTCATGGGTGTATCCCGGTACGGATACCCAGGTGACATCCACTCCATTTTCCTTCAGATAATCCTTAAACTCTGTATTAATCTCATACAGCATATCCTCTTCGCCGCAGGTCACATACAGTGGCGGAATCTTTTTTCCGTCCGCAATAGCTTTTTTCACCAGCCATTTCACATCGAGAGGACCGTCAATCAGACCTTCCACTTTTTCCGGATCGCCCACCGGCATGACTGCGCCGGAGAAGGAACCAATCGCTGCAAACCGTTCCGGATTAGAAAGGCCATGCAGCAGTGCGCCGTAACCACCCATCGATAATCCTGCGATATAGCTGTGCTCCGGCTCCGCGGAAATCGGGAAATAATTGGTCACGAATTCCGGAACCTCTTTGGCTACGAAATCGAAAAACGGTTCGCCGTCCAGAGAATCATGATAGAATTTGTTTTCCCCCGAAATCATCACAACTGCCATGTTTCTCTCTTCTGCAAACATTTCCACATTAGTATAACCTGTCCACTGCGCGTGGTTGTTTCCCATACCGTGCAGTAAGTACAGCACCGGATATTTTTCTTTCACCTCATGTGTCGGCGGCACCGGGTTCTCTTTTCCCGGCATCGGAAGCTGCATTGCCTCCGGAATCGTCACACTCGGAAGAACGACCGTGATATCCACGGTTCTCTTTAACGCATAAGAAATAAAGTTACATACAAGTTTTGCCATTTCCCCATTTTTCTCCTGTCTTTTGATATTGAATCGACCTTTGTAGTCTCATAAATTCAGTATAAACCTTTTGTTCCGATATTCCAATAGACAGAATCTAAAAAGCTTGTATCACTCCTGATACAAGCAAGTCCCAACCCACTACTGATTGCTTCTCGCAATTGAAGTAGAGGACTTGCTTGATTCGGTTAAACTGTAACGATTACCTCTCTTTCTGTCCTTCCGCCGCCTGCCGCTTCCGCCGTGTCACAAGGCCGCCGGATCCGTCCTGTCTCTTTTGCCGTGAGCGACCGCCAGCCATCATTCAGCACGCGGTCTAAAAGTCCCAGTTCGTCCGCGATTTCGTATTTCATTTTTTCCTTCTCAGTCATATGCTCCAGATCGATTTTTTTCTGCTTCGCCATTTTGTTCTGCACTCCTTTTCTCTGCATTCTTTCTTTATTCAGAGTGTAGACACTTTTTCCGGCTTATACCCCCTGTTTGGGAAACTCTTCTATCGATGTGTCCGCGAAACCGCCTGCCGGCAGCTTTCCCGAAAGCGTATTTGAAAAAGACCTCCTTTTTGGTGGTGCTGTCTGGTTTTTCCTTCAGCTCCCCCAAAAAAGAGGTCTTTTTTCCTTTTATATTCTGTTTTCTTTATTTTTCCGGCGTCTCTCCGAGCCCGCTTTTAATTGCGGCAACAGCCGCCCGAAGTGCTTCCTCTTCATCCTCTCCTCTGCTGCAGATCTCAATAGTGTCTCCCTGCCTGATTCCTGCGGCAACGATACTCAAAATACTCTTTAAATTAACCGTTCCCTGCATCCCGTTGTTTTCATAGGTAAACGACATGGAAGATTTGTACCGGCTTACACTGTTTGACAAATTTACCGCGTTTAAAAGATGCAGTCCTGACGGATTGACAATCGTTACTTTTTCACTTACCATCTTACGTTCCACCTGTCTTTCCTTTGTAATCCGCTCATTTTTCTTTGAAAAATGGCTACTTACTCATTTTTTGACCTTTTGACCCTGGTATCATCATAGTATAACACAGTTTTGTTAAAACAGTTTGAACATTCTGTTAGATACTCCTCAATTCTTTCCGCTTACTCAGCTGACTGAAGAACAGGTAATAAATAAAGTATGCAATCGTTGTGATTACCCACGACAGCGGATAGCAGAAGGCAGCTCCTTTTAAGGAGTGGAAATGCGGCAGAACCGCCGTCATCCACACGATACGTACTCCACAGATTCCTATTCCGGTGATAAACATCGGAATCCATGCATCTCCGACACCGCGGAGTGCACCGGAAAGGATTTCGATGGAAATGTAGGTAAAGAAGGTCGGAACCAGGAAATGGATCAGTCCGTGACAGATTTCACGCACCGCCGTATCTGTGGTAAACAGAGAAATCAGTGTATCACCGATAAACCACATAAACACAACCATCAGACCCGTCATCAGGAATGCCATGATCATGCTGGTGCGCACACCGCGGTGTACACGATCCATCTTTTTCGCACCGTAGTTCTGACCGACAAAGGTTGTCGCCGCAATACCGAGCGCATTGATCATCATCCAGAAAAGACCGTCCACCTTTCCGTAAGCCGCCCACGCAGCCACATTGTTGGTTCCAAGCGAATTGACGGCAGACTGAATGATTACATTCGATACCGAGTACAGAATCGACTGTACGCCTGCAGGAAAACCAATGCGGATAATCCGTTTCAGCATAATCCAGTCAATGCTGATTTTCCGCAGATGAAGCCGGTAAATATCTCTTGTCCGCATCAGGGAACCCATAACAAGAACCGCACTGATGATCTGCGACAGAATGGTTGCAAGCGCCGCACCCATAACACCCATCTGCAAACCGACAACAAATAAAAAGTCAAGCACGATATTGGTCATACAGCAGATGATCAGATACAGCAGCGGACGTTTCGAGTCGCCGACCGCACGCAGGATACCGGAACCCATGTTGTAAATCAGGTTTCCGATGGTTCCAAGGAAATAAACACGCATATAAATCAACGCATAGTTTACAACGTCATCCGGCGTGTTCATCAGTTCGAGCATCCATCTCGAGCATCCAATGCCGACTACCGTCAGCACAATACCTCCGAGAATGGAAAAGGCAATGGACGTATGTACTGCCACTGAACCTTGTCCTCTTTATTGGCTCCGTAATGCTGTGAAATAACAACTGTCGCACCACTGGAAAGTCCGACGAAAAATCCGACCAGCAGATTGATCAGTGTACCTGTCGTTCCGCCGACCGCCGCAAGTGCCTGTTTTCCGAGAAAGTGTCCGACAATCATGGCATCTGCCGTGTTGTAAAGCTGTTGGAAAAACGTTCCGAACAGAATCGGCAGGAAAAAGATCAGAATCTGCTGCCAGATAACACCTTCCGTAATCTGATTTACCTTTACTACTTCTTTCTTCTCTTTGTTCATACCCAAATACCTTCTAAAACTGCCGCCGGATCTCATGGCTGATTCCGACGGCAGTCCCCCTTTAAAATTTTCTTCTGCTCCTTTGCAGATACTCTTCTTCTGTTTTATGTTTTCAGCTGCTTCATCCCTCTTGCCAAGCGGATATTCGCAATCCGCTTCGCTACTTGCTTGATTCAGTTAAATAGTCTTTCAAAAAATCAAACAGCGTCTGCATTTCTTCCCGCGTACCAATCGTAATCCGCAGATAATTGTCAATGCGGGGTTTCTCAAAGTAACGCACATAGATGTGGCGTTCCCGGAGTGCCTGGAAAATCTTCCTGGCCGGTACGCTTTTGTGCGTTGCGAAAATAAAGTTCGATTTCGAATCTTCGAAAGAAAATCCCAGCTTTTTCAGCTCTTCCTTCGACCACTCTCTCGTTTCCACCACTTTTTTCACCGTCTTGCGGAAATATTCCACATCGCGGATCGCTGCGGCTCCGGCTGCGATCGTGGTCTGATTCATGGTATACGAATTGAAAGAATATTTCACATCATTCAGATACGAAATCATCTTCTCATTTCCGATTGCATAGCCGATGCGCATGCCGGCAAGCGAACGGGATTTTGATGTTGTCTGCACAACCAGCAGATTTTCATATTTTTCCAGCAGCGGCTGCGCAGTGGCTGCTCCGAAATCGACATATGCCTCATCTACGATCACAACCACATCCGGGTTATGCTGCAATATCGATTCGATCGCAGAAAGCGAAAGCTCCACACCCGTCGGTGCATTCGGGTTCGGGAACACAATTCCGCCATTTGGATGGTTCTCTGCAAAATACTGCTCCGGCACAATGCAGAAATTTTCATCGAGCGGGATCTGCTCGTACGGAATACGGAATTCCTCCGCCCAGACATCGTAGAAGGAATACGTAATGTCCGGGAAAAGAATCGGTTTGTCAGAGTTAAAATACGTCATAAACGCCATCGCCAGAACATCATCCGAACCGACGCCGACAAAAACCTGCTTCGGGCTTACGTGGTAGACATCCGCGATCGCCTGCACCAGTTCTGCCGCGGTCGGATCCGGATAGAGACGGAGGGTATCCTCTTCTGCTACCCGTCTGATCGCCTCTGCGGCTTTTGGTGACGGCGGATACGGATTCTCATTCGTATTGAGCTTAATCATATCAGCCTCATGCGGCTGCTCGCCCGGTACATACGGCACAACTTTTCTTACATTCTTTTCCCAGTTACTCATAAGTTCCTTCCTTTCTGCCTGTGGTCAGGAAATGCACCCTGACTTTATTCCGTCTTTCTGTTTTTTTTGGAAAACCCTGTGAATCGTAACCATTTTTTCTTTTCCTTCTGCTCCCGGCAGTTTCCCGCCGACGCAAAGTCCCTTTTCTTCCCGGTGAACCGCTTTATCCTCTCTTCTTCCAGGTAGACGGATAGAAAAGAATCAGCATCGGAAACAGTTCCAGACGGCCTGCCAGCATATCAAAAATCAGAATCAGCTTGGAAACCGGACCGTATCCAAAGAAGTTACTGGTCGGTCCTACCTGGTCAAGACCCGGTCCGATGTTGTTCAGTGTTGCGGCAACTGCCGTGAAGTTTGTCTCGAAGGAAAATCCATCCACACTGATGATCAGCATGGAAAAGCTGTAGATCACCAGATAAACAATCAAAAATACGTTGATCGCCCGCAGAACCTCATGCTCTACCGGGTGATCGTCGAAACGGATGCGTTTGATACTGCGCGGATGTACGATCGAACCAAGCTCTTTTTTCACGGTTTTTAAGAGAATCAGGATTCGCGAAACCTTGATTCCGCCTCCCGTTGAACCGGCACAGGCTCCGATGAACATCAGCATCACCAGAATACATTTTGACAGCTCCGGCCAGAGGTCAAAGTCCGTCGTGGAATAACCCGTTGTCGTGATAATCGATCCAACCTGGAAAAAGGCAGTCCGCACCGCTTCACCGATGGAATGGTACATCGGATAGGTATTCCAGGAAATCACGCCTCCTGCCAGAAGGATAATCAGGAAATACGCTCTTACCTCCTGGGACGAAATGGCGGCCTTTCCCTTTTTGCAAAGCATCAGATAATAAAAGTTAAAATTCACACCGAACGCAATCATGGCGATTGTCAGAATCCACTGCTGCAGTGGTGTGTACACTGCACAACCGCTGTTCAACACGGCAAAGCTCCTGTTCCGGCAGCTCCCATGGCGAGTGTGACAGAATCAAATGTCTTCATGCCGGAAAGCAACAGGGCAGCAATGGTAAAAAGTGTCATGCCAAGATAAATCTGATACAGAATTTTAGCGGTTCCGCGCACTCTCGGAACAAATTTGGAAACAGTCGGTCCCGGGCTCTCTGCCTTCATCAGGTTCATGACGGAACCGCCCTTCATCGGAAGCAATGCAAGAATGAACACAAGAACGCCCATACCGCCAATCCAGTGGGAAAAGCTTCTCCAGAACAGGCTGGCGTGTGAAAGTGCTTCCACATCGCTCAAAATGCTGGCTCCTGTCGTTGTGAAACCGGAAACGATCTCAAACAGCGCATTGATATAAAACGGAATTTCCCCCGTAATTACAAACGGAACCGCTCCGAAAACACCAAGGACAACCCAGCTTAACGAAACGCAGACAAATCCGTCGCGGGAATAGATTTCCATATTGGACGGTTTTCTGAAGCAGAGAATCAGACCGGCCGCAATGCAGAGCAGTCCCCAGATAAGATACGCAAAGCCTGTCTTTTCCTGATACATGGCTCCGACCAGCGCCGGAAGTAGCATCAGCATACCTTCCACTTTCAGCACCCAGCTGATGACAAAACGAATCATTTTATAGTTCATAATCCGCTTCCCCCGTTACTCTGCCAGAATCTCATGGATATCCTGAAGACCGGTTTCCGTTGTTACGATAATGACGGAATCTCCTGCCTCAAAGGAATCCTGTCCACCCGGAATGATGACCTTTCCCTGTCTGTTAATCGCTGCTACCAGAAGGTTTGGCCGTGTTTTCATATCCTGCAGACGGATGCCGATCATACGGCAATTCTGGTTCACGATAAACTCAAGAGCCTCCACACGGTCTTCCATCAGCTTATACAGCGTCTCAACGTTGCTTCCGATGGAGTTTTTCATTGCCCGGACATACTGCAGAATGTACTCTGCGGTGATGTGTTTCGGGTAGATCAGGCTGTCCAGGTTCAGGCTGTGGATAACATCATTAAATTCCAGATGGTTGATTTTCGTTACAACCTTTGAGGATACCTTCTCTTTCGCATACAGCGACAGAATGATGTTTTCCTCATCCATATCGGTGCAGGCCACAAAGGAATCCATATTCTGGATGCGCTCCTCTTTTAAGAGCTCCTGGTCACTTCCGTCACCGTAAATAACGGTTGCATCTGGCAGTGCTTCGCTTAAAACCTCACAGCGATCCTTATTTTTCTCGATAATCTTGACATCGACGTTCATATTTGCCAGTGATTTTGCGAGATAATACGTAATTTCACCGCCGCCAACGATCATCGTATTGTGTACCTTGTTTGTATGAACACCAATTTTCTTAAACAGGCTCTCTGCGTTCTGCGGTGTGGTAATGATGGAAAGGCTGTCTTTTGCCTGGATCACAAAATTTCCATCCGGTATGTAAACCTCGCCATTTCGCTCAACAGCACAGACCAGCAGACTGTACTGAAGCGCTCCGGCCAGCTCACGCAGCGACATATGGACAATTTTCGATGTTTCCGGCACTTTAAAGCGCAGCATTTCGATTCTTCCGCGGGAAAAGCTGTCGATCTCAATCGCAGATGGGAACCGCAGCAGTCTTGCCATTTCCATGGCGGCCGCGTGCTCCGGGTTGATGATCATGGACAGACCCAGCTTTTTACGGATAAATTCTCTCTCCTCCGATACATCGGGTTTCGGACTCTGGCGATGGTGTGACAGTCTGCCGCCTGTTTGGCGATGACACAGCAAAGCAGGTTCATTTCATCACTTTTGGTTACGGCAATCATCAGATCCGCATGCTCAATATCCGCCTCCTGAAGCACCTGATAGCTTGCTCCGTTTCCTACAATTCCCATAACGTCGTAGGTGTTGGAGACGTTGCGGACGACAATACTGTCTGTGTCAATGACCGTCACAAGGTTGTCCTCGCGGCTCAGCTGGGCGGTCAGTGCGGTTCCGACTTTTCCGCAGCCCACAATGATAATTTTCATGTTCTCTCCCTTCAATGCAAAAGCATTTCGCGTAAAATAGTAAAGACCCGCCAGGCGGCATCGTAAAACCATTTTTCGATGCACTCCAAAAAGCAGATCTGTACCCCTATTGTACGATGGCGATTATATCATATTTCCAGGAAAAGCGGAATAGATTTTAACAACATTTTGGACGGAGTTTTTGTAATGATTGATCAAAAAAGGGAAAACCTGTTGAACCTTGCGCTGGCCGCAACGGAAGTCGAACGGCGGCGTGTGCCGGAGCTTTCGGCAGGTTATAACTCTTACAGCAAAACATGGGAAGTAATTGTACAGTATCAGGGAGACCTGGCTTTTCTGGAGGGGCAGGGAGTTCGTGTGACGCTGCTGCTGTTTTCGTATGCCATTCTTCTGGTTCCGGAGTCCCTGATGGATTACGTGACAGGACTGCCGCAGATTACCTATCTGGAGAAACCGAAATTACTTTATTTCGCAGATGCATTTGTGCGGAGCATATCCTGTATTACGCCTGTGCAGGAGGGGGTTATGGGTCTGTCTGGGAATGGGGTGCTGCTTGCATGCATTGATTCAGGCGTGGACTATGCGCATCCTGATTTCTGCGCACCGGACGGGACAAGCCGAATTGCAATTTTATGGGATCAGACGATTCCGGGGAATCCTCCGATGGGGTATGCTCTTGGGTCGGTATATACACGGCAGCAGATCAATGAGGCACTTGCATCTTCTACGCCGGAAGAACGGTTTGCCCTCGTGCCGTCCCGCGATGTGACGGGGCATGGGACAGCGGTGCTCGGAATCGCAGCGGGAAATGGGAGATCCTCGGCAGATGCGGCCATGCGGGGCGTGGCACCGGAAGCAACACTCGTGGTCGTAAAGCTTGGGAATCCTGATCCGGCGGATCTGCCGCGGACATCGCAATTGCTGCAGGCGGTGGATTTCTGCGTAAGATATGCACTTCTGGTGGAGCGGCCGCTTGTGACTAATTTGAGCTTCGGGAATAATTACGGTTCGCACAGCGGGGATTCCTTACTTGAAACGTATTTGAATGCAGTGTCAAATTTAGGGCAGAACGTGATCTGTATCGGGGCAGGAAATGAAGGGGATACCGGACGCCATTATGCCGGGAACCTAAAGTCGGATCGCAAGTCGTCCGGTCAGACGCAAACAGTCCGTGCGACATCTGATCCGGCTGCGACGTCTGCGGTCTCGGCAACGGCTGACCGCGCTGTCTCCGTTGAATTTCAGGTCGGTGCTTATGAATCCTCGTTCAGTCTCCAGATCTGGAAGGTTTATGGGGATGAAATCTCGATCGAACTGATTTCCCCCGGCGGCATCCGCTCCGGCACGCTCTCTCCTGTCCTCGGCACGGCGCGTCTGACGCTTGGTCCGACAGAACTTCTCCTGTTTATGGCATGCCATCCCCTACAGCCAGGCGCAGGAAATTTACCTGACCTTTCAGGCGCAGGAAACCATCTGTCCGTCGAAAACGGCATCTGGACCTTGCGTCTCACCCCCGGCCGCCTGATCTCCGGTTCCTTTGACCTTCTGGCTTCCCGGCCGGAAACGCCGTCGGTTCA
>ENA-OQHY01001262-OQHY01001262.1-human-gut-metagenome-genome-assembly--contig:-NODE-1262-length-11065-cov-2.099561_pt1 | contig 11065 bp, 17 predicted proteins | sample MGYA00242570_ERZ504733 | MGnify/ENA primary metagenome ERZ504733 (study PRJEB26092, sample SAMD00036219) | human gut metagenome | host: Homo sapiens | study: EMG produced TPA metagenomics assembly of...
TGCCCTTAAGCTGATTCCATTTACACCAAAAAAGGCTTTTGAAAAATGCAAGTCTCTGAATATTTAAGATTGCCTGATTTCCTACCACAGCTTCGGTTGTCCCTTTTAATTCTCCGCCAATCAGATGAACTTTGAATCCCTCTGCTGCCAGATGCTGTGCATGACTGACAGCATTGGTCACAAACACTGCGCTCTTTTCTGTGATGTATTCAATCATTCGTCCGGTTGTTGTTCCGGCATCTAAGTAAACAAACTCATTTGGTGAAATCAAGGATGCCGCATACTGCGCAATCCGGCTTTTTTCTTCTTTATTTACACCCGCTTTCTGAGCCACAGAGCTCAACGGTTGTAATCCGGAATCCACTGCAACTGCTCCCCCGAATACTTTTACCAGTTTTCCGGCTTTATCCAGTGCAGTTAAATCCCTTCTTATTGTTGATTCTGAAATTCCAAATAATTCTTTTAATTCTGTAACGGTAATACTGTTTTTCTCATTCAGACATTTCAGTATTACTTCATAACGTTTCTCCGTCAGCATAATTTCCTCTCTTATATTCTTCAACATTGGTCTCAAGAATGATTTTTCGAATCGGAAGGATGCTTCCCGGTGATACAGATAGTTCATCTACACCCATAGCCAGAAAATCTTTTGTCAAAGAGGTATCTGCTCCAAGTTCTCCACAGATTCCTGCCCAGATTCCTGCTTTGTGTGCATTTTCCACAGTCATCTTAATCATAGAAAGCACAGCTGGATGATGTGCATTATAAAACAGATCCAGTTTTGGATTCTGACGGTCAATTGCAAGTGTATACTGTGTTAAATCGTTTGTTCCAATACTAAAGAAATCGACTTCTTTTGCAAGTTCCCCACTCACCATAACGCTGCCGGTGTCTCAATCATAATTCCCTGCTGTGGATTTCCAAATTCAATTTCTTCTGCTGTTAGTTCTGCTTTTATTTCTTCTACGATTTCTTTAATTCGTTTTACTTCCCAAAGACTTGTAATCATCGGGTACATAATCGCAAGATTTCCATAAGCACTTGCACGAAACAGCGCACGAAGCTGTGTCTTGAAAATTTCGGTCTGGGTCAGGCAGATACGGATTGCACGATATCCCAGTGCCGGATTTTCTTCTTTTTCCATTTTGAAATAATCACACTGTTTATCCGCACCGATATCTAACGTACGGATAATCACACGTTTTCCTGCCATTGTCTCAACTGCAGTCTTATAAATCTTAAACTGTTCTTCTTCGGTCGGATAATCTTCTTTTTCCAGATAAATAAATTCACTTCTGAAAAGTCCGATTCCTCCTGCATCATTCTGTACGACAGTTGCTAAATCTTTTATATTTCCAATATTAGCATACAGCATGATTTTCTTTCCATCAAGAGTAATATTTTCTTTTCCTTTTAACTGTAAGAGCAGTTCTTTCTTTTCTAATTCTTTTTTCTGACGTTCTTTCAATTCAGCAAACGTTTCTTCATCCGGCTCTACATAGATTTTTCCATTTACTCCGTCCACTACCGCAAATTTTCCATCGACACGTTCATCCAGAGGCATCTCCGTTCCAATTAAAGCCGGAATCGCCATGGTCCTTGCAAGAATCGCAGTATGAGAATTAACCGAACCATGCACGGTTACAAAAGAAAGCACTTTATCTTTCTCTAACTGTACCGTTTCTGACGGTGCAAGGTCATCTGCTACAATAATTACCGGTTCATCCGTCATTACTTTGCCTTTTTCTCCGCCTGCAAGCAGGGAAAGGATTCTCTCAGAAATATCTTTTACGTCTGCAGCACGTTCTTTCATGTAGTCGTCATCCATGGACGAAAACATGGTAGAAAAATTATCGCTTGTCGATGCAACCGCATATTCAGCATTGACTTTCTGAGTACGGATAATATTTTCAATGGACTCATTATAGTCATCATCCTCAAGCATCATCTGGTGTACTTCAAAGATAGCAGCATTTGCTTCACCGACTTCTTTTAATGCTTTTTCATATAAACCACGAAGCTGGTCTAATGCCTTCTCTTTTGCTTCGTTATAACGTGTCCACTCTTTTTCACTGTCTTCTGTACGTACACGTTTTACCTGCTGCTCGCTCTTCTGATATACACAGATTTTTCCAATTGCAATTCCACTAAATACACTTTTTCCACTATAAATCTGCATCAATAACTTCCCCTTTCTTCCTTTAAAAAAACAGGGGTCAAAACTAATTTGACCCCGGCTTTATTTCATGTTCTGCTTTTTTCTTACAGGTTTTCTTTCACGAATGCGCTGATTGCTTCATAAGCTGCATCTTCATCTTCCCCTTCAAAAGTAAAGGTAACTTCATTTCCCTGTTTTACAGCGAGTCCCATAATTCCAAAGATTCGTTTGCAGTCTCCTGCTTTTCCGTCTTTGTTTAATTTAATTGTGCTTGCAAACTCTTTTGCAGCTTTTACAAGTTCTCCTGCCGGACGAGCGTGAATTCCTTCTGGGTCTGTGATTGTGTACTTAAATTCTTTCATGGTAAATTCTCCTTTTCTTGTTTTAATTTTATTTTCTTGTTTTGTATTTGCTTAATTTTAATTGTTTTCTTATTCTTCTACTTTTTTCTTTAAAATTCCAAGCAGTACAGCGGAAACGACTGTTCCAACTACCAGCGCCGCCAGGTACATCCATGGATTTCCAACTACAGGAAATACGAAGATTCCACCGTGTGGTGCCATTAAGGTACAGTTGAATAACATACTTAAAGAACCTGCGATTCCGGAACCGATAACACATGCCGGAAGTACATGAAGCGGGTCAGATGCTGCAAATGGAATTGCACCTTCTGTGATAAATGCCAGTCCCATGATAAAGTTTGTAGGTCCTGCTTCTCTCTGTTCTTTTGTAAATTTGTTTTTAAATAATAAAGTTGCAAGTGCGATTGCACATGGAGGAGTCATACCTCCAATCATAACTGCTGCCATGACATCGTAGTTACCGGAAGCAATTGCGGCAGTACCAATACATAGGAAGCTTTATTAAATGGACCACCCATATCAATCGCCATCATACCGCCTAAGATAAATCCTAAAATAATCTTACTAGAACCGCCCAATGCTTGTCAAACCATTATTTAATGCAGTATTAATTGCTCCCATAATCGGTTCTACTGCGAAATTCATTAATAATCCCATAACCAGAATTCCGACTACCGGATAAATCAGAACCGGTGCAATTTTCTCAATTGCCTGTGGAAGTTTGTCACATAATTTTCTAAGTAATACAATGATGTATCCTGCTGCAAAACCTGCTACTAAAGCACCAAGGAAACCGGATTTTCCCTGAGAAGCAATCATACCACCGACAAAACCAACTGCAAGTGCCGGTCTGTCACCAATTGCCATTGCGATAAATCCTGCAAGTATCGGCAGCATGAATGCGAATGCTGTACCACCGATTCCTTTAAGCATCGCTGCAACCGGAGTAATTGTACCAAAGTTTGCTCTCTGGTCAACCGGAAGAGAATTCATATCTACACTTAAACCATCAATCAAGAATGCAAGTGCGATTAAGATACCACCACCGACTACGAATGGAAGCATGTGGGAAACACCATTCATCAGCTGTGTATAAATCTGATGTCCAACTCCTCCGCTTCCCTTTGACTGACTGGATTTTTGTACTGCACCCTTTGCCTGATAAATCGGTGCATCTCCTGCCATTGCACGTTCAACGAGCTGGTCTGCCTTGCTGATTCCGTCAGATACCTGACATTCAATTAATTTCTTTCCATCGAAACGATCCATCGGAACTTGTGCATCGGCTGCAACAATAATGCAATCTGCTTCTTCAATTTCTGCTGCTGTCAGCACGTTTTTTGCTCCACCGGAACCTCTGGTTTCTACTTTAATAAAGCATCCTTTGGCTCTTGCTGCTTTTTCAAGTCCCTCTGCTGCCATGTAAGTATGAGCAATACCGGTCGGACAAGAGGTAACTGCAAGAATTTTTACTTTGGAATCTTCTTTTGCTCCTGTATCTTCAAGACGTTCATCAATGTCTGGTTTTTCATCATCGGCTTTGTCAATGATTTCCAAAAATTCTTCTACACTTTTTGCATTTCTCAGTCCATTTGAGAAATCTTCATCCATCATAAGTACAGATAACTTACTTAATACATCCAGATGTACATTATCTTTTGTATTTGGTGCTGCAATCAGAAACAGCAGGGTAACCGGCTCTCCGTCTAATGCATCGAAATCAACACCATCTTTGATTACCATTGCCGCGAGACCAGGTTTTGTTACGGCATCACATTTTCCATGAGAATTGCAATTCCTTCTCCTATTCCTGTTGTACTTTCTTCTTCTCTTGCATAAACCTGACGTCTGTAAGCTTCTTCATCATTAATTTTTCCGCTCTTTACCATGAGGCAACTGCTGTATCCAATGCCTCTTGCTTCGTTTTTGGCGAACAGTCAAGCGAAATACTTCTTGCATCGAGTAAATCTGTAATTCTCATACCTTTACTTCTCCCTCTCTTTCCTTATTGTTCTTTATATTCTTTTGATGTTACCTGCTCATACACAGCCTGAACCTCTTCCCTGCTTGCCAGATATTCAGAAAATGCACTTGCACTTCCGGCTGCGATTCCTGTATGGAATGCATGTCTGTAATCGTGTTTTTCAAGCCAGCCTGCAAGGAACCCTGCCACCATCGAATCTCCTGCACCGACACCGTTTACCAGTGTTCCCTTTGGTGCTTCGGCAAGATAAATACTTCCGTCTTCTGCAACGAGGGCTGCACCCTCTCCTGCCATAGAAATCAACACATTTCTTGCTCCTTTTTCCTGAAGTTTCTTCGCATAAGGAATGACAGATTCTCTCGTCTTTAATTCCACTCCAAAGATTTCTCCAAGCTCATGATTGTTTGGTTTAATCAAAAATGGATGATGTTCTAATACATTTAAAAGTAAATCTTTTGTAGCGTCCACTGCAATCAGAATGTTTTTCTTCTCCAGACGCTTCATGATGTTTTTGTAAATATCATCCGGTAAACTGGATGGGATGCTTCCTGCTAAAACCAGCACATCGCCTTCTTTTAATTTGTCTAGTATCTGAAGCAGTTCTTCGCGTTTTTCTTTGCTGATTTTCGGTCCTTGACCATTAATTTCTGTTCCCTCAATATTTTTCAGTTTCAGGTTGATTCTTGAAATTCCATCTTCGATTGAAATGAAATCTGCCTTTACGCCAATCTCTTCGACTCTGCGCTGAATCTCTTCTCCGGTAAATCCTGCCATAAATCCAAGTGCTGTATTATCGATTCCCAGATTTTTCAAAACAATCGAAACGTTGATTCCTTTTCCTCCAGGTAATAAGAGTTCCGAATCGGTACGGTTCGTTTTTCCAAGTTCAAACCCATTCACAGAAACAATATAGTCAAGGGATGGATTAAATGTAACTGTGTAAATCATGTTTTCCCTCCTGCTCTGTTTTTTTCTTCCTTGTTCTCTCTTGCTATGACTGTATTATACAATCATTTTCATTCAAAATCAATCAAAATCAGTCATTATTAATATACGAAAATCATAAACGTTTTTGGTGCATTTTGCACAAGTATGATGTTTTGTGATTATATTTGCTAAAATCAACGCAAAAAAGCCTCATAAATGAGTATTCTCATTTATGAGGCTTTCTATTAGATTTCTTAAATTATTTAATCATTTCACCGTAGCATTCTTTACCTGGGCAAAGAGCATTTGCTTCATCTGTATCGATATGTGCAGCTGTTGCATAGCTTGCGCTTACACGAACTACAACATCACCAAATGTTAAAGAACGACCGTTTGGAGACTGGATATCCAGTTTTACGATGTCTTTATCTTTTACTCCAGCTGCTTCTGCATCTTCCGGAGTCATATGTACGTGACGTTTTGCAGCGATTACACCTTCTGTCAGTTCTACTTCACCAGCAGGACCTACCAGCTTACAGGCACCTGAACCAGCAATATCACCGGATTCACGAATTGGAGCTGTAACACCGATTGCTCTTGCATCTGTTAAAGATACTTCAACCTGTGTATCTTTTCTTACAGGTCCTAATACAGACATTTTTAAAGAACTTTTTGGTCCGATTACCTGTACTTTTTCTTCACATGCGAACTGTCCCGGCTGGCTCAGCATTTTTTTCACTGTCAGCTCATGACCTTTTCCGAAAAGGATTTCCAGATGTTCCTGTGATAAATGTAAATGTCTTGCAGATGTTTCAACTAATACTTTCATTTTAAATTCCTCCACAATAATTGAATTTTAAACATTCTTTATTCTTTTATTATATCGCTTTTCAAGGTCTTGTCAACTTCTCGGACAGGATTTCTTCGGGCGGTTTTTGCATTTTTCATCATACATCCTTTGCTTTCTCCGGAAGTCTGCCTTTTAAATATTCAAATTCATCCAAAATGCTTCGTGTCAGTGCATCTTCGGCAAATTCTTTCTCCGGCCGGTAAATCCGTAAGAGCCCGGAAAGCCGTTTTTCCAGTTCTTCTTTGTCTTTTACCCCTTTAAAATAATGAATTCTTCGTTCGCATTCTTCTTTATTTTTCCAGGGAGCGTCCGGTGTCTTTTCATCCCACTCACATTCCGCCAGATGATAATCTTTTTTCTCTTCTTCCAGATTCATCTTTTCCATCGCCGGACGGTACATTCGATAAATCCCATTGCAAATTCCCTCCAACACTACGATTACCACTCCAACACCTGCTGCCGGCACAACCATCAGGCTGCTGCCAAAAACACCGAAAAGACAATCCCCCATACAACTGATTCCTCTTCCCTGAAGATAGAAAAAAATATGGATGATTGCCCCGATTGTAATTCCTACCGAACCGATTGCACATAGAATCGTAACAATTGGTCTTGAAATCTTTAAAAATAATTCAAAGATTCTTGAAATCCAAAATAAACAAAACAGGAAAGGTGCCAAGAGCACCTTGCCTGTTATCATTAAAAAACGTCTAATTACGTTCTCCTCCTTCTTTCCAGATATCTGTAAAGAAACAGCTGTGATTTCCGGTATGGCAGGCAGCACCTGTCTGAATCACAGTCACTAAAAGCGTATCATCATCGCAGTCTGATTTGATATCTACCACTTTCTGCAGATGGCCGGAAGTTGCACCTTTATTCCAGAGTTCCTGTCTGGAACGGCTGTAGAACCAGGTATATCCTGTCTCAAATGTCTTTTTCAGACTTTCTTTATTCATATAGGCAAGCATTAAAACTTCTCCGGTTCCCTCTTCCTGCACAATTGCCGGAATCAACTCCCCTTTTACAAAATAACGGTCAAAATCCATCTCTATCTCCTTACCGGAATTTCGCATTCCTTTAAATGTTCTTTTACTTCTTCGACAGTCAGCTCTTTAAAGTGAAACAGGGAAGCTGCAAGTGCCGCATCTGCACCGCTCTTTTCAAACACTTCCGAAAAATGTTCCAGTTTTCCGCATCCGCCACTTGCAATGACCGGAATACTGACCACATTACAGACGGCATTGCAAAGTTCCAGGTCAAATCCTTCTTTGCATCCATCCGTATCCATTGAAGTCAGAAGGATTCTCCTGCACCAAGTTCCTGACATTTTTTTGCCCATTCTACGGCATTTAATCCGGTATCAATTCTTCCGCCGTTTACCACAACTTTAAATGTGCCAGTTTCATCTCGTTTGGCATCAATTGCGACAACCACACACTGACTTCCAAAGATTTCCGCTGCTTCGCGAATTAGCTCCGGTCGTCTGACTGCTGCAGAATTGACCGAGACTTTATCCGCACCAGCTCTTAAAATCTCACGAAAATCATCTACTGTACGGATTCCTCCGCCTACTGTCAGAGGAACAAAAACATGTTTTGCCGTTCTTCTGAGACATCAACCATTGTTCCTCTTCCTTCATGGGTCGCCGTGATATCCAGAAAACAGTATTTCGTCTGCCCCCTGTTTGTCATACTCAATAGACACACTCCACCGGTCTCCGACTTCTTTGATTCCAACAAAATTGCGCTGTGGATGTGGGCTGCACGGGCGTAGTCCTTCCAGACCGGCAGATCCGGCTCAATGTCCATCCGGCGGACACGGTCGAGGGTGACAATGTCGAAATCGCGGACGGATTTATTGTATTCCGGTGGGTTGCCTGCCGCCACGATGACCCAGCCCGCAGGCACAGCCTGATTGCCAAAGGTCTTGCACTGCAAAAATTGCAGCATGGTGGGGGCAAGCGTCTCGGACACGCAGTTGATCTCGTCGATGAACAGAATGCCCTCCGAAAGGCCGGTGGCCTCCATTTTGGCGTAGATGCTGGCAATGATCTCGCTCATGGTGTACTCGGTCACCGACACGTCCTTATCGCCGTAGTGGCGCTGCCGGATAAAGGGCAGACCCACGGCGCTCTGGCGGGTGTGGTGGGTGATGGTGTAGGCCACCAGTGCCACCCCGCACTCCCGGGCCACCTGCTCCATCACCTGCGTTTTGCCAATGCCCGGAGCCCATCAGCAGGATGGGGCGCTGCCGGATGGCGGGAATGGCGTATTCGCCCAGCGCATCCTTGGCAAGGTAAGCTTTTACGGTATGCTCGATCTCTTCTTTGGCACGTTTGATATTCATAATATTTTCCCCTCTTGTCAGGAGTTGTTCAGTTCGCGGTACAGGTCATCCTCCTCGGCCAGAGCGTCCGCAAGGGCGCTGGCCGGGCGGGCTGCCGCACCGGTAAATTCTTCTTCGTCCAGTACCACCTTCATCGCCCACGGCGGCACATTGGCGTCATCGAACCGCTCCCCCAAAAACAGAAAGGCGGTATCGTAGCCGGGACGCCGCGCCGGGTAGGTGCCCATGCCGTCGGTGAAGTACAAAAGGCCGCGCAGGTTCGAAAACTTCTTTTCGGCGCAAAGCTGATCCACATATGCAAAGGCCGGACGGAAGTCCGTTCCGCCGCCGCCCCGCAGCTCAAAGTGGTTCATGGCATGGATGAGTTCATCCTCATTGCGGATGAGGATATCCTGCCGCACGGCGTTGTCGGCCTGAATGAGGTGCAGGTTCATGCGGTGGAAAAAGTTCTCCCGCCCTTTCAGCAGGGTGTAGGTTTCTGCCAGAAAGGCGCGCACCAGCTCGCCGGAGGTGGAGTAGCTGGTATCAATGACCAGCGCCAGCTCCTCAATTTTTTTGCTCTCCCGGCTTTCCAGCGGCTCGATGAGCGGCAGGTTGCCGTACACCGAAAGGCCGTAGGTGTAGAAGTTCAGATCGAACTCGTCCGGGTCCAGTTTTACCTCCTCGCGCAGGACGCAGAACCGGCGCAGAAAGTCCTTGTAGCTGCGGCGGCTGCGGTTGGCAGCCTTCACCTGCTGCTTCAAGGCATCGGTGCCCTCGCCCGCCTCTTTATCCCGCAGGTCCAGCTCGGTCTGCATCCGCTCGCCGATCTTCTGCCACGTTTTCTGCGGCAGAGGGGTGGGCATCTGCTGGGGCTGCTCCGGGGCATCCTTCGGCCACAGGCGGTGGTCATCGGTCACAAATTCCCGCTCCAGCTGCCGCAGCACGCCGGGCGTCTGCCGGGTGAGCCAGCGGTACACCGGCGCTGCCGCCACCACCTTTTCCTCGGCGGTGATCTGCCGGTAGCGTTCTGCCGCACATAGGTCAGCGGGCGTATCACGCTTTTGCGCTGTAAGCTGTCAATGACGTTTTCCACCGCGATATCGCACGCAAGGCTCCACAGCTGCGGCTCCCGGCGGCCTTTCAGCCACAAATGCCGGAATATGCAGTGGAAGATGGTGTGCAGATACAACCGGTTGAGATATTTCGGGTTCTCCTGATAAAGCTGCAGCAGGCGCTGCGGCTGATAATACAGGGTCTGTCCGTCCGTAGCCAGCACCCGGCAGCGCTCGTCCGGGGCGGGGTTCAGGGCGCTGAGTGCCATATCCAGAAACCGGAAGTCCAGATACAGCCCGCTGCGCACCACCGCCAGCACCTCGCCACCCATGCGTGCCTGCCACTCCTCGTGGGTCTCCGGCCGCTGGGATTGGAAGGGCTTGCGGGGGTCGAAAATTTTCCTTTGGCAACGTGTGGTCACCTCTCAAAAATCAAAATCGTACCGCTGCTTTTTGGACTGGGGAGCATATTTTTTGTGCTCCGCATCTGCCAACAGGGCGGCAGCAGCGGCGTTCTCTGCCTTGGCGGCAAGGGCGGCGGCAGATGCAAAAGCGGCTTTATCCAGCACGTCCAGCGCCAGCAGGGCGCGGATGCTGTCGGTGTCCTGCGCCTTTAAAAGGCGGGCGAACACCCGGTCGGTGTTGGCTGCCAGAAACGCCCGGTAGTGTCCGGCGGCGGCTTCGGTCAGCTGCCACGGATACCGCAGGCGGGCAAAGCAGAGCATGGCCATAATGGCGGCGTCATCGGCATCGTGCCCCTGTGGGAAGATGGCGTCATATTCTGCGGGGAGGAATTTATTGTCGAGAAAACACTGTCTGTAATGGTATCCCTGCCCGGAAAAGGTGTGCAGCAGGATGTGGGCGGGGTCTCCTCGATATCCTCCCAGTAGGCGGGGTACCACAGCGCCGCCAGCGGCGCGGGGGCATCGGCGGGCCAGAACTGCGCCTGCACGGCCTCGGTGATGTTGTTCACCAGCGCAAACAGCCCGGTGGGCTGCTCCGGTGCGGCCTGCACCCGCAGGGTCTCCAGCGCAAAGCAGTTCAGAAACACACTCGCATGCCCCACGGTAAGTCCCCCGCTGCCCACCGTGAGCAGGCGCAGGCTGCGGCAGTTGTAAAAGGCGCAGCTGCCGATGACCTGTACGCTGTCCGGCAGGGTGGCTTCTTCCAGAAAGCTGCCGCACACCGGGTGCAGTTCCTCTTCGTCCGCGGCCGGGGCGTCAAGGTCAAAATCGTACCGGCGGGCGGGCTTTTGCCCCACCGCCTGCCCGAACGCCCGGGTCAGCCGCACCGTACCGTCTGCGCTTACTGCGTAGCGGCAGAGGGCATCCGCCGCAGGCAGGCTGCGGGGCTTTTCCGAGAAGCAGTAGTCGCCCAGCTCGGTCAGGGCAAGGCTGCCGCCCG
>ENA-OQHY01001264-OQHY01001264.1-human-gut-metagenome-genome-assembly--contig:-NODE-1264-length-11055-cov-1.801153_pt1 | contig 11055 bp, 19 predicted proteins | sample MGYA00242570_ERZ504733 | MGnify/ENA primary metagenome ERZ504733 (study PRJEB26092, sample SAMD00036219) | human gut metagenome | host: Homo sapiens | study: EMG produced TPA metagenomics assembly of...
CTTCCCGGTACCTGCCTGCGGCTGCACCAGATGGAGGTTGTAGCGGCTCCGGCTCGTGTCGATATCGGGTTGCTGGCGTACTGCTCCTTGGTGCGCCTCGTTATGGCTTCGATGGGGCTGATGGCAGGCCCTTACTTTTTGAACCTTAAAATGCCGTATTGGGCTTTCATGGATCACGCTCCTTCTTGAGGTGTACAAAAATCCGTACGGATTTCAAATAACCTGTACGGTTCGTACGGCGTACAGAAATCCAAAATACAAGCGATAACACGTTTTAATTTACACTGATTTGCCGTACAGGTGCGTACAAGTACAGACCGTACAGGTTGTACGAACTTCTTCTGTGAAAAAATGCACTTTTTACGGACAGGGCTCACCAAAGGGCGATGTACACAGTTCGCCCTTTGGTTTTTGGTTCTGGCACGGATTATTTTGATCCCTGCCACGTTCAAAATCACCGGGGTCCCCAAAATGGGAACTTCGGTGAAGCCGGTCTCCCTTGCTGCCTCCCGACAGGAAATCTTTTTGGACTCTGTGTCGGCCCCATGCAGGCGCTCGCTCCCCCGATGGGAGGTCTTGGCGGTCTGGGCAGTTCGGACGGTCATTCTGTTCTCAAGGTTCTGTTATGAAAGATATTTCAGAGGGCTTTTCGCGGGAAGCCTTAATATGTTCGCTGCTGGGGAGTTAATATGTTCTCTTTCTGTCTATAGGATAGCACCACGATGGCCGCTGTGCCGTATATCCATAATGTCGGAAAACAGGTGCAGAAACTGCAAAATTCCACGCTTATGGACAGGAACCGCTGGAAGTGGTATACTGTGCAAAAAACATCGGAGGTGCGACCATGAACATCAAGCTGACACTGGGAGAACGGCTCAAAGACCTGCGTGTGGAGCGGAATCTGAAGCTGGAAGCTCTGGCAGAGCAGACAGGTCTGTCCAAATCGGCACTGTCGAAGTATGAGAGCGACGATGTGACCGACCTCAGCATTTACGCCGTGACAACACTGGCTGAGTTTTATGGCGTGACCACCGACTACCTGCTGGGTGTGACGGAAAACAAAAAACGCCCAGATGCAGTCCTTTCGGACTTGCATCTGAGCGATGGCGCAGTGGACGTATTAAGGAATGGAAAATTCAATCATCGGCTGCTGTGTGAGCTGATCGTGCATGAGAATTTCCAGCGGTTCATGACCGATCTGGAAATCTATGTGGATGGATATGTCAGCGCAAACATTCAAAACCTCAATGCCGGTCTGGAAGCAACGCGGCAAATGCTGAAAAAGAAGTATGCAGCAGATGAAAATGATCTGTACATGAGCACCTTGAAGCTGGGGCAGATCGATGAAGATGAGTACTTTGGCCGGGTCTTGTATGACGAGTTGGTGGCTATCCTGAAGAACATCAAGACGGAACACCGCAAGGACAAGACCACTTCGGATGGTGCAATGGTCGATAACTTGATGAAGGAACTGGAGGATGCACAGAAACTTGAAGGGTCTGCGGATGAAAAGAAGATCCGAACAGCATTGAAGGCAATCGGCATCAACTACGATAAGCTGACAGAGGATGAAAGAAAGCTGATAAAGAAGATTCTTTATAAAACGGCAATGCTGAAACCGGGGACACTTGCAGGCAACCGGGGCAAGCACAGACGCTGATCATTTGCCCTGCGCCTTATAGGGGAAACGCTGCTGCGGCAGGACGGGAGAACGTACACCATTGGTTCCTCTGCAAGCCTGCGCTGGGTGGGCAAAGACCGTCAACTGCCATGCCCATCCGCGCATCCTTCTGCCGCAGAACAGGTGCTTGCCGGAGCCTCTCGCAGCCCCTTTTCCGCGTCAGCCGGAACCAAGGTGTAACACACTAGACTTGCAAGCAAAGTCGTGTGAAGGGGTGCTGCGGCCCCTTTGGAAACCCAAGAGAAACGCCCATCAACTGCGCTGCTCATACTCGGCCAGTGCGCTGATCCGCTTGCCCATGGCTTTGACCAGAGGAACGACAAGCGCATTTCCCATCGTGAAATCGCGCGTCCGTTCCGGCATCCCGGCTGTCCAATCATCCGGGAAGCCGTTGAGCCGTTCGCATTCGATGGGCGTTAGCGTACGCAGACGTTGGGTCCGGGGGTTTGCGACTACATGGGTGCTGCGGGATACAGAGCTTCGCTGGTGAGCATCGTGCGGGCAGGAAGGTCGGAACGATCGGGGAATGCCATGGACCTTCCGAAAGAAATAAGTAGAACTGTTTCTGCGGTGGCGGGTCTCCTGCACGGAGCGGAGCTGCTTAAATGCAAAACAGACCAAACCTATTTGTATCGGTTTGGTCTGTTTTGTCATAAAATCAGAACGGAGAAAGATTCTGAAAAAGTGGGATCTGTCGGTAAAGATGAAAATCAGAAAGGGTGAGATCTGCCGCAGAGACGTCCTGACGGATGGAGCTGCCAGTATAGCCCAGCACGGTACAGCCGGCGGCCTTTCCGGCACGGATGCCTGCGGGAGAGTCCTCGATGACCAGACAATCGCCGGGGGCAAGCCCCAGAAGCTGCGCTGCCCGCAGATAAGGTTCCGGATCGGGCTTACGCCGAGTGACCATGTCGCCACAGATCACCACATCGAACTGTGAGACAGATGCAGGCGGTCGAGTGCTGTCAGAATGAGCTGTGACCGGGTGGAGGAGACTACGCCGGTGCGAATGCCCTGTGCGCGAAGCGCAGAGAGAAAACTCCCGCAGACCGGGCTGCGGATGCAGGTCGGCACCGTTTTCGTAGTAGTTGCCGCGGCGTGCGCGTTCGGTCTGCAGCTGCTCCAGAGTGACCGGCATTTCTGCCCGCTTCAGCAGTGCCTCAAGCAGAGAGGAATCATTGATGCCGACCAGTGCGCTCCGATCCTTTCGGTCAGCCAGACCCGAAATGCGCAAGAGCAGAGGCAAGATAGTCGGCATTCCGTTCCTCGGTATCGGCGATCACGCCGTCAAAGTCAAAGAGGACGCATTGGATCGGCATAAAAAGCTCCTTTTCACTCTGCGAGGATCTTGCGTGCACGCTCCTGAATGTCGGCGATCTGAGCAGCGGTCAGGTCGCAAAGTCGCTGTTTTCCATAGAGCAGTTGGAGTCCTGCACATAGATCACCTTGGTGTCTTTCTGGGTGATGGAGTAGAACCAGCACTCGGCGGGAACATTGTATACCTTGCCCTGCTGCATGGGGGTCAGCTCGATATTCTTGAAGCTGCCGCCCTCGCGCTCGGCGGTGATGAGGATTGCCTTACCAGCGGCAAGGATGAACTGCTCGTCGGTGGAGTGATGGATCTCCAGATGAGCGATGCCGGCAATGTCGTTGTCAGGCTTCCAGTTCTTGATGCAAACCAGCCATTTGGGGTTCTTATAAACGCAGAGGATGCCTTCCGCGTTGTTTTCATACTGATCAGGTTTCATGAAAATGCCTCCTGTTTATTTTACAGTTCGGTGCGTCCCACGATGGGGGTTCCGTAGCCGAATGCGCCTTCCTTGGCGCACATTTTTGCAGCAAATGCTGCGCCGATCTGCATGGCTTCCTGCAGATGCGCGGCGTTTTCTTCTTCGGTGCCTTCCAGCAGAGCGCCGCTCTTGGAAGACTTCAGCAGCGAGCAGAGGAAAGCGGCAAAGTAGGAGTCGCCGGCGCCCATGGTATCAATGACGTCATCTGCGTGCACGGCGGAGGCGTAGTAGGTCTTGCCGTTGTACAGCACATAGGAGCCGTCCTCACCGATGGTGCCCAGCACGATGGAAACGCCGTGGTCGGCGGCCTTCTGCATCTCGCGGGCGCGGTCCTCGGCACTCAGGTGTGCGCAGGACAGGATGGCCACGGGTGACATAGGGGCAGACCTTTTCCAGATAGGCGTCGGTCCATCGGGTAGAAAAGTCATAGGCGATGGGCACGCCGGCCGTGTGCAGGAAGGGAAGATCCTCTTCGATATAGCTGTTGAGGTTGGTGTAGATCAGGTTGAAGCCTTTGATGTACTCCAGATCTTCCTGCGTGAAGTCGAAGCTGTGCTCCTTGGCGACGCCGCCCTTGTTGGAGCCAAGAAAGACGCGGTCGTTGCCCTTGAGCGTGACCATGGCAAAGCCGTTTTCGCCCTCAAAATGGCGGCAGTGGCTGATGTCGATGCCCAGCTCGTGCAGGATCTTCTGGTTGTAGGCGGCGACCTCATCGCTGCCAAACTTGCCCAGATAAGCGGAAGGCACACCGTTTGCTGCGGCATAGGCGCAGGTGTTAACGCACTGGCCGCCGGGGTACATCTTCCCACGGGAAAGGTATTTGTCACACACATTATCGCCGATGGCGATGATCTTCACTGCGCTCATCGTATCAGATCCTTTCCGTCTGTATCAGTATGCGACCTTTCCACATATAGCGGCGGGTGGTCAGCGGATGCTGGCGGGTCTCAGCGAGGGCGTGGTTGTAGATGGGATAGACATTGTTGAACAGAGAGTGGTTGAAGTAGTCCACGACAGCGGGATCGATGACCGACAGGCCCAGCTCCTTGGCGTCCAGCACCTCGATGCGCTTTGCATAGGTGTGCAGGAACTTGAGGCAGCGTTCGTCCAGCTCACGAGTAGAACCCTCGGACACCTGAATGACGAAGGGGGTGTTGGCGTCGGTGACCTCGAAGGGGCCATGGAAGAACTCACCGGTGTGGATGGTGCCGGAGTGGATCCACTGCATCTCCATGAAGATGCAGATGCTCTCCATGTAAGCGGCACCGTAGCCTGCGCCGCTGCCCATGGTGTAGATGACGGAGTCGCTCTTGTACTCCTCGGCAAAGTCCAGAGCGCGCTGGGCCACATGAGCGCGGGCCTTGCGGATCACGGTGGTGATCATGCCGGCACCCTGCTGGAACTTATCGTAGTTGCTGTAGCCCTCGGTCTGATTCAGCAGCTCCACGGCGACCTGCAGGGCGCACATGGTCTTTTCACCGGCGTAGTCGATGTCACCAGCGAGGTGATCCGGGCTGGCGTCGAAGGAGTAATGGATGATGTAATCGCCGAACTCGATGATCTCAGACTCTTCCAGCAAGTCAGGATGATGACAGCGGCGCCCATCTCCTTGCCCAGCTTTGCAGCGGCAATGGTCTCGGGAGTGTTGCCCTTGTGGCAGGCAAGGCAGATGATGGAATTCTTGCCGAAATCGCGGGGCGTGCTGTGGACGAACTCGTTGCTGCTCACCCAGCCGGACTTCAGCGTCAGGCTCTCGCGCTCCATAAAGGTCTTTGCAGGGTACAGAGCACCCAGAGAGCCGCCGCAGCCCACGAAATAGATGTTCTTGACGCCGCCCTCGTCCTTCTTGTTCTCCAGAATTTCAGCGACGATGGCCTTGATGTCAGTGTACTTGTAATGCATTGTATTACCCTCCTGCATTTCATATTAAGTTGTTTCGATTTCTTCCGGTCGTTCCGGAAGAACTTTCCTTGCCATGATGATAATACAAAGCAATACAAATGTCAATACCGAAAATAGGACAAAAAAATTGTGCATTTCTTACAAGGAACGAAACGAAATGTGGCTGGCTTCCTATATAAATAGGGGGCGCTGGAAAACGGCCCTGCACAGACGCAAGGGAGAAAAAATTTGTTTTTCCTCTTTACGCACGGATAAAACTTATATATAATAAGTTTGTATTGTAACATATTTGCGGGGCACGCAAAAGAGCAAATTGAAAATAAACCGTATTTCGTGATAAAAATAAGAACGGGAGAATATACCATGAGTTTGGATAATACAATTTCAACGCCGCTGTTTCAACAGCTCGCCGAAACACTGCGTGCGGCTATTGATGCGGGCGAGTATCCCCCGGGCAGCCGTCTGCCAACGGAAAATGAACTCTGCGAGCGCTATTCGGTCAGCCGCGTCACGGTGCGTAAAGCACTGGATGAGCTGTCTCAAGGAGAATTTCTGGTGCGCAAGCCCGGCAAGGGCACGTTTGTTACGGAAAAGAAGATCCAGCGAAAGCTGGATGGCGTGCTGAGCTACACCAATATGTGTTATATGATGGGATACCAGCGGCGCAAAGACGATCAGGATCACACTGGAACAGCCCACGGAGGAAGAACGGGGGCAGCTTGGGCTAAAAAAGGACGAACAGACGCTGGTTGTGGAGCGTCTGCGCCTTGCGGACGGCAGACCGATGATGTTGGAGACCAGCAAATTTCCGGAGAGTTTTTTCTTTCTGTTCAATGCAGATCTGACCAATACCTCTCTGTATGAGACGATCCGAAAGGAAACAGGCATCGTATTCACACGCTCAGATAAAGTCCTTGAGATCGTGTTTGCGAACCATCAGGAGGCCAAGTATCTGGGTGTGGTAAAGGGCTACCCGTTGCTGTCCATCAAGAGCGTGGTGCACGATCAGAGCGGGGAACACTGCTATCTGGGCCGTCAGCTCTGCATCGCGGATAAGTTTAAGCTCATGGTCTGAGCTGTCAAAGATGAGTACAACAAAAAGACGTACCTGTGTATAAAAATAAAAAGGGAGCGTCCCTGAAGCAGAATTTCAGGGGCGCTCTCTTTTTGTATTATAGAAGTAAGAGACAAAACGGGAGCAAATGAGGGCAGAAGGATACAATAATTTGGTGGTGATTCACAAAACAATGGTGCACTGATAGGATATTTTGACGAAAATGCCGGAATGCTGTTGACAAGGAGATGCTTGCATTATATTATTGCATCATAATACAAAGCATAACATTTCGATGCCTAATACAAAGACAAATCGGGATGGATTGCTTGTAACAGAGAATGTGCGCATCTTTCTGATGAAAACTGACGGAAACGGGCCCGGGGCGGCAGGCAAAGAAAGCGTCATGAACTTGCTGGGTATGCGGTCGCTGGGAAAAATCAAAGAAAAAGGAAGAAAAAATCATGTTCTGGATTGAGCTTGTCATCATGCTCCTTCTCATCTTCTGGGGCGTTCGCAAGGGAGGAGTTTTCCTTACGCTTGCCGGTGCGGTCGGCGCGTTTGTCTTTACATTTATCTTTAAGTCACCCATGTCGGATCCCCCGCTCACGGTTTTGCGAATTATTCTGGCCGTGGTTATTGCGGGTGCGCGATGCAGGCTGCGGGTGGTATTGAGTACCTGGTGCTCTTGCGGAGAAGATCTTGAGAAAACATCCTAGATCAATCACCATTCTGGCGCCCATGATCAGCTGGCTGTTTGTTTTCTGCTGCGGAACCGGCCACATTCTGTGGAGCCTGCTGCCCATCATCAACGAAATTGCCATCGAGAACGGCGTCCGTCCCGAGCGGCCGATTGCCGCTTCTGTGGTTTCCAGCCAAAATGCGGTCTGCGGCACTCCGCTTGCCGCCGCTACCGCCGCGCTGGTAGGATTTTTGGAGGAGTCGGGCAGCGTAGATATGATTACCGTCCTGATGGTTGTCATTCCTGCTACCCTTCTTGGCTCTCTGGCTTCCGGCCTTGTTATGATGAAGCGAGGCAAGGAACTTGCAGATGACCCCGAGTTCCAGCGGCGTGTTGCCGATGGCACCCTTGTACTGCGTGGGCACAAGGAAGAAAAAGTGGTCGACACCTCTTCTTTCAGCAAGCAGTCCAAGATTTCTGTCATCGCCTTCTTGGTTGCGATGGTAGCCGTCGTTCTTCTGGGTGTGGTCAAATCCCTGCGTCCTGTTTTGGCTGACGGCAGCACTATGGGCATGACCGACATCATCCAAATCTTCATGCTCTGCGCCGCTGCGGTAATTTGTCTTGTGATGGACAAAAAGGCCGATGCTATTCTTGAGATGCCCGTTTTTAAGTCCGGTGTGTTTGCGGCCGTCATCTGTCTTGGCCTGTGCTGGATGGTCAATATCTTCATCGGCGCGCAGTCCACCTTCCTGACCGAGACGGTCTCGCAGTTCACCAATAAGTACCCTTGGGTATTCATTATTGCCTGCTATTTGGTGGGTAATATCACTACTTCGCAGGGTTCCACCACCGCAATCGTGATTCCGCTGGGCTTGGCACTCGGCATCAGCACTCCCGTGTTGCTGGCTGGGTCACCATCGGATCACACTTCCTGATTCCCGCTGCCTCCGAGAGTCTGGCCGCCATCGCTTTTGATACGGCGGGAACGACCAAAATCGGCAAATTCGTATTCAACACCAGCTATCTGTTACCCTCTCTGGTTATGGCCGTCGTGGATGCCGCAGTAGCGTTCCTGTTGGCAAGTGTAATCCTGTAATTTTTATGCCGCGTCGGGATTTGGGCGGTGGGCTGCCCTTGTGCAGATCCACCGCCCAATCCATACGCAGTGATTTTAGGGAGAAAGTATCCATGAAATTTACCCTGATGAGCTATCACTATCTCCGATATCCTATACGAAAGTATCTTGACAAGATGGAACGGGTCGCTTGGATGGAATCGATATCTATTGCACCGGCCCCCAGCTTAACCCATTTGATTATTCTTTGGGTGCGCTGATTCAGTTGAACCGCGACATTCGGGATCGGCACCTGACCCCCTATGTTCTGACAGCCGAAAATTGCGTCTATCCGGTTAATCTGGCCACATCGGATCTCCTGACATGGGAATCGACTCAGCGATACTATCAGCGCCTGATTGACACGGCTCAGTTTTTGGAATGTCCTCATATCCAGATTTGCCCGGGAACGGGATATTATGATGCTGACAAGATGAGGCATGGAAACGTCAGGTTGAGGCGGTGCAGCTTCTGGCGGAGTACGCCAAAAAGAAAGGCGTCACCATCTTTATGGAGACCTGTAAGATAACCACCACCAATCTGGTGGTTACCAGCAAGGAGCTTAAACAGTTTATCGATGATGTGGGCGCGGACAATCTGCTGGGTCTTTCCGACACCGACCAGATGTCTCAGGCCGGGGAGCACATCAACGATTACTTTGACAATCTGGGCGATAAGTATGGCTTTGTCCATTTCAGTGACCTGAACCATACGATCCCCGGAACCGGCGGGCTGCCCATGAAGGAGTATTACGACACCCTTGTCCGCAGGGGCTATCAGGCTGGTGTTCCTGCGAGATGTGTAGCCGAGACTATTATCTGGATCCGGACAAGGCTACCGATGCGTATATCGACTATATCCGGAATGTTTTGAAAGCCTGAACCTATTCGGGGCAGAAGCCGTAGAAATCGGGCTGCCTGTATGGAAGAGAAAGGAATGGTCTTTTATGAAACTCGCGCCCATGAGTTATCACTATGTACGCTATCCCATTGAGAAGTTTCTGGATAAGGTCGAGCGGTCTCCCTTTGACAGTATCGATCTCTATTGCAGTGCGCCTCAGTTGAACATGTTCGACTATCCGGTCAGCCGTCTTTTAGAGCTGGATAAGAGTATTCGCCGTCATCACCTTTCAGTTATGGCCATGACCCCGGAAACTGCGTTTATCCAGTGAATTTCTGCACTCAGGATACCCTGACCCGGGAGTCCAGCATCCGCTACTACCAGCGTGCGATTGATACCGCCCAGTTTTTGGAATGCCCCGCGATTCAAATCAGCACCGGGTTTGGATACTTTGATATGCCGCGCGAGGAAGCCTGGAAATTCTGCCGGGAGAGTGTGGGGACTCTGGCTGCCTACGCCGAGCGCAAGGGGGTTACTCTGTTGCTGGAGGAGTTGAAGGTAACCACTACTAACGTCCTCATTACCAGCAAGGATCTGGCAAAGATGATTGCTGAGATCGATTCGCCTGCTGTTGTTGGTATGGTGGATATGGATCAGATGACCTACGCAGGAGAGACCATCGATGACTACTTTGCCAACTTGGGTGATAAGCTGCAACACATTCATTTCAATGACCGGGCCATACCGTACCGGGAGATGCGGACTTCCCCATGAAAGAGTATTACGACCAGATCAAGGCGCACGGCTATGAGGGAACCTGCTCCTTCGAAATTTGCGACCGCCGCTATTACATCGACCCGGACAAGGCCATTGACGACACCGTGGCGTGGATGCGCGCCAACACGCACGAACTGGATTAAAACGGAAGGATATAAAGGAGAGCAATACCATGTGGACTCAGGAAATGTTTGGTGTTGAAAAACCAATCATTGCGCTTTTGCATCTGGATGCCCTGCCCGGCGACCCCGGCTACTGCGGCAGCATGGACACCGTGCTGGAACACGCCCGGCAGGATCTCGTGGCGCTGCAGAACGGCGGCGTGGACGGAATTCTGTTTGCCAATGAATTCAGTCTGCCCTACCAGCCGGTGGCGGATGTGGCAGTGATCTCGGCGATGGCTATATCATCGGCGCTCTGCGCCCGCTGATCCGGGTGCCTTATGGCGTCAATGTGGTCAAGAATCCCATCGCGACCATCGACCTTGCCGCTGCCACCGGCGCAAGATTTGCCCGGAGCTGCTTCTCAGGTGCATACATGGGAGAATATGGCCTTTATACCTCCAACAGCGGTGAGGCAGTCCGCCACCGCAAGGCACTGGAGATCCCCGATATGAAGCTGCTGTTCAAGGTGAACCCCGAGGCAGACAGCTATCTGGTGCAGCGGGATATTCAGGTGGTGGCAAAGTCTATCATGTTCGGTGGCTTTGCAGACGGCTTGTGCGTGTCCGGCGCTTCTGCCGGCAGCGAGCCGGATGATTCCATCCTGAACAAGGTCTACGAGGTGGCAAAGCCCCGCAATGTGCCGGTGTTCTGCAATACCGCTGCCGCCACGAGAATGTGAGAGAGAAGCTGAAATACTGCGATGCCGTCTGCATGGGCACTGCGTTCAAGAAGGACGGCGTGTTCAACGGGCGTGTGGACGAAGAGCGAGTGCGCAGCTTTATGGAGATCGTGTACGACATCCGCGCCCGACTGTGAGAAAGGAGAGCAGGATGAAACGCTATTTTCTGGGCATCGACATCGGTACCTTTGAGTCCCGCGCATCCTGATCGACGAAAGCTTCCGAGTGGCGGCGGATCCTCGGTGCCCCATGGGATGGACAACCCGCAGCCCGGGTGGTTCGAGCAGGAAGCCGAGGCGGTCTGGTGGGGCGACCTGTGCAAATTGTGCCGGACCCTGATAAAACAGAGCGGAATCCGGCCGGAGCAGA
>ENA-OQHY01001266-OQHY01001266.1-human-gut-metagenome-genome-assembly--contig:-NODE-1266-length-11031-cov-6.169204_pt1 | contig 11031 bp, 10 predicted proteins | sample MGYA00242570_ERZ504733 | MGnify/ENA primary metagenome ERZ504733 (study PRJEB26092, sample SAMD00036219) | human gut metagenome | host: Homo sapiens | study: EMG produced TPA metagenomics assembly of...
GGGAGTGAACAGTAACTATTAATTACTGTTAACTGATTCTTTTTACAGTATTATAATTTTACTATAAATGAAAGGCAGAGTAAAGTGCGATTGCCTTTCTTCTCTGCCTTGTTACTGTTTATAAGAATCTTATTCGTTACTGCATACAGTATCTGTTAATATCTGTCTGACTCATCATAATCATCTTTTCCGCCATAGCAGTCATCTGCATTTTTGGAATTGCAGTTTGTGCTGTTCTTACTCTGATTTGAATAAGAATTTTTACTGGAATTCTTATTCGAACCTGAATTAGATGTTGAATTTCTGTTCTTACTCTGATTTTCTTCCTTCGATGAATAGAATCCATTCTGGGAATTTTTACTTGTGTTGCTATAATTTTTTGCCATGATACTTCCTCCTTATTTGGTGTTACTGTTCTTATTAACTGACAGTAACTATTTAGTACAATCTTTATTATCCCAAACGGAGGTCTTTTTATGCATTTTGTTTCAACCATATTTTGAATATTTTGCTTGCTTTTTCCAAATGCATATATTATACTGATTCATGTAGAAAGATTATTTTCTACAACCCCTTATTAATTATTTATACTCCCCTCAAAAGACCGATGGCTCCCCCATCGGTCTTTTACTTTTCTTTTTTCTAATATCGTCGGTTCCCACCGATCAGTCTGATCACGATCATAATGATCAGAAGAGGAACAAGAACCGGTGCCAGAAAACTAATGATTCCTGTTATAACAGACACAACTACTACGACTACAAATACAACTGCAAGAATCAGCAAAGCCTTCTTCCACCAGGTATCTAATCTGAACTCATGATAGGAACCATAAGAATGCTCTGTTCCATATTCATTCTTCTGTCCATAACCAGTATAGCTGTCCCGTGCCTGCGTTGTCTGGTTGTACGAATTATTGAATGGACTCCTGTTCTCATAAACCACTTCTTCGTCTGTTCCATCACTTGCATCTACAATGGTTTTCGCAATTGCCCACGGATCTCCGAGCAGTTCCAAAACCTCCTGCTCGCTCTTTCCTTTTCTCATTTCTTCTATAATATAATCATCATAAAACTTAAGATGATCCTGAATTGTTGCTGCATCAAGCTTTCCATTCAAAGCTTCCTGTAATTTTCGGATAAATTCCTGTCTTGTCATATTCAACCGTTACCTCCTGTTCCTAAGGTTACTGTTCACACGATGTGCGACCAGCAACGCATCTCGCCATTTTAAATCGCCTTTGGCGATGGGGCGAGATGCATTCAAGTCAAAACACGCATCCTCGTGCAATCAGCGAAGTGATTGACACGGGAGTGAACAGTAACTTCGAAGTTCTCCTTAGATGTAGAATACCACACTGCTATTCTTTTTTAAACCGTTATTTTCAACTACATCTGTCGTTCATAATTTGTTCATTTATCATTTAAAAATCTTTCATCTTCTTATCACTTTTTCTTCATTTCTCTCACATATACTATAAGCATCAAAGGAAAAAACAAAAAACTTTGAATAAACTTTTTCATAATACATGCCGGGAGCCAGTAAATGGTTACCCGGCATCCTCCTTTTATGGAGACTTTTTTCTTATTCCGGAACAACCGGATCATTTATCACTTCTTGTTTCGTTTCCTGTTGTATTTCCTCTTCTACAGATTTTTCCGCGGTTTCCTCTGTTTGCTGTTCTGTCGTTTGCTCTGCTTCTTCCTTGTTTTCCCCATTATTCTCTTCTTTCGTCGTTTCTTCTATCTTCTTTTCACATGCTTTGACCGATTCCAGAATCTCCTGAACCCGTTCCTCCATCTCTTTCTTCCATTTCATATCTTCCAATGCTTTTTTCTGTCCTGTTCAGTTTCACTATGTTCTTCTGGTATTGTTTTTACATCGTCTGCTTTCTGAGCTTGCACTGCCGTTTCACTTTTCCCAACTGTATTGTTGCTCTCTCTTCCCCGGCTCATCCCAATTCCTGCTGCCGCAATTACTGCCCCGGCAGCAAATAAAAGAACCGCCAGTTTGACATTCCGAAATTTTACTTTCTGTTCCAAATTCCATTCCTCACGTTCCTCCGGAAGATCACGTATCACCTGGCTGATCTTGTCATAATGCCGTCTTCCGCCACCGGTACAACGTTCAATGATCCGCTCCAGTCTGCGTTCTTCGCTTCTGCTAAGTTCCGGGATCTGCTCTGTATATGCCAGTAAAAACTGCAAAATTTTACCATATCCGAACAAATCTACCGAACAATTCTTCCTGCTTCCTGACGCTGTCGGGCGGATAAAATGACTTCTCACCGCTTTCTGCTGCATCTTCTTCATAACAAATTCATTTTCCTGTGCATCCGGATTTAAAAGCAGCAATTCTCCTTCTTCTGTCACAACAATACTATATGGGGTCAGACAACGATAATTCTGCCCGCGTCTCGACTGCTGATACTTTCTTATTTCTCCGGCAATCTGTCGGAACCATTCAAACAACACCGCTTTATCCAACTGTGTATTATCCCGCAGATAATAAATCAACAGTTCTCCCTGCAGGCAATCGATACTTGGCTGGCATTCGGTTCCTTTTTCCACGAAGCGAAGTACTTCATACATTTTTTCCATATTTAATTCTACTGCAATCTGTCATCTAAACGTGTGCGGCCCCACACCGCACACGATACAATACCTGTCCAATTGAAAATTATCAGAATCTGATACGAACTACTCTTCAGAATCTTTCCTGATTCTTCAGTCAGAACGACTGAAGTGTGACTCTCATATTAATTGAATTCTTCCAGTCTGTCAAGAGCTGCGGCAACAACTTTATCCATGTCATAATATTTATAATCTCCCAGTCGTCCGCCAAAGATTACATTTTCTTCCTTTTCTGCAAGCTTCTTGTATTCTTCAAACAATGTATTATTCTTCTCATCATTTACCGGATAATATGCTCCATGCCAACACTCCATTCTGATGAATACTCTCTGGAAATAACTGTCTTCTCCTGTTTGCCAAACTCAAAATGCTTATGCTCGATAATTCTTGTATACGGAACTTCACGCTCTGTGTAATTGACAACAGCATTTCCCTGATAGTTCTCACAATCAAGAACTTCTGTCTCAAATCTGACAGAACGATACTCCAATGCTCCCAGCTGATATCCAAAATATTCATCGATCATCCCTGTAAAAATAATCTTCTCTGCAATCTCCGGATTCTCTTTTCTGAATTCAAAGAAATCAATCCCTGTACGAACTTCTGTCCCTTCCAGCATCTTCTCAACGATTGCTGTATAACCGCCAACCGGAATTCCTGATATCTGTCATTGAAATAGTTATTATCGTAAACAAAGCGGAATGGCAGACGTTTAATAATAAATGCCGGAAGTTCTGTACACTTTCTTCCCCACTGTTTCTCTGTATAACCCTTGATCAGCTTCTCATAGATATCTCTTCCGCCAAGAAAAAGTGCCTGTTCCTCCAGATTCTGTGGATCTGTGATTCCTGTCTCTTTGCGCTGTTTTTCAATAATCTCTTTTGCTTCCTGCGGTGTACGGATATTCCACATCTTACTGAATGTATTCATATTAAATGGCAGGTTATAAAGTTCATCTTTATAAACTGCTACCGGTGAATTGATGTAATTATTAAATTCCGCGAACTGATTCATGTAATCCCATATCTTTTTATCAGACGTATGGAAAATATGTGCACCATATTTATGTACATGGATTCCTTCTATGTCCTCACAGTAAATATTTCCTGCAATATGATCTCTTCGGTCAATCACAAGACATTTCTTCCCTTTTTTCTTTAATTCATGTGCCATGACAGCTCCATAAAGACCTGCTCCGACAATCAGATAATCGTATTCTTTCATTTACTCCTTCTTTCCGCAGAACGATTGTCTGGATCCGGTAAAATTCAGAGATAACCTTTCTGCCCTCTTTTTTTCATGTTACGGTGCGTTTATGATAACACATTTTCTAATAAATTTGAATCTCTATCAAAAATACGGTATACTTAACAGCAAAAGGAGGATGAATTATGCTTATAAAAAATGGTTTTCTAATTGATCCTGCATCTGATACAGAACGTCTTGTCGACCTTCGCATCACAGACGGTCTGATCCAGACACTCGCAGATGCCGGAACTCTGACACCTGAAAATGGAGAGGATGAGCTTGATGCTGCAGGACTTATGATTTCTCCAGGACTTGTTGACACACACATTCATTTCCGTGATCCCGGATTTACTTATAAAGAAGATCTCCATACCGGATCTCTTGCAGCTGCTGCCGGTGGATTTACTTCCGTGATCTGTATGGCAAATACTTCACCGGTCATCGATTCTGTTCCGGTTCTCAAAGACTGATGGAACGGGAGGCTTTGGAAGACATCCATATTTTCCAGGCTGCTGCTGTCTCCTGCGGACTCAAAGGTGAGGAAATGACTTCTATGAAAGAACTTGCCGCTACCGGTGCCTGTGGATTCACAGATGACGGAATTCCTCTTAAGAATGCTGCCTTTCTCTATAAGGCAATGGAAGAGGCGAAGGCACTTGACCTTCCGATCAGTCTTCATGAAGAAGATCCTGCATTTATTGAAACAAACGGAATCAACCACGGACCTGTATCTGATGCGCTGGGCATCTACGGATCTCCTTCGATTGCTGAAGAATCTCTTGTTGCCAGAGATTGTCTGCTGGCGCTTCGTTCCGGTGCACAGGTCGTGATCCAGCATATCAGCTCCGGACAGTCCGTTGAACTGGTACGCACCTTTAAAGCTATGGGAGCAAATCTACATGCAGAGGCAACTCCGCATCATTTCACTTTGACAGATGAAGCTGTGTTAAAATACGGCTCTCTTGCCAAGATGAACCCGCCGCTTCGTACAGAAAAGGATCGTCTTGCTATCATTGAAGGTCTCAAAGACGGTACGATCGATCTGATTGCTACAGACCATGCGCCACACAGTACGGAAGAGAAATCCCGTCCTATCACCCAAACACCAAGCGGTATTATTGGTCTTGAGACTTCCCTTGCTCTCGGAATTACTTCCCTTGTACGTCCGGGACACCTGACATTAAGCCAGCTGATCGAGAAGATGACGATCAATCCTGCCAACCTGTATCACCTTCCGTGCGGTTCTGTCACAGAAGGGAAAGCAGCTGATCTTGTACTGTTTGATCCGAATGAGAAATGGATTCCTGAGACTTATGCCTCTAAGTCTTCCAATTCTCCATTTACCGGATGGGAATTGTATGGAAAAGTAAAATATACAATCTGTGATGGAAAGATTGTATACAAGGACTAATACGTAACTGTTACATTATTTTTATAATCTAAGAGGTTCCCTGCAGAATCTTTCATTTCCGCAGGGAACCTCTTCTTTGCTCATTAATCCTCGATCGCTGTTACTGTATAATCTTTGTCTTCGACTGTCTTTTTCAGCACTTCATTACTGATTTCGGAATTCAGTGTTACAACTGCTGTTCCGGCCTCATGGCTGACTTCTGCTGTATCAACCTGCTCAAGTGCCTCGAGAGCTTTCTTCACAGCCGCCTCACAGTGTCCACACATCATTCCTTCGATTTTCATTGTCTTTGTCATTTTTGTCTCCTCCTTGTTTTCTGACTCATTTTTGTCTGTTAAGACAATATCTGAAACAGTATTTTCTGCTGTTTCTACCTTTTTCATCTTTCTTTTTCTGTCTTTGCTGGCATCGTACATTTTAAACAGATTCAGTCTCAATGCATTTGTCACTACACAGAAACTGGACAGGCTCATTGCCGCCGCTCCGAACATCGGATTTAATTTCCAACCAAAGACCGGGATCCAGATTCCTGCTGCCAGTGGAATTCCTATCGCATTATAGAAAAATGCCCAGAACAAATTCTCATGAATGTTGCGCAATGTTGCACGGCTCATACGGATTGCCGCCGGCACGTCACTTAACCGGCTCTTCATCAGCACAACATCCGCTGCATCGATTGCAATATCTGTCCCAGCTCCGATGGCAATTCCCATATCTGCCCTGGTCAGTGCCGGTGCGTCATTGATACCGTCACCTACCATCGCAACCTTTCCTTTTTCTTTCAGCTTGCGGATCACCTGTTCTTTACCTTCCGGAAGAACACCTGCGATCACTTCATCCACACCTGCCTGCTCACCAATTGCCTTCGCTGTGCGCTCATTATCTCCGGTCAGCATAACAACATGGATTCCCATATTCTGAAGTTCTTTCACTGCCTGTGGACTATCTTCCTTGATCACATCCGCAACTGCGATCATACCAAGGAACTGCTCGTTTTTTCCAAAAAACAGCGGTGTCTTTCCCTGCTGAGCCAACTGTTCTGCCTGTTCTTTTATGCTGGCAGAAATCTTCATTTTGTCAGAAATGAATTTGAAATTTCCTCCGTACAGCCAGTCCTCTCCAAGTTTTCCTGACAGACCATTTCCCGGAACCGCCTGAAACTGTGTGATTTCAATTTTCTGCTCTGCTTTTCCATTTTCTTTTGCCTTTGCAAGAATCGCCCGGGCAAGCGGATGCTCACTTTTCTTCTCCAATGCATTTGCAAAAAATAATAATTCATGTTCTGTCATTCCGTCCGCAGGGAGCAAATCCGTCACCTTCGGTTCTCCACTTGTGATCGTTCCTGTCTTATCCAGTGCGACAATCTCCGTCTTTCCTGTCTCTTCCAGCGAAACAGCTGTCTTAAACATGATTCCATTCTTCGCGCCCATTCCATTTCCAACCATAATTGCAACCGGAGTGGCCAGACCTAATGCACACGGACAGCTGATCACCAGAACAGAAATTCCCCTTGCAAGTGCAAATCCAACAGACTCTCCGACAAGCAGCCATACGATCATTGTGACAACTGCAATAGAAATAACTGCCGGAACAAATACTCCTGAAACTTTATCTGCCACTTTGGCAATTGGTGCTTTTGTTGCTGCCGCATCACTTACCATCTGAATGATCTGTGACAATGTCGTATCCTCGCCAACTCTCGTCGCCTCGCAACGCAGAAAACCTGACTGATTCATTGTAGCCGCAGACACTTTATCCCCTTCTGCTTTATCTACCGGTATACTCTCTCCGGTCAGGGCAGCTTCATCTACTGCACTGTTTCCTTCCAGAACAATTCCATCCACCGGAATATTCTCCCCCGGTCTTACAACAAACTGATCTCCTCTTCTCACCTGGTCAATCGAAACTTCCTGTTCTTTTCCATCACGCAGGAGCGTTGCTGTCTTTGGTGCCAGCTTCATGAGGCTTTTTAATGCATCTGTTGTCTTTCCCTTTGAATGCGCTTCAAGCATCTTTCCGACTGTGATCAACGTTAAAATCATTGCTGCTGATTCAAAATAAAATTCATGCATCAGCTCCATCACATGATCCATATCGCCTGCCGTCTGCGCTGCCGTCATAGCGAATAATGCATACACGCTATATCCATAAGATGCACCTGCACCAAGTGCAACCAGCGTATCCATATTTGGTGCTCTATGGATCATGCCTTTCCATCCACTGATAAAAAACTTCTGATTGATCACCATAACGATTGTCGTTAACAGGAGCTGCGCCAGCCCCATCGCCACATGATTTCCTTCCAGAAATACCGGAAGTGGCCAGCCCCACATCATATGCCCCATTGACAGATACATGAGCGGAATCAAAAAACACAAAGAAGCGATCAGACGCCTTTTCATCTTCGGTGTCTCCCTGTCTTTCAACGCATCTTCCGCACAGTTCTGCTCACTTTGATTCATCCCATGCCTTTCATTCTTTGCAGATTTCAACGTTGCCCCATATCCAGCTTCCTCAACAGCCGCAATAACCGCATCTACTGTTGCTGTGCCTTCCACTCCCATGGAATTCGTCAGAAGACTGACTGAACAGTTCTCAACTCCGGGGACTTTCCCAACTGCCTTCTCAACACGGGCACTGCAGGCTGCACAACTCATTCCCGTCACATTATATTGTTCCATCTTACTCCTCCTTCAAGTTGTGATCCGGACTTTTTGTTCCGAATCTCTCTTCAGATCTTTTATCGCATCAATTTCTGAAGTGTCGTCACGAGCTCGTCAATCGTTTCATCTTTTCCATCCCGGATATCATCTGCCACACATGTCCGGATATGGCTTGCCAAAAGCACTTTATTGAAACTATTCAGAGCCGCATTCACCGCAGATACCTGAATCAGAATATCCGGACAATACGCGCCTTCTTCAACCATCCTTCGAACTCCCCTGACTTGTCCTTCAATTCTACTCAGACGATTCATCAGATCTTTATATTCTTTTTCCGGGCGGTCCTTTGTCTTGTGACAACATCCCGGACAGACTTTCTTTTCTTCCATTGTATTTCTCCTGTCGTATAACCCCCAGGGGTATATTTTCTAATTATTAATATATACCACCTGCAGGTATATTTCAAGTGCTTTTTAACAAAAAGTTACTGTTCATGCTACGTGCGGTTGCTGCTTACGCTATATGCGGCCGGCAACAACAAAGAAGCTGTCATGGAACATTTCACGATTGTATCTATGTTCCATGCAGCTTCTCTGCAATCCATTATTATGTTCGTTATTATATTTCCCGACAAATCTGTCTTATTCTACACTCTTGAGTGATTCAACCATGTTAATCTTCTTTAACTTAAAATACATCACTCCATTGACAAACAAAGAAAAGGCCACTGTTAGAAGAAAGGCATACAGGAAACTCGGTGGATCGATATTTCGTCCAAACATAACCGAATCAATCTCCACTGTCTCAACAATAAAGCGGTGCAGAATTTTTCCGATCAACAATCCCGCCAGTGCCCCAATCAAAGTCAGCAGGATATTCTCTCTGTAAACATAAGAAGAAACTTCCTTGTCATAAAATCCAAGTACCTTTAATGTTGCCAGTTCTCTCTTGCGCTCTGTAATGTTAATATTATTCAGATTATACAGCACTACAAATGCCAGCATTCCTGCTGAAATAATCAATACAATAATCACGATGTCCAGACTCTCCAGCATATGATCCACCTGCTTTTTCAGGCTTGTCGTATAGCTGATGCTAAGTGTTCCATCACACTTCATTATATTTTCGCCGACATCCTTTGCCTCCTCTGTTGTACGGTCCTGAGTTCTATAATAAATTGAATTATAGGCCGGGGCCTCACCGAATGTCTTTTCATAGACTTCAGATGTCATATAGAGATAATGTCCCATATAGTTCTCACAGATTGCGCTGATCAAGACTGTTTTCTCTCCATCATCTGTATCAATCGTTAATTTATCACCGACATTGACTTCCAGCAGTTTCGCTGCTTTTTCAGTCAGGATTGCTCCTTTATCATCCAATGAATAAATTTCTTTTGTCTTCCGATCCCGGATCACGACAAACTTTTTGAATGCTTCCACATCTTTTGGTACATCTAAATAAACTTCCTGAGAAGACTCTCCTGAACTGATCTCAATATTTTTCAAAAGATTTTCTGCAGTCACTGATACCTTCTTATCCGTATCCAGTTCTTTCTGAACCTCAATTCTCTCTTCTTCTGTCACATCTTCCTTTAAAATAACGTCTCCATCATAAAGCTGAATCTGTTCGTATTGAAGCGGAACGATTGCTGAAATAGAATCTTTTAATCCAAAACCAAACAACATCATGCCCATGCAACCGCCAATTCCAAATACTGTCATGAAGAAGCGTTTTTTATATCTCACCAGATTACGCACGGTTGATTTCCATGTGAAATTCAGATTTTTCCAGATAAACGGAACTCGTTCCAGAAATACTCGTTTTCCCTGTTTTGGTGTCGGCGGACGCATCAATTCTGCTGCCTGCTCTCGTAATTCTTTCATACAGGAGAACAGTGTTGCGATCACTGTACATGCAAGTGCTGCTGCACATGCTGCTACGGCATAATACAAATTATATGGGATCACAACATCATACATATGACGATACAAGATCTTATATGCAGTGATAATGATATATGGAATTATCTTTTCTCCAATCAGAATTCCGAAAACACCACCGGTTAATGTCGCAAGGATCGCATACCAGAGATATTTTCCAACAATTGAAGCATTTCCATATCCGAGAGCCTTCAAAATACCGATCTGCGTTCTCTCCTCCTCTACCATTCGTGTCATTGTTGTCAGACTGATCAATGCTGCAACAAGGAAGAAAATGAGTGGGAACACTTTACCGATTGCCCGCATACGATCTGCATTATCTCCATATCCACTGTATTCTGTCAGATTGTTCCGATCATAGACATACCACTTTGGCTTTTCAAGATCATCAATCTTCTGCTGTGCTTTCGCAAGCTCTTCTCTTGCTTCTGTAATCTGCCGCTCTCCATCTTCAATCTTCTTCTGAGCTTCTATACGACCTTCCTCATACTCTGCCCAACCGTCTTCCAGCTCCTTTGTTCCGCTGCTTAACTGCTGCTGTGCCTCCTCAATCTTCTTCTGTCCCTCACTGATCTGCTGCCATCCGCTGTCAATCTGCTGCTGACCGGATGTAATCTGCGCCTTTGCCTGATCTATCTGCCGACTTGCGGTAAGGATTGCAGCATCTCCCTGTGTCAGCACATCCGTCAGTTTCTGTATATTATCCTGTAATACCGGAATACCCGCTTCAATCTGAGCTATCCCGGCTTCAACTGCTGGAAGCCCTTCGTTAATCTGCGTCAATCCGGCTTCGATTTTTGTCTGGTTTTTCTGAATCTCCGCTTCGGCAGCTTTCGCCTCCAGTTCCATTTTATCCAGATTTGCTTTCCATTCAGTCAACTTCTCTTCCATTGCTGTTTTTTCAGCTTCCAACTGTTCTAACTGAGCTTTTAATTCCGGATCTTCTTCTCCTGCTTCCTGCTTCCGGTCGTATTCTTCTTTCAGTGCCTCATAGTTCTGTAGAAGAAGTTCATACTGTGTATTTAGTTCTTCATAAGACTGTTTTAACGGCTGATAAATCTGCTGATACGCAGACTGATAGTCTTCTGCCTGTTGCTGCAATTCTTCCTTTGCTTTCAGAAGCTCATCTTTCT
>ENA-OQHY01001268-OQHY01001268.1-human-gut-metagenome-genome-assembly--contig:-NODE-1268-length-11020-cov-1.852933_pt1 | contig 11020 bp, 13 predicted proteins | sample MGYA00242570_ERZ504733 | MGnify/ENA primary metagenome ERZ504733 (study PRJEB26092, sample SAMD00036219) | human gut metagenome | host: Homo sapiens | study: EMG produced TPA metagenomics assembly of...
ATATTATGCCATACACTGAAGATCGCTCCCGGAAGCGTTGCCAGTGGATTAGCTGCAAAATTAGCTGTTGCAAGAGAAATCGCAAGGCCGCTGTTCTGCATTCCGACTTCGATCGCAATCGCAGTAGTAAAGGAGACCAGGATCCCGGCACTGGTTGCCAGAAAGCGGAGCCTGATCATCCGCCTGTCTGAGCCCGCATGGAGCACGCTGTTGAGCTTCATGCCCATCACCGGCAGCACGCAAGGCATCAGGTTCAGGATCAAGCCGCCCAGTAGCGCAAAGAGCACCATTTTGCCGGTTCCCTCAGACACGCCCGCCGCTGACGGTTCCGCGGGCGTGCCCCGACGCTCATCACGGTTTGCTGCGCTTTATCGCCATTGGTGAGCACAAACGACAGCGCTTTCCCTGCAGCGAAGTGGGTTTATCTCCCCACTCATCGGTCACGGGCACCGTTACCCGAAGCTGATTGCCGTCGGCTTTGAGTCGGTTCTCCGGGAAGAATGTCGCCTTCCAGCGGGTCAAAATAGATCCCCGGCTTGTCCCATTGCCCTTGTGTGGTTCCCGTAATGATCAGCTTGTCGTCTGATAACCAGGCCGACAGGTCTGCGGACACGCCAGATGTCGCGGGAATGGCCTGCATCGCGCGTTCAAACGCGTGGCTGAATCCCTCATCCACCGGCTGGTTAAAATCAAGATGCAGCTTATAGTCCGTCAGCAGACAGACATTGCTGCACGTGGAAAGGGTAAGCGTCCCGTCGAGCGCATCTCCCGCCGCACCGTCGAGGGTGATGGGGATGATGACCTTATCGTGATAGCCCTGGGTGGTCATCCCGGAGATATCAAAGCGCGAAGCACCGGCCAGTGCCAGTCATCCGTTACGCCAGTAGCCAGGTGATTTTCGGGCTACGCCGCCCTCGCCGGGTGAACGCCAGTAGGTTTTCCAGCCGGGCTGCAGCTCAACGGTGAGCAGCGCGAGGATGCGGTTTTGCTCCCTTTCCGCCTGAACGCGGATCCGGGCATGATCGTTTTGCGGGGAAACCAGCCAGCCTGTATCCGCCGCATGGACAATGCCGATGCAGGACAGCCACAGGAAGACGAATCCCCTGAAGAGGTTAAACATGTTTTACTCCGTGAATAGTGAAAATTATCGTGTGGTGACGATGCTTTTCATTCACGGAAAACGCAGTTTTTGAGGTGTATTCGGGGAGGCGGTGCCTGAACGGGCTGTTCTCTCGGAACGCATGCCCGCCCCTGCGTAAACAACTGAAGTAGCGCGAAGAAGATGATAATCGCCGGTAGCGCACCATCAAAGAACAGAGGCTGAGCACAAAGCAGCGAGTGTGCGCCTAACTGACACGGCGATGGCCCGGACGGCTCAGCGTCGCTGGTTTGAGCCGGGGCATCAGCAATCAGGGTCGTTTGCGGATCCAGTCCCTGCAAAAAATGGTTGAGATAAACCGCACGCTGCACCAGGCAAATAGCCATCGCCAGACACGTGATTATCAAAAGCCATTTTCCCAGAAGCTGACGGTTGCGCATAACGTTCCAAATTTACCAGACGCCCCGATCATAAACGATAGTGAATGAATCTACAAGTCCTGACAATGTAAGGTTTTGTCTGTCGGCGTTAGTCACCGGTCAGCGCATCATAGACGTCCCGCAGTCGCGTGCGCAGGAAAAGCACCGCCTTGTGCTTACGCGATAACAGCGCCTGCTCGCTGGCCCCGGTTTCCTCTGCCAGCATTTTAATGCTGTAGCCTGGAGCTCCGTTTTTCAAAAACCTCGCGCTGAGGCGGCGGAAGTTCAGACAGCGCCTGACCCAGTTCTTCCCACAGCAGCGTTTTAAGGTACTCCTCCTCCGGCGTATGCGGGACACCGAACAGGGTTTCCGCCAGTTCATCTTCGGGGAAGTCCTCATCATCCCCGGTAAAATATCCTGAAAAAGAGACCTCACGCTTTTTCCGCGCCCGGTCGGTCATCTCATTACGCGCCGCGCGAAACAGCCAGGCGGCGACGTTTTCGACCGGCTGCTCCACTTTCATCAGCTGATAGGTGACTTCCTGCAAAATATCGTCGGCATCATCGCGCACGGACGTTCGTCCGCGGATAAAGGCTTTCAGCCGGGCGCGGCAGGCATTAAGCGCCGACATCAGCAATGACTCTCCCACCAGCCCGGTTTTCATCTCGCTCACTCTGCTTCCGGCGTTTTTGGCGCGCTGTCGTCGCGTTTATCTTCACGATGACCGTGCCAGCCGCAATGCCCGCGACCATGGCGACCAAAACCTTCGCGACGCCGCTGAATAAACGCCTCACGCTGTTCGGGGGTCATGTTCATCCAGCGTTCGTGCATACGACGGTGCGCGCCGAACATTCCCGGACGGAAGCCCAGCCCACCGAACAGGATCCGGCTTAATACCAGAATCCCCAGCGCCTGCCAGAAACCGATGGCTTTCACGCCAAGAATGGCCGGGAGTAAGGCATTCCACAGGGTCATGACCACCAGTCCCAGTACAAGGACGATTACCGCGCCTATCACCAGCCCTTTACCCATACGGTGGCGGCCAAACCCGTGTCCGTGCCCTCTTCCGTGCATATCGAAATCTCTCATGGTGTTTACCTCATTTACAGTGATTGAGTATGGCTTGTGATGAGGTAGACGGATGAGGCAGGGAAATATTGCTGGAGAAATGGAAAATTTTTTGAGGCTTGTGGAAACGCGGTTTTTTGCCGGGTGACACTGGCGGGGTCAGCAAAAACGGCGTTAAAGTATCTGCAAACTCGTGCACCTGATGCATGCACAACTAACATTCAAAATTAATTTGCCCAATTAATGATTTCGTCCAGCCCTAAAAGTAGTGCAGGAAAGTAACTTTCATCCAGCCCAAGACTATCGTTAACAACTACACTTTCGGCAGGATTTTCCGGTCTGAGAGTTAATGTCAAAAGCACACCCCGACCAACAGATGAGGGTGAAAATATCAGGTTTAACTGGTTCTCCGTACTATCAAAAACCACTTCCTGCGCTTTAACGCCATTAACTAAATTCGCATGTAAATTTTTGAGCTTATCTTTTAAAGCTCTAAGTTCACCGACATTAAAAGAAGCCTTATATTGAGCCTTAAGCTCTGGTAGCTCATACTCAACATAAGTTTGTATCCAGTCATAAGCTGGGGCTTCGGGTGTATTTTCCCGCTCAAAGGGGGTAATCCGAAGTACTTTCCTGTCGCTAATTATTTCAATCATATTCAGTTCCATCACTTGTATAGAAAGTGAGTTATTGTCCAGTCTTTTTCACGCACCAACACCTCAAGTGTGTATTTTTTATAAATATAGGTGCCCTTTTCTGCCCGATTTTCTACGAGTTTATATATTTCTGATTCGTAACGAAAAAGCCCAGGAACCTTTTGAGGGTCAGGAGTTCTTTTTCCGTAGCGAATAACTTTTTCCTGAAGTTGCAAAGGAACATAGCGCCCGGGATTAAGCATATGTTTAGCAGGGGTTTCAGTCATTTTAAGAGACTGTGCAGATAAGCCCATTTTCAGGCGTCCACGCAAGAGACTGATGGTAGCCTCGCTGAGTCTCACAGTTACGGCGGTTTTGACACCACTCTCCAGTAATGCTTTACCTGCGCGGAAAAGACGAAATGCGCCAAAGGCAATTAAAGCGAGGTCAGTTGGATCAATCAGAGGGCTTCTAATGGCGCTTCTTCCAGCCTGATGAACACACCATCAGCATCATATATCTGCCATAAACCGGCGCCTGAGCGACGGAGTAGCCAATACACATTCCACTCTCATCATCTACGATAGGCTTAGAATTCAGTGGAGGATTGCGAGGTCGAAACTGGAAGTATTCACCGGAGGGTAAATTGGACTGGAAGGTGTAGTAGCGTCCGGGCTCGTCTGTAGCCAATCCAACAGTCATTAGCATGATTTCCTTTTGACTTAATCTTGTGGTCATCATAATTGACGTTTTCGTTTCATTCCACTTTTCATGACTCAAGCTTAAGTCGCATTTAACGCTAACGCCTCGTTGGGAGCGTCGTTCAACCTCGCCAGTACTGAAAGCAAATTTCTTCAGCACCTACGGCAACTTACTGTCGACCAGCGTTATCAGTGGAAAGGTATGAGATTTGCCGAACAGGCCGAGGTCGTCCGGGTGTTGACCAAGAAATACACCGCCGATTGTATCTGCATCGATTCTCGAAAAGCGCATGAGCGTCACCGGCCAGTTCCTGAAGCTGGAAACCTCACCGGCCAAATACACACGCCGTGGCGTGGAGGATGGCGTTTACTGGTACGTGTCGGACTATACGCACCCGCATCAGTTCGCCCCCGGTTCGGTGTTTCATCTGCTTGAGCATGATATCAATCAGGAGCTCTACGGGATGCCGGAATACCTGAGCGCGCTCAATTCCGCCTGGCTGAATGAATCCGCCACGCTGTTTCGTCGCAAGTATTATCAGAACGGCGCACACGCGGGTTACATCATGTACGTGACCGATGCGGCGCAAAGCAGCATCGACGTCGAGGCGCTGCGCGACTCGAAAGGGCTCGGGAATTTTAAAAACCTGTTTTTCTATGCCCCGAACGGGAAACCGGACGGCATCAAGATTGTTCCGTTGAGTGAAGTCGCCACGAAGGACGATTTTTTTAACATCAAGAAGGTGAGCGCCGCTGACCTTCTTGATGCGCACCGCGTGCCGTTCCAGCTCATGGGCGGCAAGCCTGAAAATATCGGCTCAATGGGGGATATCGAGAAGGTGGCGCGGGTGTTTGTGCGTAACGAGCTGACGCCGCTGCAGGAGCGGTTTAAAGAGATTAACGATTGGTTAGGAATGGAGGTGATCCGCTTTAAGGATTACAGCATCGAGACCGACTAAACCCGCCCCAAATGCCGCCTACGGGCGGCACATCCTCTAAGCACGTCAGACGGCGCACACGCGACGCAATCACTACCGCATCACATTGACCGCCCCCAGAGCACAGCGCGCCATCACAACGCGCACAGACGCGCAAAATAGATCCTGTCACCACGTCCGGCGCGCAGTGCTATCCCCGCCTCGCCTGCCCGCTTGAAAGGTCGGTTTTAATGCAACTGTTTCTATTGTTCTCGCTCCCACCTACTCTAGCTTTAGAGCATCAAATACGTTAAATTTTTTGCATGCAATTACATGCAGTTAGCGCATGCACAAAGACAAAGGAGATGTAAATGTACATCAGTGAAGTTAAGATCAGTAATTTCCGGAGTTTTAGAGAGTTAAATGTTAAACTGAGAAAAAACACAATACTCATTGGAGAAAATGACGTTGGCAAAACCAACTTTTTTGCAGCCTTATCTCTTCCCCTATCAACTAATCAAATTGATTTTAATAAAAAGAAATTAAACATTTCAGACATTAACAAAGAAGCCATTATAGATTTCTACAAGGCTATCATAGCAAATGAGAACATTTCTACTTTATCCTCTAGAATCCCTAAGGTTAGTGTCAGCTTAAAATTCACAGATCCTAAAAACAATTACGAAAAATGCATTCTTGCAAAATGGTTAATTGAAGAAAATGATACCCCATGTTTTAAGATAAGGTATGAATTCAAACCTAAAAATGATAATGACCTCATTGCAGCCACTAAGGAAATATTAAAAAACAAAAGCATTAATGACACCCAATGGTTTTCATTCCCAATAGAATTTTATGATTACGTTATTGTTTCCGAAAATAATGAAAAACAGATTCCATTCATTGACCTTCAAAAGACAAGAATAAACAATATTTTTGCAGAAAGAGATGACTTTTCGTCCGAAGGAATACTAAGGTCAAACAACATATTAACCAGACTGCTTATAACTTCTCTATCAGACAGTGAAAAATCCGCAATCAATAACTCTTACGTGGATTTCTTTAAGGCAATTGAAGGAACGGAAACATTTGAAAAGTTAATAAAATATGACGATAGCTTTGAGAATATAAAATCATTTCTTGATGAACTTGAATGCACCCCTAACCTACCAAATCTAAAAAGCATTCTTTCGAATATCACATTAAAATATGGAGATGAATTTCTCTATCAAAAAGGCTTAGGCAAAAGAAACTTAATATACATTTTCCTTCTGTTTGCTTATTATAAATCTAATGAAGAAAGTTTTAATTTGTGTTGCATAGAGGAACCTGAGGCACATTTGAGCGTTAATAATCTTCGTGTGGCTGTAGATTTCATAAGCAAAACAATTAAAGAGAGCAATTCCCTACTCCAGACTTTAATTTCCTCTCATAACCCAAACATAATAAACAAGCTTGAATTAAATAACGTAGTTGCCTTGACCGGAAATAAAGCTGTTGATTTAAGCTCAGCAGATCCTAAACTTCTTGATTATTTAAGAAAAAGACCTAACTTTGACATACTCAAAATGTTATTCGCAGACAAAGTAATTTTAGTTGAAGGCCCTAGTGAAGAATTATTAATTAACACATTCCTTTTAGGGCAATCATCATACCTTAACAATATTGAGGTCATTGCAGTTGGCCAAAGAGGATATCGTACTTTTTTAGACATATGGCTTACACTTAATAAAGACAACCCCAAAAAATTAATCGGTATCATTCGGGATTTCGACAATTCAGATACATCTAAAGCTGCGCATGACAGATACGACACAGGGAATGAAAACGTATTCATTAGAACTACACAGGGGTATACTCTAGAATATGATTTCGCACGTGCTGGTAACAACACAAAACTTCTTAGTGCACTTTTTGAAGTTGACGAAAATGAAGATGCAGTTGCACGCTATATGATTCTTGGAAAAACATCTCGAATGCTGCAAGTGTGTGATGCAATGTCAAGAGAGGAATCCCCTCTAGCAATTGTATTACCAGATCATATTCAGCAGGTAGTTGAGGCATTGTCATGATCGATATACAATTAGCCGGAGCTGGCGCAGGAAAAACTTTTGGCTTAGCAGCCGACATAACTAATTACATACTAACTTGTGATAGCAGCAAGAAAATATTTGCTTTAACCTATACAAATTCAGCCACAATAAAAATACAATCAGAAGTTAAGAGAAATTTAGGTTACATTCCTCAAAATCTAATCATTCAGACAGTACATAGTTTTTTATTGCATGAAATAATATATCCTTTTTCGAACTATTCTTTAAATGAAATATACAATGATATTTCTTTGCAACCCATCGGGAACCCTCAATATAAAAATGCTTTTTTCAGTCGTTTGAAAAGCAGTAATATTATTCATGCTGAAAATGTATATCACATTTCAAGAATGATTTTAGATAAAAATTGTTCTCGGCATAGCAACAGAAACAAAAAAAGCGAGAGTGGATTTTATTTTATCACTCATTGCATCAATCATTGATAAAATATATATTGATGAGGTGCAAGATCTAGACGAAGAAGCTCTAATTGCGTTTGATGCATTAGGTCAACATATAAATATTTATATGATCGGCGATACTAAGCAAGCATTGAAATGGACAGGTTCGTTGCGAGACTACATTGCTAAATCAAGCAATTCTGAACATGTTAATTACTCCCCATAAACAACATTACGCGGAGAGTTCCTACTAATATACTATCAATCTCTAATTTATTTTGTTATCAGGGTCAAGAACAAGAATCGTTAAACAGCACCCTTGGAGTTCTAAATTACATAGAATCTTCCAGTGAAAACTACCACTCTTATTTAAAAGCAAAGTCTACCATAGCGTTAATTTACATAGAGCAAAAACAAGGTGTATATCTAACAAGACAACAATCCAAAAAAAATCACTTTCCCAAAAGAAATCAAACACAAAATATCACAAATAAAACATAACAAAAATCCAGAATTGTTTGAATCCGCTTTACTCTTAGACCTCATTGATTTAGTTGCATCCTTGGGAATAAGACCAGCATTAAATTCTTTTTTAAGAAAACACAACATTCAACTTTCCACTCCAGAATATGGCCAGTTAGCCAGTTGCTTAGATGACGAGCAAAATATAAATGACGACTTTATAGTAGTCTCCAGTATTGATGCAGTTAAAGGATTGGACGCCGATCATTGCATTTTCATCTTAACAAGAAATACTGCAAGGTACTTATGCCGTGAAGTACCTCAAGAATCTCATTTCAACAAAGAATGGATGCGTATGTATGTTGCGTTGACCCGCACTAAACGCGAGCTAACTTTGGCAATTGACCATAATTTATTCTCGACCAAGGAAATCGCCCCTCTTATACAAAAAATTGAACTCTTAGGGTTTACAAAAAATATCATTTAAGTTTAATGTGAGCTTCATAATTATGAGGTTCACAATCATTGATTTCGTTTGAAAAACCATTCCATTTACTCTCTATCGGAAAGTGAAATTTTTATCACCAAAGATCACTACTGCTCCTCGAGCCAAAACCTCAAGCTCAAATTGCCGAAACTTTATTCCCTGCATAGCCAATTCATAACGAATTCGTGGTATTTGTGCTCGTTCTATTTTAGCCATGCGGCCACATGGAGCAATCTGATACATTTTTTGCAACTCACTTTTCATTCGCTTTCGAATAGACGTCGTTGAAGCTTGTTTAAGTACTCTTCTAAGAACCACTAAAACGAACTTGTCATCCCATGGGATTACTCCGCTATCAAGCAAATTTAACACCGCTGCGGCTTGCTCAGACGGTGTGGGTGTCATATCTGGATCGCCACCGCCGGAGAGTTTTCCACAGTTATTGACAGGACTCCGAGGCGCGGCCATGTCACTTTTTAAAGTCAAAGGCTCAACGACCAAAAGCTTTGGAACGATGCGTCATTCGGCTACTCGGGTAATTTGCACCAGCTCAGAGCCAGGTGCTGGCCGTAGATGCCCACCACGTTTTCCCACGTAAGATTGCTAGCGCAACTTTCCAGCTACGCCAGACATTAAAAAGGCTCCCTCAGGAGCCTCTCATTATCAATCACGCCTGCGCCGGCAAACTAAAGCTCGAAATACTCCTCGAGAGCTGTTGCGCCTGCTCTTCCAGGGAAGCGGCGGCTGCGGCGGATTGCTGAACCAGCGCGGCGTTCTGCTGGGTCACGCCATCCATCTCTGTCACCGCCTGTCCGACCTGGCTGATCCCACGGCTCTGCTCTTCAGAGGCCACGGAGATCTGCTCCATCAACGTATTCACTTTATTCACCGAACTGATAATTGAATCAATAACCTCGCCTGAGCGGTTCACCAGTTCAGCACCGTTTTTGACGCTGGAAACCGACTGGGCAATCAGGCTTTCAATGTCTTTCGCGGCAACCGCGCTTTTCTGCGCAAGGGTGCGCACTTCACTGGCCACCACGGCGAAGCCGCGTCCCTGTGTGCCGGCGCGTGCTGCTTCAACCGCGGCGTTGAGCGCCAGAATGTTGGTCTGGAAAGCAATGCTGTTGATGACGCTGGTGATGTCCTCGATGCGCTTAGAGTTCGCCGCGATGGTATTCATCGTTTCGATCACTTCGCGGGTCACGGCCTCACCGGTGTGCGCATTGTTCACCGCGTCCTGCACCAGTTTTCCTGCCTGGTGAACGTTATCGGTGTTATTCGCCACGGTCGCGCTCAGCTCTTCCATGCTGGCCGCCGTCTGGGTTAACGCGGAGGCCTGCTGCTCGGTGCGTGAAGCCAGATCGATATTCCCGGAAGCAATTTCCTGCGCGGCGTGGGTGACGGTATGGCTCGCGTCACGCACCTGAGCGATAGTCGACAGAAGCGCCTGGCGCATCTGCTCCATTGAGCCCATCAGGTGATCGATTTCATTGCCGGAGGTGCCTTTTACCGGCACTGGAATGTCCAGTTTACCGGCGGCGATCTGGCTGCAGTGCTCGCGTGCCAGGTTGACCGGCGCGAAAACAAAGCGCTTCATCAGCAGGTTGACGGCAACAATCACGATTACAAACAACAAAGCAATCGCCGCAATGATCGCCAGACCGGAGATGAAATTACTGCTCGCATCCTCGTTCAGGGTTTTGGCATATTTCTGGTGAACGGCAAGCACCTGGTCGAGAACGATTTCATACTGACGGTCGAGGCGGGACACCTCCGGGATAAGCGCATTAAACTTCGCGACATCGTGCGCAGCGGCGGCATCAATCAGCGGTGCCAGCCCCTGGTTACGGTAGTTTTGCCAGGCATCCTGATACGCGGCTCACCAGCGGCGCTTCATCCGACAGGCGCGGAGACGCCATAAAACGCCGCAAAGGATGATCCGCTTTTGTGAGGGCCTCTTTAACCGCGGAAAGTTTCGCTGACTCGTCAGCCGAGTTCCCCGCTTCCACCATCTTCACGTACTCCATCACCCTGACACGCAAGGTACGGCTGTGGTTGATGGGGTCAATGATCGACAGCACAACCTGGATTTCTTTGTTCACATTATCCAGGGAATTATTACTTTTAATGATGAGGCCAACGCTGGTAATGGTGCTGACGACAAAGAAGAAAGCAGAGCAAAAAGGACAATCAGATGATTTTTTTAACGACATGGACCGATACCTCAAGAATAAACATTCCCTATCGTTATCGGCCGATCCAAAACTTAAATTAATTAAAGTTATTAACGTTTCCCTTCAACAGCCAGGGCTATGCTTTCGCTTTATAGCGCCGCTGCAGAGTGGCATCCAGTTTTCGCTGTAACGGTTGTGGCGTTTCGCCGTCGATCAGTTTGCCAATCAGATCAAAGCAGTGCCACGCCAGCTGGCGGTTATCCTGGCGAATGGTATCAACCGGAATGGTGAGCGAGTCGTAAAGGTAGTGATCGTCAAAGCTGGCTAACCGGATATCACTTTGCATCAGGTTGTCGCTGACCCATATAGCGCAATACCCCTTCCAGCAGACCACAGGCGGCAGTGAACAAGGCTTTTGGCGGGCGTCCCAGGCGTGCGCACAGCTCGGCGAACATCTCGTAGCCGGAGCTCGGGTGATAGTTTCCGTGAATGATCCACTCCGGGCGCAGCGCCACATTGGCCTCCTGCAGCCCTTGCTTGAATCCTTCCAGACGATCGCG
>ENA-OQHY01001269-OQHY01001269.1-human-gut-metagenome-genome-assembly--contig:-NODE-1269-length-11018-cov-1.721054_pt1 | contig 11018 bp, 14 predicted proteins | sample MGYA00242570_ERZ504733 | MGnify/ENA primary metagenome ERZ504733 (study PRJEB26092, sample SAMD00036219) | human gut metagenome | host: Homo sapiens | study: EMG produced TPA metagenomics assembly of...
GTTTTTCTGCGGAATGCACAGACTGCCAGGCGATAACTGAAATCAGCCCTCCTGCAATAAGGCTGCCGAGGATGACGGCAGCAAACTTTATTCTTAAAGAGGCCATGCTTTTTCTCGCTATTTAATGCTCTTGAGTAAAGAGATATTGCCCTGCTGAACAAACGTAAAATTAACGTGGCTGCCGGCTTTAAGGCGAGAATAGTTTCGTCTGCCTGGACAAAGGTGAAACGCATGGTCATGGCGGGCCAGCCAATCGCTGGAATAGCATCATGCGCGATAGTGATTTTTTTAGTGCTCAGATCAATCGCTTTCACCACGCCGGTTCCCGCGATGACCTGCTCTGGCGTGGCTTGTGCTGCTGTGCTCATCTCCCCGTGCTGATGTGTTTCAGCATGCAGGCCTGCAGAAAATATAACGGAGAGTGCGCCCAGTACGACCGCGTTAAATAAACTGTTCATTTTTTGATTTCCTGATGGAGTAATTAAAAGGAATTACTCAACCCAACCGCCACCCAGCGCGGTAAATAAGTTAATTTCATTCACCTGTCGGGAATAGATAAGGTCGAGAATGGTTTGTTGTGTTGCAAAAAGAGAACGTTCAGCATCGAGCACTTCAATGTAACTGACCGCGCCACTGGAATATAAACCTCTGGCTCGCTGCAGGGTGATGTGTAGCGAATCAAGATAACGCTGCTGGGCGTCGAGTTGCTGACTGATGCTGTCCCGCAATGCGAGCGCGTCGGCGACCTGTTTAAAAGTCCGCCTGAATTTTTTGTTCGTAATTGACGATTGACTGCTGCTGGCGAATTTCAGCCAGTTTGAGATTGGCTTTATTCCTTCCGGCATTAAAAACAGGAATGTCAATTTTCGGAATAAAATTCCACATCCCGCTTCCTGCGGTGAAGAGGCTGGATAATTCCGTACTGCTTGCTGAAAGCCCGCTGGTTAGCGTAATGGACGGGAAAAAGGCGGCACGCGCCGCGCCAATATTGGCATCAGCCGCTTTCAACTGGTACTCCGCTTCCATAATGTCCGGGCGCTGAAGCAATATTTCTGACGGCAGACGAGGCGGCAGTTTGACGGGGGAAATCTCATCGACGCTGCCTCCTTTCTCTGCCGGCAGCGCGCGATAGGTTCCCAGAACCTGCTGCAGGGCATTATTGGCCTGAGCCAGCTCGCCTTCTCTTTTCGCTATTTCTGCACGGGTACTTTCAATCTGCCCCCGGGCCTGTTCAAGTGCCAGAACGTTGGTGCTGCCCGTTACCAGCTGTTGTTCAACAAAAGCCCAGGATTGTTGATAGTTTTTAGCGTATCGCGGGCAATTCGACGTTGTTTGTAGGCCAGCTGCTGGCTGAAATAGCTCTGCGACACGCTGGAGACGAGCAGGATATGCACGGCACGGCGGGCCTCCTCGCTGGCAAAATAGTTCTGTCTGTCAGCATCACTCATATTCCTGAGCTTGCCGAAGAAATCGAGTTCGTAACTGAGGTTCAACCCTGCGTCGTACTGCTGTGTGGTCGGCTTGTCCGTTTTCAGCCCACCGCTGTAGGTCACACCTGACGAGGCATTCAGCTGCGGATACCGGTCGGCATCCGTCACGTTGAACTGCGCTCGCGCCTCTTCAACCTTAAGGGCGGCCATTTTTAAATCACGGTTGTTATTCAGGGCTTCGGCGATCAGTGCTGCGACTGAGGATCGGCAAAAAAGTTACGCCATCCGCTGTCGTGATACCCCGCTACCACCGGCGTGAGGCTATTGCGGGATAACGAGAACTGCTGCGGAACCGGTGCTGGCGGACGCGCATATTCTGATGCCAGCGAGACGCAGCCCGCCAGGAAAAATATTGTGCTAATGCTAAGTCGTTTTAATGTGCACATCACGCTTCTCGTCCAGGCAGGCCTGGTAAATGTTTCAAATGAAGTCCAGAGTATTACCAGGGTTACTCTACAGCGTGCTTCCTGTTTGCCTGGTGACAGGATAATGACAATGTTGTCATTCTTAACGTAAGTCATTGATAACGGTTTGAGGCTCTCTAGAATGTCCAGAGCAGCCAGTCAGGGGAGCAAGATGAAAATACTGATCGTTGAAGACGAGATAAAAACCGGGGAGTACCTCAGCAAGGGGCTGACTGAGGCGGGGTTTGTGGTGGACCACGCTGACAATGGCCTGACCGGATATCATCTCGCCATGACCGCCGAGTATGACCTTCTGATTCTGGATATCATGCTTCCCGACGTGAACGGCTGGGATATCATCCGCATGCTACGTTCTGCCGGGAAGGGAATGCCGGTTCTGTTACTCTCAGCCCTTGGCACTATTGAACACCGGGTGAAGGGTCTTGAACTGGGCGCGGATGATTACCTGATCAAACCCTTTGCCTTTGCGGAGCTTCTCGCCCGCGTCAGGACGCTTCTGCGACGGGGCAATACGGTGATCACGGAAAGCCAGTTTCAGGTGGCTGATCTGATGATTGATCTTGTGTCCAGAAAGGTGAGCCGCGCGGGAAACCGCATCCTGCTGACCAGCAAAGAGTTCAGCCTGCTGGAGTTTTTTATGCGACACCAGGGGGAAGTGCTGCCCCGCTCCCTGATTGCATCCCAGGTCTGGGACATGAATTTTGACAGCGACACTAACGCGATTGATGTCGCCGTCAAACGGCTTCGCGCGAAAATAGACAATGATTATGAGCCGAAGTTGATCCAGACGGTCCGCGGCGTGGGGTACATGCTGGAGGCACCGGATGCGCGTTAAATTACCCAGACGCCCTTTCTCATTAGCCTGAGGCTGACGTTTTTTTTATCAGCCTGTCCACGATACTGGCTTTTATTCGCCTTCACCTGGTTTATGCTGCACTCCGTTGAAAAGCATTTTGCCGAGCAGGATATCAACGATCTGCAGCAAATCAGTACCGCGATGCACCGTATCCTGCAGTCCCCGGCAGATCCGGACGAGAAGAAAATCAGTAAAATCAAAGAGTCAATTGCCAGCTATCGCAACGTTGCGGTTCTGCTTCTCGACGCGCGTGGAGAGGTGTTGTTCAGTACGGCGCAGGGGGCAGCGTTACGCCCTGCCGTGAACACGGCGGCATTCAGCACGCACAGCCGGGTACGGGATGTGTTTCTCTGGACGGTAGATGCCCCCACCCTGCAGAGTCATTCCGGCGCTGAGATGAAAAGTGACACGTACCGGATATCGCCTCGTCAGGCATGGCGACGCTGCAGGGAAAAGCGCAGAATTACGTGATGCTGATCGGGCTTTCTATTAATTTCCATCTCCATTACCTCGATGCGCTGAAAAAGAACCTGATTGCGATTGCCGTGGTGATCAGCCTGCTGATTATTCTTATCATTCGAATCGCGGTCCGTCAGGACACCTGCCGCTGCGTAACGTCAGCAATGCCATTAAAAATATCACCTCTGAAAATCTCGATGCGAGGCTGGAACCGTCACGCGTTCCGGTTGAACTGGAGCAACTGGTGATTTCGTTCAACCATATGATTGAAAAGATTGAAGATGTGTTCACCCGCCAGGCGAATTTTTCTGCCGATATCGCCCACGAAATCAGAACCCCCATCACCAATCTGGTGACCCAGACTGAAATCGCACTCAGCCAGAACCGGACGCCGAAAGAGCTGGAAGATATTCTCTACTCCAGCCTTGAAGAGTATAACCGGATGACCCGGATGGTCAGCGATATGCTGTTCCTGGCGCAGGCGGATAATAATCAGCTGATCCCGGACAGGGTGATGTTTGATTTAAGCGCGGAGGTCATTAAAGTCTTTGATTTCTTCGAGGCCTGGGCGGAAGAACGTCATATCACGCTGACGTTTCACGGGATGCCCTGCCTGATCGAAGGCGATCCGCAGATGTTCAGACGCGCAATCAACAACCTGTTATCCAATGCCCTGCGCTATACGCCGGAAGGCAAGACGGTGACTGTCTCGATCGCCGAACGGGAAAGCGATTTTGAGCTGATGATTGCAACCCCGGGAAACCTGTCCCGCAAGAACATTTACCCAGGCTGTTTGACCGTTTTTACCGGGTGGATCCTTCCAGGCAGCGAAAAGGCGAAGGCAGCGGGATTGGTCTTGCCATTGTGAAGTCAATTGTCACCGCGCATCATGGCAAAGTCCGCGTCGAATCGGATGCTCAGTCGACGCGCTTTATCTTGTCCGTGCCTAAGCGGGTTACTCAGCACTGAGTGGTTGCTGCACAGCCCGACACACGTCCAGCACTTTCTCTCTCAGCCAGCGGTGCCCCGGATCCCTTTCCATTCGCGGGTGCCACATCTGCGATACCGTAATGGTTCGGGTTTTAAACGGCAGTTCAAAAACATGCACACTCTGCGCCATCGGCTGGTTCAGCAGATACAATGCCGGAACCATGGCGATCAGATCGGACGCCAGCGCCACGGATAGCGCCGTCGGGAAACCGGGCACGACGCTGGCAATTTTGCGCTTCATCCCCACTTCTGCCAGCGCATCGTCGACAAAGCCGTGTAGCGACCCGTCGGGCGCGGCAACCACGTGGCCCCAGGAAACATAATCGTGAAGGCTGACCGTGGGTTGTGCCGCCAGCGGATGTCCCTTACGCACCGCGGCAATGAACCGATCCTGAAATAATCGCTGCAGGCGTATTTCAGGTCCCATGTTGCTCTGCACGCCAATTTCCAGGTCAACCAGCCCTTCCCGCAGATAGCGTGACGTTTTCTCGGGCTTCGGCGAGAACCGAATACACACATCGGGCGCAGCTTCGGCCACGGCGGCAATCAGCAATGGGCCAAATGCGACCACAAAACCATCATTGGCTCTGATGGTGAACAGCCGCTCGAGGTTTTCCACCTTCAGCGTTTCAGTGGAGGGCTGCAATACGGCTCTTGCCTCATACACGGCCCCTTTGGCTCGCTCCCGGGTGGCCTCCGGCCCAGGCGTAAGCACCATATTACGCCCTGCCCGCACCAGGATCGGGTCGCCGGTCACCTCTCGCAGCCGGCTCAGGGTACGGCTCATGGCTGACGTACTCAGGTTTAAACGCCGCGCCGCGCCCGCCACGCTGGCTTCGGCCAGCAGGACGTCGAGGGCGACAAGCAAATTAAAATCCGGATCGGACATGATGCATCCTCAGATAAGGCGTTGTATGCAACTGAACAGTGCAACTGCTGCGTCTTCCGCCTTGTATATCCCATGATTATAGTTTCGTCATCAACATTCTTTCCGGAGTTACGACGATGACGCTATTTTCAAACCAGCCCGGCGACGAAGGATTGCCCGGCCATGAACGCGCCCGGGTGATGGCCGCGGTAATGACCACCACGCTGATGGGCGTTTTTGATGGCACCATGATCAACATCGCCTTGCCTTCGATGGCAAGCGCAATGCAGGTGCCCGCGAATGTAGCCGTCTGGTTCGCCAATGGGTATCTGTTGTCCGCGGCCATGACTCTGGCCATCTTCGCTGCCCTGGCGGCCCGCGTTGCTACCGCCCGGTGTTTCTGACCGGACTTGCCGTCTTTACACTCACCTCGCTCGGCTGCGCGCTGGCCCGCACCCCGGACATGCTGATCGGGATGCGGATTTGCAGGGGATTGGCGGGGCAGCCACACTGAGTATTGCCCCGGCGATACTGCGCGCCGTCTTCCCCGGTCGACTGCTTGGCCGCATTCTGGACTGCACGCCCTGCTTATCGCCTCCAGCACGGCCATTGCACCCGTACTGGGCGGGACGATCCTGGACGTACTGCGCTGGCAGTGGTTATTCGCCATTAACCTTGTTCCCGGAACGATTGCCCTGCTGTTGGCCTGGAAGGCATTACCACGACAACCGGCTTCAGATCCCTCTCCGTTCGATGCCCCGGGCGCACTGCTCTCCGCGGTCCTGTTGGGGGCGATGATCATGACGGCCAACAGTTTCCAGCATGCTTCGCACCACATCAGCCACGAGGCTATCAGCTGGGCGCTGCTCGCCACGATTAGCGCCATCACCTTTGTCTGGCATATTCGCCGCGCCCGAAGCCCCATACTGCCTCCCGTTATTTTTCACAATGGACGCTTTACGCTCGCCGCGCTCACGTCGCTGGCCTCGTTTGTGAGCCAGGGCATCACCTTTATCGCCCTGCCGTTCCTGTTTCAGAGCGTATATGGCTACAGTCCGGTGGTCTCCGCGCTGCTGTTCACGCCCTGGCCGATAGCATCGTACTGATTGCGCCGCATGCGGGCCGCTGGGCAGACACAATTTCAGCCCCGCTGATATCTACCCTTGGGCTTATCGTGTTTGTGGTGGGATTGATCCTGCTCGCGACACTGCCCGCCAGCCCTTCCGCTTGGAATATCTGCCTGCGAAGCCTGGTGTGCGGGATCGGTTTTGGCTGTTTCCAGAGTCCCAATAACCGGGAAATGCTCTCTAACGTGGTGCGGGAGTATGCCAGCTACGCATCCGGCGTACTGGCTATCGTGCGGACGTTTGGACAATGCCTGGGGGCTGCCGTGGTCGGCGTCTGCTGGCCACAACGCAGAATCAGCCGGCCTTTGACGATCGGGCCGTTCATTATTCACTGTGGATTGCGGTCATTGCTTCGGCGGTTTCTGTCGTGTTTAGCGTGAGCCGGCTGCGCGCCACGCGTCAGGCTACGGCATAAACACGGTGCAGCGCACTACGCGCTGCACCTGTGATTTACTCCAGCGCCAGCAGCGCAAAACTCGCCAGCCAGTGTCCACCGCTGTAGTGGCTTCCCACCACATGCTCGACGCTTGCCGCCAGATGTCGGTTGACTGCCTCGCGCAGCGCCTGTTGTCCCGGATGGTTATCCGGCAATGCGCGGGCAATATGCTTCATGCACCAGGCGCGGCTGAGGTTTAACCCATCCAGATGGGCAATTTTCGGGTCGGTACGATCGCTCACCTCTGCCGGGTGCATCAGGCCGAAACAGACCCCACATCAGGAAGAAAGGCGTCAAACCACGCCGGGAAATGCTCCGCCACCTTACTCATCAACAGTGCTTCCGTCAGCGCGCCGGAATGTACTCATCACCACCCGGTTCATAGTGAGCCGGGTAATGCGTGTCAGCCAGATAAAAGCGCGTCGCCGCCGTCAGAATAGCCTGTTCAAGGGCGTTATCCTGCACTTCACGGGCGTAATCAATCCCCAGCGCCAGGGCAAAAGCGGTGTTGTAATGCGTACCGACACGGATCGGATAGGTGAGCTTGCTGAGGTAATCCACCAGCCTGTCGCGAATGCCCAAAAAATTAGAAAGTTACAGTGAGTATCAAGAAGTAGCTACAACTAAAAGAGAATGAAATTGCACATATTAATCTGTACTTCTGGAACTACTGGGGTTCCTAAAAAAGTATTTTTAACTGATGATAACATAGATTGGCTTGTAAAAGATTTATAAAATTGTGAAGTTTACTTCCGAATCAAAATTTTTATTTACAACTCCCTATACTTTTGATGTTTCATTAACAGAGATTTTGGCACCTGTATATACGGGTGGTACTTTGGTTTGTTACGATGGTGGGATTCAGAATATTATTCGACTAGGAGAAACAATTGAGAAAAAGAAGATAACTCATTTATCATTATCTCCGTCTTTTGCTGAAACTATTATTGATATTAGTGGGCCAGAAGTATTCCAGAATTTAAGAGCGTTGTGTCTAGCAGGTGAGACATTTCCTAGTTCATTAGCGAATAGGTTGAGAGGGCTTATTCAGCAAGGGTGTCGAGTATTTAATTTATATGGGCCTTCAGAAACAACAATTTATGCAACCTACTATGAGTTGAAAGATAGAAAATATAATACTGTTCCAATTGGTAAGCCTTTGCCTGGGGTTCAACTAAAGATAGCTTCTCAAAAAGAGAATTCTAAGATGGCAGAACTTCTAATTGGTGGTAATGGAGTAACGGAAGGGTATAGACTACAACCCGAATTAAATAAAGCTAAGTTTAAGTTGATAGGTTCAAATAGGTACTATGTAACGGGGGACTACGTTTATTACCAAGGAGATAACTTGGTATTTAGTTCAAGATAGATAGCCAAGTCCAAGTAAATGGTATTCGTATTGAATTAGATGAGGTAAAATCTATTGTAGATAAACTTAAATCAGTTAAATCATCACGAGTTGTTTTTTATAAGAAGAAACTTGTCGTATTTTATGAAGCCGATTTGAATATTAAAGAAGATATTATTAGAAGTTTACCTAGTTACTTAAATCCGACGGTAGTTAAAGTTGAGAGTTATTATCTCAATCAGAATAGAAAGTTGGATGTTCCAAAAATGCTTGAGATATATTATTATAAAAAACAAAGTCAACAAGGAGATGATGTTAGAAAAAATATTTTAGATGTACTATCTAAATTTGAAAGAGTTGATATCACAGATTTGGATTCGTTAGAATTAGTTAGATTTTATTTAGAGATTGAGGATATCTTTGATATTGAAATTAAAGAAAATGATTTTTATAGGCTAAAGAGTGTAGATTCGATTGTGGACTATATTAGAAATAAATCATTTTTTCAAGAACGTTCAACTGAGCCAAACGATAGTTTTACTAAAGAACATGACTTGGTTAATTTAGAGTATAATCTCACAAAAATGAATTATCGTTATTTGAAAAATATTATTACTCCTAGCCCGACACAAAAGAGACTTTATAAAAACAATCAAAATCGTGTTATTGGTTTTAATTTAGCACTGGAAGAAGTGACTTATTTAGAATTGAATAAGCTGCACCATATTATTAAATATTTAAGCTATAAAATTGATATATTTAGACTTGTTGTCGAAAAGGAGCAAACTCGATTTAGCATAGGTATTGTGAATGAAGGAGATTACTCACCTAATATTATTGTACTAAATAATTTACCAACAGAGTTAGAATTACAAGGAATATTAGATAATATAGAAGTGATTCCTATTCCAATTATTGTGGTGGGAACAAGAGATAAAAAAGTAAGATTTTATTTTCCATATCATTCTATTGATGCATCATCATTAAATAAACTTGGAGATACAGTATATCAACTGTACGAAAAAAAGATAGTTATTGATGAAGTACCTAGTAGTTCACTGGTTGCTTTTTCGCAGTTTAAAAGGGAGGTGTTACAGAATGATGTCTCTGGGGATGTTCTTGCTAGATTGCCAAAGATAAAGCCTGCTATTGAGTTTGAGAAATTAAATGATGAAGTTCAATGTTTTCAAGTTTCTTTACCAGAAGATATTAAAGGAGACGATGTATATCTTTTTACAATTTATGCTATCTCACAGTGTATTTTAAGCGACTATAATCTGTCTGCTATATCTGGGGGTCTATCTTTGGATTTTAGAGATTATGAACAGTTTGATGCGTATGACTTAATAGGAGACATTCACAAGAAAATTCCATTCCAAGTAAATCGAACTGAAACTTTTGAGGAGTTTAAAAACTCTCATTTCAAAATTTTGGAGATCTATCGTACAGGTATTGATTACTATGAAATTGCAATGTTAGGAAATGATATGAGTGCTAAAGAAGTGCAAGAACGATTAAATAATCTGTCTCTATCAATAAATTTCATTGGCGAAGCATTTAGGTTAAAAGATACTATTAATAATATAATTGATGTTGATTTTGATAAAAATTTTATTAATGTATTTGTACATGAGCGATTTGCATACGCAGTTATAAAATCTGAGTTATTGAGTAATAGTGTTTATGACTTAATGCATAAAGATAGCAAATTCGAGCTAAAAGTAATTGATAAAAAACGACTGGAAAATGAGGAGACAAACCGATGAGTATTTATAAAGATATAGTAGAGGGTACCAACTGAATAATATTCAGGAAAAGGATAAATTGAATAACGTTTTGGTACAGCTTAATGAAAAAGATGATCAAGAGATGATAAATAGAAAGAATTTCATTGGGCATTTTACAGCATCAGCATTTGTTATTTCAAAAGATAACAGGCGTTTATTGATGGTTCACCATAATATTTTAAAAAGATACCTACAGCCTGGGGGGCATATTGATAAAAATGATAGAAACCCGCTAGATGCAGCGAAACGTGAGCTGTTTGAGGAGACTGGGATAGATTCTGAAATATTGACGTATCAATGTGCAGAACCATTGAATAGCTTGATACCTTTTAATGTTTCTGTGCATAAGATACCAGAAAATAAATTGAAGAATGAGCGTTCCCACTACCATTATGACTTGCAATATTTATTTTATATTGAAAATGAGGTTGATGTGAAAATTGACAGCAACGAATCGAGTTCCTATGAGTGGATTCAGCTAGATAATGTAAAGGACATGGACGGCTATAAGGAAATCATTAAGAAGATTGAAAAACTTGAAGCAGCTTCTCAAGAACGTTTTTTATCTAATATGCTGAAAGGTGCATCGTTTGAAGACATATCATGTATTACTGTACAACATATTATTCCAAGTACAATACCGATTATCATGACATTGCAAAAAATATTTGGGCATCGTTTGTTAGTGTGTGCTAAACCAAACTCTGTTGATAAGATGGATGGCACAAGCTAGAAAATATGGGGGTAAGATTAACATTAGCTTCAAGGGATGAATATTTTAATGTAGATTATCTGGGGATAAAGAGTAAAACAATTTTATTAGACATTGGTGGGTATTTTGCCTCAATTGCTCAGATTCCAAACTTACCTATCGAGTGTATCATTGAAGATACAGAAATGGGATTCAAAAATATGAGAATGTTATTGATCAAATAGAATATCCGTTATTTTCTGTCGCTAGAAATCCCCTGAAGAAGAATGAGGATTACTTAGTTGGTGCGGATATTGTTTTTGGGACAGATTATATATTACATCAAAAAAATTTATTAATGCAATATATGCAAGTGGTTTGTATTGGATATGGGAAAATCGGTTACGGCATCTGTACCAAATTAAGAGAACTTGGTATTAGACCGAAGGTGCTGGAAAAAGATAGCATGAGAACTATTCAAGCGGTACGTGATGGTTGCGACATTTTGCTAGAAAAAGATTTCAAGAATATTGATTTGATT
>ENA-OQHY01001270-OQHY01001270.1-human-gut-metagenome-genome-assembly--contig:-NODE-1270-length-11015-cov-2.382807_pt1 | contig 11015 bp, 16 predicted proteins | sample MGYA00242570_ERZ504733 | MGnify/ENA primary metagenome ERZ504733 (study PRJEB26092, sample SAMD00036219) | human gut metagenome | host: Homo sapiens | study: EMG produced TPA metagenomics assembly of...
GTGAACTATAAGGATGCTCTGTGGGATGTTACGGGCGGTCTTAGTATGCAGCTCTTCCGTTGCAACCACTGGGGCAAGGTAACATACATCGCTGACAAGACTCTCGAGGAAAAGTACTTCACTAATGTCGCTACAAGTACTATCTTCAAGCAGTCCGGAAACCCTTGAAATACAAGGATTTTCCGGACTCTCCCTTTACGGATTCAGATATTCCTGTGTAATCTCCATTTTTCCGTTGTCATCAATCTGCATGAGCATATAACTCGGCTTTCTCCCCTGTTGTCTTGGATAACAGAGGCTTCCCGGGTTCAACGTGATCAGATCTTTTTCTTTTTCATTAGAACGGCCGGTGTGTATGCCCATACATTGCAATGTCGGCACCACGCCTCTTGCTCCTGTTTCAGTCGTTCTTCTCCCATAGATACATAATATCCATGTCCGTGTGTAATAAATATATGATAGCCCCCGATCATGAACTCTTCCTCTCCCGGAAGATCGGAAAAAAAGTCATTATTTCCACGCACCATATGTACCGGGCAGTCCGCAACTGCCGGAATATAATCCTCATCGCCTTCTACGTCGCCGAGATGTATCAACATATCCAGCGGCTGTTCTTTTTCTATCACACGGTCAAAATTTCTGTGTGCCCCATGCGTATCACTTATGATCAGTATCTTCATATTCTCTTATCCCAACTATTCTTCTGTCTGCTTCTTTTGTCTGTTTCTTTTGAATTCTATCTCTGTTCCAGGATTTTACGGATTTTCTTCAATCCTTCCCCTCTGTGGCTCAGTTCGTTCTTCTTTTCCGGCGAAAGTTCCGCACTGGTACATCCGTATTCCGGAAGAAAGAAGATTGGATCATAGCCGAATCCATTCTCTCCAGCGATCTTATGTCCAATGATTCCTTCCATCGTTCCTCTGACTACTTCACAGGAACCATCCGGCATAGCTGCTGCGATCGCACAGACGAATCTCGCTGTACGCTTTTCATCCGGCACACCGTCCAGGCGGTCCAGAAGAGCCTGATTCTTAATATCATACGAAGTATCTTCTCCCATATATCTCGCAGATAGATTCCCGGTTCTTTATTCAGATAATCAATCTCCAGGCCGGAATCATCTGCCAGAACGACTGCATGTGCATACTCCGGCATCTCATGTGCGATCTTTGCAATCTCTGTTGCTTTGATCATCGCATTTTCTTCAAATGTCATTCCATCCTCTATCACGTCTGCTTTGATTCCTGCTTCTTTCTGAGAAAGAATCTCCACTCCCAGATCACTTAAGATCGCACGAATCTCTATCATCTTATGTTCATTGCCCGTTGCAAATATAATTTTATCCATCTTATTTCTTCTCCTATCTGTCCGACGGACGTCCGGCCTTCGGCGGCTTTGGTCCTAAGAACTGGTAAAAATATGTCTTTAACATTCCGTTATAAATCTTACGGTTACGATCGGCTTTCCGGCCGAAATAGCGTTCCGCATCTTCATAAGATGTAATCATATACGCAGACCAGGAATCCAGATTCTTAAAGCTCTCTCCGAATGCCTTATATAATGCCGGCAGATCCTTCTTATCTTCCACCTTTCTCCATACGGCGGATTCGTAATGATGAATCCATATTTCTTTGGATGACTTAAATCTTTCACATCTCTTTCCTGGAAATGGATCAGATGATCGACACCCGCCTCTCTCGCATTACGTCTCGCGATCTTGATCACAGATCCGTCTACATCGTATCCCTGGATATCACTTCGATATCATCGTTAATCAGTTCATTCGCTTCATTTACCGTCTCATACCAAAGCTTCTTCGGGATCAAGTTCGTCCATTCTTCTGCCGTAAAGGAACGATTCATCCCCGGTGCGATATTCGCTGCGATCATTGCTGCTTCTATCGGAAATGTACCACTTCCGCAGAACGGATCCACTAGAATTCTGTCCTTGTGCCATGGAGTCAGCATGATCAGTGCTGCTGCCAGTGTCTCTGTGATCGGTGCTTTTCCCGATACTTCACGATATCCTCTTTTATGCAGAGATACACCGGATGTATCGATTCCAACCGTCACAACATCCTTTTTCAGGAAGACACGGACCGGATATGCTGCTCCGTCTTCCGAAAACCATTCTACCTGGTACTTTTGCTGCATTCTTCTTACCATTGCCTTTTTCATCACTGACTGGATATCCGACGGACTGAATAATTTACTCTTTACAGATGCCGCTTTTGCAACCCAGAATTTTCCATTTTCCGGGATATAATTTTCCCAGTCCAACGCTCTGGTATTCTCAAATAATTCTTCATAGCTTGTTGCTTTAAAACTGCCTACTTTCAGAAGAACTCTCTCCGCTGTTCTGAGAAATATATTCGCACGGCAGATTGCCTCTGCGTCTCCCCAGAAACCGACCCTTCCGTCTTCTACTTCCGAGATATCATATCCCAGATCCAGTATCTCTCGTTTTAATACCGCTTCCAGCCCAAAATGACAGGGAGCGATCAATTCCATTTTTTTCATTCAATTCTCCATTATCTGCTCTATTCATGCAGTACAACTGCATTCCATCTATTATTTTCTACTTACTTATCTTACTGATAACCGCCTCTCTTTGTCAACCCATTTCACATATAGAACCTCCCGGTTCTCCACCCGGTCTCCTGCTTTTGGAAGTTCGTTACACATACATGGCGGCAAAAAAGCAGGACGCACTTTCGTACGTCCTGCCCGGAAACTCTTTGTTACTAGTAGTTGCTGTTCTCATTTCCATAATTGTAAGAATTCTTGTCTTTCGCATCTTTGTCATATGCATTTTTGTTGTTTGCATTCTTGTCTGTTACATTTCTGTCCGATGCATTCTTTCCATATGCATTCTTGTTCGATGTGTTTCTGGATGCATTTCTGTTCGATGTGTTCTTGTCCGCCTCGTTATGACAGTTTTCTGATGAATTGTAATTTTTAGCCATTTTGAATTCCTCCTAATCACTTTTTGTTACGTGATTAGTATGTCCTGACATTTTCCAATTATGCATCCCGGCACATATTAAGATTTTTTTAATATTTTTCTTGATTTTTATTTTTTACTATATTATACTGTTGGTGTAGAAAGGACACTTTCTACAACCCCTTATTAATTATTTATACTCCCCTCAAAAGACCGATGGCTCCCCCATCGGTCTTTTACTTATTATCTATTCACCTTCTCCTGCCGTTAATCAGCTTAATGATCAGACACACGATCAGAAGCGGCACGAATATCGGTGCAAGCAGACTGATAATTCCTCCGACCACCGCCACAACCAATACAACAATTCCTATAATTCCAAGGATCAGAACCAGTTTCTTCCACCAGGTATCAATCCAAAGACGTGTGTGCCCCTGTACCCAGATTCGCTGCCATAGTCCTGTTCATAAGAATTCTCTCTTCGTCTTCCCGGCTCATAGCTGTCATATGATTCCTGTGTATTTCCTTTCATTTCTTCCGAAGTAATAATATTCTTCGCAATTGCCCATGGATCCCCCAGTTCTTCGATCACATCAGACTCTCTGCGTCCTTTCCGCACTTCTTCCGTAATATAATCGTTGTAATAATTCACATTCTCCTGTATTACACTTCCCGAAAGGTCATTGACAAGTGCTTTTTTTAATTTATCTAAAAATTCTCTTTTCGTCATAATTGCCCTCCTTGCAGGATTTTAACATACTTTGGTATTCAAAAACCCTGAACTTAGAATATCACAATCATGTGTCCATTCCAAGTCCAGGGTTCTTAAATTTTTCTAATGTATTTCTAAAATATTTTCTTCGTCTAACAGATAATCTTCCACCTCTGATTATACTTCAAAGATAAGATCTCCATAAGAAGGCATTGGCCATGCTTCTTTGTCAACGATCATCTCCAGTGTGTCAACCGGAGTACGAAGTGCTTCCATTGCAGGTACAACATCGAAGTGGTAGAATCTTGCCTGATCTTCTCCCTCTTCCATAGCTGCTGCCTGATCTGCGACAACTTTCAATGCTTCCAGCGCTTTTTTTAGTCTCTGCTAACAGTCCGGAAACTTCTGTCAGAAGTTCAGCCTGAACAGATGCATCTGCACCTGCTTCCTTCACTGCAACCACTGTGTCTGCAAGATCTTTGGTATATTTAATAATTGCAGGAATAATCTGTTTGCTTGCCATATCGATCATCGTACGTGCTTCGATATTGATTGCTTTGGCATAGCTTTCGAATTTGATCTCTGCACGTGATTCCAGTTCTGCCTTTGTAAATACTTTGAATTTTTCAAACATACTTACAGCTTTCTCTGTAGTCAGGGCAGGAATCGCTTCTACCATGGATCTGATATTCGGAAGTCCTCGTTTTTCTGCTTCCTCTACCCATGCATCTGAATATCCGTTGCCGTTAAATACAACTCTCTGATGCTCTGTTGCATACTGCTTGATCAGATCATGTACTGCTTCATCAAAGTTGTCTGCTTTTCCAGAACATCACAAGCCTCAGAGAATGCCTCTGCAACGATTGTATCAGTACTACGTTTGGTCCTGAAATAGAATCACGGGAACCTACCATACGGAATTCAAATTTGTTGCCTGTGAATGCAAATGGTGATGTTCTATTACGGTCTGTTGCATCTTTTGCAAGATCCGGAAGTGTATCAACTCCTGTCTGAAGCTTTCCGCCTTTCAGACTATGTGTAGCTTCGCCTGTGCTGATCAGCTGTTCCAGTACATCTTCTAACTGTTCTCCGAGGAATACAGAGATGATTGCCGGTGGTGCCTCGTTAGCTCCGAGTCTGTGATCATTACCAGGATCTGCTGCAGATTCACGAAGAAGATCTGCGTGTCTGTCAACTGCTTTCAGGATACAGGTAAGTACCAGTAAGAACTGAATATTTTCATGTGGTGTTTTGCCTGGCTCTAACAGGTTCTTTCCGTCGTCTGTTGTAAGAGACCAGTTATCATGTTTACCGGAACCATTAACTCCTGCGAACGGTTTCTCATGGAGTAAACACTTCATACCATGCTGGCATGCAACTCTCTTCAGTGTCTGCATGATAATATGGTTGTGATCCAGCGCTACATTACACTCTGCATAGATTGGTGCAAGTTCATGCTGTGCAGGTGCAACTTCGTTATGCTGTGTCTTAGATGTAACACCGACTTTCCAGAGTTCTTCATTGACATCTTTCATGAATCCTGCGATTCTCTGACGGATGGTTCCGAAATAATGATCGTCTAATTCCTGACCTTTTGGAGGCATTGCTCCGAACAGTGTACGTCCTGTATAGATCAAGTCTTTTCTCTGTAAGAATTTTTCAGCATCTACAAGGAAATATTCCTGCTCCGGTCCTACGGAAGGTGTTACTTTCTTAGATGTTGTATTCCCGAACAATCTTAACAGTCTCAGTGACTGCTCACTGATTGCCTGCATAGAACGAAGAAGTGGAGTCTTCTGGTCAAGTGCCTCTCCTTTGTATGAACAGAATGCTGTAGGGATGCAAAGTGTTGCTCCTGCTGCATCATGTCTTACAAATGCCGGTGATGTACAATCCCATGCTGTATATCCTCTTGCTTCAAACGTTGCACGAAGTCCGCTGATGGGAATGATGATGCATCCGGTTCTCCTTTGATCAGTTCTTTTCCCGAAAAACTCATCAGTACTTTTCCATTCGGAAGAGGTGCTGAAATAAATGAATCATGTTTTTCAGCGGTTACACCTGTCAGAGGCTGGAACCAATGAGAATAGTGTGTAGCCCCTTTCTCAATTGCCCATTCTTTCATCTCATGTGCAATTACATCTGCTGTAGCAAGGTCTAATTCCTTACCTTCTTCAATTGTTTTCTTCAGATCCTTATAGACTTTTTTCGGAAGACGTTCCTGCATTACAGTATCATTGAACACGTCTTCGCCAAATATCTTGGCTACATTAATTGCTTCACTCATGTCTCTTCGTTTCCTTTCTCATTGTTATTTATAGTATAAGTTTCACACTATGGTATGCATATAATCTTCTTATACACTTTCTGTGCATACCATAGTATGAAAAAAGGCACTCCAACTTCGTTGGAACGCCTTTGTTCTTCCTATGCCAGTTAGTATAACTCAACCAGTCAAAAAAGGCAAGTGAAAATTTTTAATTATTCAGCTTTTCCTACTGAACCAAATAATTCCATCTTCTCTTTAACTGTTGCCTGGATAGCTTCAGCACCTGGTTTCAGGAGTTTACGAGGATCGTATCCTTTTCCTTCCAGATCTTTTCCTGCTTCAATATATTTACGTGTAGCATCGGCAAATGACAGCTGGCACTCTGTGTTTACGTTAATCTTTGCAACACCAAGACTGATTGCTTTCTTGATCATATCTTCCGGAATTCCTGTACCTCCGTGAAGAACTAATGGCATATCGCCAGTCAGTTTCTGGATAGCATCCAGAGTCTCAAAGCTTAATCCTTCCCAGTTTGCAGGATATTTTCCGTGGATATTACCGATACCTGCTGCGAGCATATCAACACCAAGGTCAGCGATCATCTTACATTCATTAGGATCAGCACATTCACCTTTACCGATAACTCCGTCTTCTTCTCCACCGATAGATCCTACTTCAGCTTCGATAGACATTCCTTTTTCTCTGCAGATAGCAATCAGTTCTTTTGTCTTTGCCACATTCTCTTCGATTGGATATTTAGATCCATCGAACATGATTGAAGAGAATCCTGCATCGATACATTTTTTACATCCTTCGTATGTTCCGTGGTCAAGGTGTAATGCAACCGGAACTGTGATATTAAGTTCTTCCATCATAGCTTTAACCATAGCTGCTACAGTCTTGAATCCGGTCATGTATTTTCCGGCACCCTCAGATACACCTAAGATAACTGGTGACTTTAACTCTTCTGCTGTAAGAAGAATAGATTTTGTCCACTCTAAGTTATTGATGTTAAACTGTCCTACTGCGTAGTGACCTGCTACTGCCTTATCGAGCATTTCTTTTGCTGATACTAACATATGTTATTCCTCCAATTCTTACTGCCATAAGCATCTCTGCTTCTTTATGACAAATTTGTTTCACTTGCATTATATATCATAACTTCTAAAAAGACAAGGAACTTATCCTTGCAATTATGAAAACGGTAATATATATCAAAATCGCAAGGTATCCCGCCCGGTCTTCTTTTTTATATACCAATGGATACATTCTTGAAGTTTTTCCGCTTCCTGTATATCCCTGGCTTCCATTGCCATTGCCAAATCCGATGACCTCCGTACCGTCAGCAGAAACAAAGGAAGCAATAACTCATGACGCCCTTACATTTTTCCAATATATTTCCATCTTCAAATTTTGCACCTCTGGCCGCCTGTGCATCCATCAAAACATTTAATTCTTCTAACATAATGGGAATGAATCTGAACGCTATCATCACAATGACTGCCATTTCATGCACAGGAATCCCTGTTTTTTCCAATCCGGAAATGCTTTTTCCAAACCATCCGCAAGTTCTTTCGGAGTTGAAGTATAAGAAAGAAGAGATGCCCCAGAGATCATCAGGGCAATCCTTGCTGTCATCTGCACTGCTTTTAATATTCCCTGCTTTGTTATCGTAAATATCCAGACCTGTACGACCGGATCTCCCGGCGTGTACAACATGCGGAACAGGAAGGTAAAGCAGAGCAAAAGCAAAATTCCCCTCAGTCCTTTCAACAAATACCCAAATGGAACTCCCGCAGCCTTATAAAGGACAAGCATTACTATCAGACATCCGATATACCAGCAGACATTTTTCACAAGGAACAGCGAAATAATGTATACCAGAACTCCCATCAATTTTGTCCTCGGATCCATCCGGTGAATCACAGATTCCGAATCATAATATCTTCCAATCGTAATATCCCGAATCATAATGGTTTCTCCTCTTTCAAAATCTCTGCCAGCATCTTTTCTGCTTCTTCCACACTGATTGCCGGTCGTGGCAAAGGTATACCCTCTTTTATCAGTAAATATGTCAAATGTGTGATCTGCGGAATTCCAATGTTCATTTTTTTCAGTTCTTCCACTCTGGAATACACTTCTTCCGGAGTACCATCCATCGCAATCTTTCCTTTATACATCACCCATACACGGTTAGCAAATTGCGCTACATCTTCCATATGATGTGATACCAGTACAATTGCGTTATTTCGTTTCTCTCTTATCCTGCATAACAACTCAAATATTTCATGTTTCGTCTCAGGATCAAGACCAGCTGCCGGTTCGTCTAACACCAGTATTTCCGGCTGCATCGCTAATACACCTGCAATAGCAACACATCTTTTCTGTCCTCCTGAAAGCTCCATCGGACTCATCTGATAATACTCTTCCGAAATCCCGACCAGTTCCAGGCTTTCCTTTGCTGACTTTCCGGCCTCTTCTTCACTCATTCCTAGATTCAGCGGACCATACATCACATCTTTCAAAATCGTCCTGCCAAACAACTGTTGTTCAGGATATTGAAATACAAGTCCGACTTTTTTTCTCAATTCTGAAACCGGATATTTTTTACTGTATATATTTTCCCCTTTAAAAAGGATCTCTCCCGATTCTGCCTTCAGCAGACCGTTCAGATGCTTGATCAATGTTGTCTTTCCTGATCCTGATGCACCGATCAGTCCTATAAAATCGTGCTCTCTGATTTCAAACGAAACATCTGCCAGGACATCTGTCTTCCCTTTTGCCGGCTCCGGATAAGAAAATGTGATATGTTTACCTTGCAGCATCTTTCCAGCCCCGCATTTACTTCTATATAATTCTGTAATTTTTCTGATCATTTCCTGTTCGTGTAAAACCGGTTCATCCAATCCGATGTTTTGCTTTTTCAGCCGCATACTCAATTCTACAACCGGCGGAATATCCATTTTCGCACTTTTTAACAGGCTATGGTCTGCAAATATTTTCTTCGGGGTATCATCTCCGATTATTTTTCCATCCTTCATCAATATAATACGATCCGCATCTACAACTTCATCCGTATGATGTGTGATCAGGATAATCGTCATTCCCTCTTTTTGATTCAATTCTTTCACAATATTTATTACTTCTTTTCTTGAAGAGGATCCAGCATAGCTGTCGGTTCATCCAACACCAGACATTCCGGGATTCCTGCCAGCGCATCCGCTGTTGCCAGTCTCTGTTTCTGCCCGCCTGATAATTTGGAAGGCGGAGTTTTTCTCTTCTCCCACAACCTTACTTTCCGCAAAACATCTTCTACAATTTTTCTTATTTTTTCCGGCTCTACATTTTTATTTTCCGGGCCAAATGCAACATCTTCTTTCTACACTGGTGCCGATAATTCTGATTGTCCGGGTTCTGAAACACCATACCAACCCGGCTTCTGATTTCATAAAGCCCTTCTTTTGCTTGTGTATCCTTTCCGTCAATCCATACTTTTCCTTCATCCGGAAGCAGCAATACGTTTAAATGTCTGGCTAATGTAGACTTTCCGGAACCATTCGGTCCTAAAATTGCCACAAACTGACCAGACGGAATATCTAATGATATTCCGTCTAACACTGTCTTCTCACTTTTTGTATTTTCATCTTTCCATATTGTATATTTATGTACCAGATTTTCAATCTTTATCATATGAGATTTATGCCTCTTTCTTAAAATTATCCAGAAATCTCATCGGCATTGCTTTAATGAGCAGACATCCGATAATGCATGTTCCAATCTTATCGATTAAGTTTGACGCAACATTTCTGAGGAAGGAAGCCTGAAAAATTGTTTTTCCACCCTGCACCAGTGACATCACCAGCATATCCGAAACTGATCCATTCAGTCCGCCATATACATAGATTCCGATTGGTGTTCCAATCGCCGGGCAGATAAAGCTAAGTGCAATACCTGTAATTACTGCAGGAACGATTCCGAATTTCCATTTTTTTGCCACAAGACCTACGATCAGACCGACCGCCATATTTACCAGACAGAATGGGATATCCGACACACTATAGATCAATCCTGTAATAATATTGCTCAATGCTCCTACGATGATACCCGGCAGCGGACCGAGAATCGCCGCAGAAAGCACGGTTCCGAGTGTATCCAGATATAACGGGATACCCAGTGCCGATGTGATAATTCCCAGTACAATGTTCATTGCTACTGCAACACCACAAAAAGTTGTTACATAGACTTTTCTGTTTTTCATTTTGTTCTCCTCTCTTCTCTCCAACCATTAGTTTTTCAGCAGCTGTACTGCTTCCTGCATCGTCATAATAGAAATCTTCATATTTTTTTTACGAAGTTCTTCTTCCAGTATCTCCATATATACACCCGGTTTTTCTGTCATTTTCAGAGATTTCTGAATGTCCTGTATTCTTTTTTCATCCGTTCCAATCTCACCCTTCCATTCTCCTTCGCAGGTAAGATGATATCCACAGTTTGGACTGCCTTCTACCGAAACAATCCCCAAAATGCGGAATTTTTCCACATGCTGTGCATATTCTTGCAACTGAAATAAAACCGGTTCAAGAATCTGCCGGCATTGTTCAATATAAAATGGATGTTGAAACTGATTCTTTACATGCCCCCATCTCTGAGACCCATACATGATAAACTCTGGACAGGGCATTTGAAATAACTGTACATCTTTTTTTAAAACAAGCTGCAGCAACTCTTCCCGGATCTTATATTCTCCGGCCAGTTCCGCTTCATCCTGTTCCACCTTTGCCGCATGATTCAAAATGCAATGAGATACTATCAAAAGATCTTTCATAATTCCTATTCCTTTCCGACTTCTTCCATAGTATCATTTATTATCTGCTTATTGAAATTGTTTTTCTTTATATAAAAGATTGCTTATAGATTATATCTATGAAATTAATAATGGACTTTTAACAGACTTGTTTTGAACACTTTGATAAAAAAAAAATCTGCAGAAGAATCTGCAGATCTAAGTGACTCCGAGGGGAATCGAACCCCTGATTCCAGCGTGAGAGGCTAGCGTCTTGACCGCTTGACCACGGAGCCATTCGTTTGGTA
>ENA-OQHY01001271-OQHY01001271.1-human-gut-metagenome-genome-assembly--contig:-NODE-1271-length-11009-cov-6.119647_pt1 | contig 11009 bp, 12 predicted proteins | sample MGYA00242570_ERZ504733 | MGnify/ENA primary metagenome ERZ504733 (study PRJEB26092, sample SAMD00036219) | human gut metagenome | host: Homo sapiens | study: EMG produced TPA metagenomics assembly of...
GTCGTTCGCACAGCTCGGCATGGCATCAAGAACGGCATATCGCACCGCGCACGCGCCGTTGCAAAACTTGCTGAGTACCTCAAGTAAACAGTTTATCAGAACAAGAAGTATTTAAGGGTTTGCATGCCTTTTGCTTGGTTGGTTGCACTTTACTTTGTATGCTTTTGGTTGAGGATGTGTCAAAACTCAATTAGTGCGGGCTGCGCTCGGCTTTGCCGCTTGCCAGAGCAAGAAAGCCCAAATTCTACATAGCCCAGGGCAGCGCCTGGGTAAACATGCCACACATCAACCATACGCCCTGTAAGGCAAAAGTATAATAATCAAAGAGTTGCCCTTACAGGGCGCACTACTCAATATATACACTAAATACCCAGGGCGTTGCCTGGGCTATGTGATTGTTGGGCTTTCAGCCCGTCTTTGACCACATTATTAGTTTTACCGGACAGCAATAAATAAAAACAAAAACGGAGACCCTAAAAGAGCCTCCGTTTAAGTGTCATAGGCGGATTCGAACCACCACAATTTTTCCTTTATCGGGATTGCGCAAACTATCTTGTAGCAATATAAACAAAAAGGAGACCCTAAAAAGAGTCTCCTTAAACGTTGTCCTAGGCGGATTCGAACCACCACAAACAGAACCAAAACCTGTTGTGCTACCATTACACCATAGGACAATGCGACTGCAAAGATACGCATTTTTGTAAAAACAGCCAAACGAATTGGCTGTTTTTTTATTTATATGGGGCAAGACGAACTCTGCGCCTTGCCCCATAGATTCTAAAAAACTACCGTTATAAATAGTTCAATACAATTACTTCACTGTGATGAGGTAATAGTTCTTCTTGCCACGCTGCACGAGCAGATACTTGCCGTCGATGAGGTCGTCGGCAGTAACCACCTGGTCGAACGCGCCGAGCTTCTCCTTGTTGAGCGATACGCCGCCACCCTGCACGAGCTTGCGCATCTCGCCCTTAGAGTTGAAGATCTTCACGTCGTCGCGTGTGAAGAGGTCTACAGCCGGCTGTCCGAGCTGATCCTTCGGCAGCTGGAAGTGGGGCACACCTTCGAAGATAGAGAGCAGTGTAGCCTCATCGAACTTCTGGAGAGTCTCCTTTGTGCCCTTGCCGAAAAGGATGTTAGAAGCCTCCTGAGCGGTCTCGAGGTCCTCACGTGAGTGAACCATTGTTGTCACCTCCTCAGCCAGACGCTTCTGCAGTACGCGGCGACCCGGATCCTCATTGTGCTCGGCTACGAGCGCATCAATAGTCTCCTTGTCGAGGTCGGTGAATATCTTGATGTACTTCTCAGCCTCTGCGTCGCTGACGTTGAGCCAGACTGGTAGAAAGCGTACGGAGTGGTGCGAGCCGGGTCGAGCCAGACGTTACCGCTCTCGGTCTTGCCGAACTTCTTGCCGTCGCTCTTGGTGATGAGTGGGCAGGTGAGGCAGTAGCATTCTGCGTCGTTGCCGAGTGTGCGGTGTATAAGCTCTGTACCGGTGGTCATGTTGCCCCACTGGTCGTTGCCGCCGAGCTGCAGGCGCACGCCGTACTTCTGATACTGGTAGAGGAAGTCGTAGCCCTGGAGCAGCTGGTATGTGAACTCTGTGAACGAAAGACCATCGCGAGCCTCGCCGTTGAGACGCTTCTGCACGCTGTCCTTAGCCATCATGTAGTTGACAGTGATGTGCTTGCCCACCTCGCGAGCGAAGTCGAGGAAGGTAAAGTCCTTCATCCAGTCATAGTTGTTGACGAGCTCTGCCTTGTTAGGCTCTGTGCCGTCGAAGTCGAGGAACTTAGAAACCTGCTTCTTGATAGCCTCCTGGTTGTGGTAGAGGGTAGCAGCGTCGAGCAGGTTGCGCTCCTGACTCTTGCCAGAGGGGTCACCAATCATACCGGTAGCACCGCCCACAAGCAGATATGGCTTGTGACCGCAACGCTGCAGATGGCGCAGCATCATGATACCACAGAGGTGACCGATGTGGAGAGAGTCGGCTGTAGGGTCGGTGCCCAGATACGCAGACACCATGTTGCATTGAGATACTCCTCAGTGCCGGGCATAATCTGCGCGAGCATACCGCGCCAGCGCAGTTCTTCAACGAAATTCTTTGTCATTATTATTGTTGTTTTTTTTGATGATTGCTATTTTAGGGTGGCGTTAGGGTGGCGTTTAAGCCGCCTTTAGGATGGCGTTTAAGCCGAACTAAGCCTCTTTAAGCCTTTCTAAGCCTTGGAGGATATAGCTAAGCCTTGGGAAGGACTTGCTACTAAGCCTTTCTAAGTCTTGGAGGACTATTCTTAAGCCCTCCCCGACGGGGAGGGTTGGGAGGGGCTGTTGGTGGCTCTTTAGGGTACGGGGTCGTAGCCTGAGCCTCCCCACGGGTTGCAGCGGAGGATGCGCCATACGGCGAGTGCCATGCCTTTGAAGAAGCCATGCTTCTGCAGTGCCTGACGGGCGTACTCGGAGCAGGTGGGTGTGAAGCGGCACGAAGGGGGTGTGTATGGCGTGATGCACACCTGATAGAACCGTATGGGCAGGATGGCAAGCCATACTAAAGCGCGTGAGACGTAGTGGGCGCAGCGTGAGATATAGCTTGATATTTTCATTGCTGATTTGTTTCTTCGTCCGCCTGCTTGCCTATTTTCTCTGCTATGCGCTGCAGCAGGTTTGCTATCTTGCGCTCCACTTCCTCGTAGCTGCGCAGGTTGCCGTCGGTCCATATAAAACATAGCGAGAGTGCCTTGCGTTGCTCTCCGGCTTCGAGAGTGTCGATTAACACCTGCTTGTTGCGACGGTATGCTTCGCGTACGAGACGCTTCACGTGGTTGCGCTTCACGGCGCGCTTGAAGTAGCGTTTGGGCACGCTCACCATCATCTTTGCGAGCGGTTCGTGTGCGTCGGCATCCTCTGTCATAAACACCACACGCAGCGGGAAGGCAGACATCGACTTGGCTCCTCCTCCTTTGAAGAGGCGGTCGATGAGCTTCTTGCTGTTTATGCGCTCACTCTTTGAGAGCTGTTGTGATGATGTCATAAGGTGGTGTTATGTTGTTGTGGTGAGGTGGTGAGATTTGATGGTGAGATGGTGTTGTGGTGAGATGGTGAGATTTGATGTTGAGGTGTTGTTGTGATGAGATGGTGAGATTTGTCTATACCTCTAAAAGGTAATGTCAACATCTCAACACAACAACCTCCTATCACCATCTCACCATCTCAACCCAACAACCTACTTATTATTCTCAAGATAGTAGCGGAGTGCGCTTGTCATCGACGGGTGTTCCTTTGTAGGAGCCTCGAGGTCGAGTCGGTAGCCTGCGTCGGTTACAGCCTTTGCTGTGGCAGGTCCGAAGGTGGCGATGCGCACATCGTTCTGCTCGAAGCTTGGGAAGTTCTTTGTGAACGACTTGATGCCCGACGGACTGAAAAAGACGAGCATGTTGCAGTCGAACTGAGCTGCCTCCTCTTCGGTGAAGTCGTTGCTCACGGTGCGATACATTACGCACTCGGTGTGTATTAGCTTCTTCGAGTCGAGCAGTTCTTTAACGTCGCCGTTGTGTACGCTGCTCAGTGGCACAAGATACTTCTCGTTCTTGTGCTTCACCATTGTGGGGATGAGCGAGTCGAGCTTGCCGGTATTGCCGAAGAACACCTTGCGTTTACGATACTGCACATACTTCTGTATGTAGAGGGCGATTGTCTCCGTAACACAGAAGTACTTCATATCCTCGGGGATGGTGATGCGCATCTCCTTAGCGAGTGTGAAGTAGTTGTCGATAGCATGACGCGATGTGAACACTACGGCTGTGAAGTCGAGAAGACCGATCTTCTGCTGTCTGAATTCTTTGGGGCTGAGTCCTTCTACTTTGATGAATGGGCGAAAGACGAGTTCTACACCGAAGTCCTTTGCGATGTCGAAATATGGCGACTTCTCGCTTGATGGTTCAGGCTGTGATATCAGAATCTTCTTTATCTTTTTCATATTGAAGCTTTATATGTATATTCTTTATTCAGAGGGGTGCCGTCGCTATTGTCTTAGAAATTCACTTTCAAGCAGTTGACTATCGTTGTCAGCGTGCCCAAGAGAACTGCGAGAGGTGTCAGCTCAAGCGTGCAAAAGTACAAAAAAATTTTGCAGAAAACCGCCCCTATGTCTAAAAAAGATGATGTAAGACTTGTAAAGGGAGAACAACTTGAAGAGCGTTATCACGAGGAATGTGCACACGAGTGTTGTGCGCACCGGCATCTTGAAGTAGGCGTTGAGCATTACGACTGGGAAGAGGCACACGCCTTCCATGGCGAGGAAGAAGAGGTACGACTTCATCCAGAACTCGTTGTTGCGCTTGTCGAAGAACACCCATCCCACGAGCCAGTAGAGCATTGTCTTGACGAGCATATAGCCAAGCATTGTGAGCGAGAGTATGCCTATCACCTGATACTGGTCGACGAGGAACGTGTCGGCAACATAGAGTTGCGTATAGAAGAAGTAGACCAATCCTAACAACAAGCAGCTCTGCAACACGAGGAAGAACTGAAAGCGCAACTCCTCGGAGGTCTCCGTCACAGTGGTCATATTCTCGCTCACTGGCGGGCGGAAGAACTCCTTCGCCTGGCGCAGTATGAAGCGTCGCGACTTGGTGTAGGCTATCAGTGCTATGCAGAAGCAGAATAATAGCAGAAGCGTGATGAGGTTGTCGCGTGCGATGCTGTAGGGCACGGGGTCGCCTGCCACACCGGTGCGCCCGCCGAAGAGGTCGGGGTTGAAGTAGGGTTTGCCGGTGAAGTACGACTCGCGGTAGTACTGTGGTAGGTTGATATCGCGCCAGGAGTGTCCGCGTGTGTGTCCGGGCAGATGCAGCGTGTCGGGCTGCTGACTCCATGTTATCTCCGATGGGCGTATGTGTGCCTGGATAGCGGAGTCCTGCTGGGCAGGCGTAGCGTTCTTGGGCAGCCAGCTGAGCACCTCTGCCGGCGTTGGCTGCCAGTGCTTGCGCACGGCTGAGCGCGACGGGCAGTCCGTCTGCTCCAAGAACTATCTCCTCTGTGTGTATGGAGTCGGTTGTTATCATGTTTTTTGTTGAGATGTTGTTGTGGTGAGATGGTGAGATTTCTATGGTGAGGTGGTGTTATGGTGAGATGGTGAGAGTTGTCTATACCTATAAAAGGTAATGTCACCATCTCACCACAACACCATATCACTACTCTTTAGATTCCGAACTCCTTGCGGATATCATCTACGCGGTCGAGTTTCTCCCATGTGAAGAGTTCCACCTTCATCACCTTTGTCTCGTGATAGCGCGATGTGAATGTCTTCTCCACCACCTCGCACTTGCGGCCCATGTGTCCGTAGGCAGCTGTCTCGCGATAGATAGGCTGGCGGAGCTTGAGTGTGCGCTCGATGGCTTTCGGGCGAAGGTCGAAGAGTTTCTCTATCTTCTGTGCTATCTCGCCGTCGCTCATCTGCACGCGGCTGCGACCGTATGTGTTCACGTAGATGTTCACGGGCTTAGCAACACCGATGGCGTAGCTCACCTGCACGAGCATCTCGTCGGCAACACCTGCTGCCACCATGTTCTTGGCGATGTAGCGTGCTGCGTAGCTGCCGAGCGGTCTACCTTAGACGGGTCCTTGCCAGAGAAGCTCCACCGCCATGTGCGCCCTTACCGCCGTATGTGTCGACGATAATCTTGCGACCGGTGAGACCGGTGTCGCCGTGCGGTCCGCCGATTACGAACTTGCCAGTAGGGTTTACGAAGTACTTGATGTCGTCGCCGAAGAGTGCGAGCACCTTCTCGCTGTGTATCTCTGCCTTGACGCGCGGCATGAGTATGTTGAGCACGTCGTCCTTTATCTTTGCAAGCATACGCTCGTCGTCAGAGTCGAACTCGTCGTGCTGTGTAGACACTACGATGGTGTCGATGCGCTGTGGTATGCCTTCCTCCGAATACTCTACGGTCACCTGGCTCTTCGAGTCGGGGCGCAAGTATGTCATCTGCTTGCCCTCCTTGCGTATGTCAGCGAGCACGCGCATGATGAGCTGTGCGATGTCGAGCGTTACGGGCATATAGTTCTCGGTCTCGTTAGTGGCGTAGCGAACATCATGCCCTGGTCGCCAGCACCCTGCTCCTCCTCGTCGGCACGCGACACACCGCGGTTGATATCGTCCGACTGCTCGTGGATGGCTGTGAGCACACCGCATGAGTTGCCGTCGAACTGATAATCCGACTTGTTATAGCCAATCTGGTTGATTGTCTTGCGTGCGATAGTCTGCAGGTCGATGTACACGTTAGAGCGCACCTCACCCATGATTACTACCTGACCGGTTGTCACGAACGACTCGATGGCGCAGTGAGCGCGGTCGTCGTAAGCGATGAACTGATCTACTAAAGCGTCTGAAATCTGGTCAGCCACCTTGTCTGGATGGCCTTCTGAAACTGATTCTGAAGAAAAAAGATAATTCATTTTTCCAATTTTTAAATTTAAATAAGTGGAAAAACACCAAATTACCGCTGTCTAACCGTCGTTATCCTTTCTACGTTTCGCGTTCTTACATTCGCGGTTAGCTTTGCAGTTTTAGCATTTTTTTGTGTGGTTGCAAGCAGCCAAATTCTTCCACAGGGTTATACATGTTTATTTTCGGATGCAAAGGTACTGCTATTTTTTGAGAGAGCGAAATAAAAACATGTAAAGTATTCAGTTTTTGTCTTTTTTTATTGCCACGCTACGACAACATTGTTGTCCTGCTACGGCAATAAAGTTTCGGTAGCGGGACAACAATGTTGCCGTAGCGTGGCAATATCAGGGGGGTAATCCCTTCGATTATTAAAGTATTCTGCCGCGGATAGAGAACTTCATAACTGGGTAGACTTTAAGCCAATCCATAACCTTTGCAATGTCGTCCTTTGTTTCTTCGTCAACAGCGTCAGTAACCTGTTTGTTCTCAAGTACGTTGTCGATATCGCCAGCATATACCTTTGGTTTGCCCTGGAACTGAGCACCCAACTCGAAGCGGAAACCGATGCGACCCTTCGGGATAAGGCGACCGAAACCAAGTCCGAGGTACGGACGAACCTTCTTTACCTTTACACCGCCCTTGATATCACCATTATCGTCAAACGGGATGTTGTAATCGCCGATGTTGATACCATAGTCCTTAATTGCAGGACCATATTCTTCTACCTTTCCACTATGACCCTTAATTGACATCAAATCAGAGCCACCGAACGACAGACCTGCCGTAACAAAGAAGTTGCCTCTATTGCCGAATGGATAGACATCGAACTTCAAGTCGGCATAGGTTCTGCCGAACTTAGCGTCAAGGCGTACTTTGTCTTCAATAGTCTGCTCGCCAGCATGCGGAATCTCGCCAACGTACTCCACGTCAATATTTTCGTGGAACTTGATGTTCGGGAAGATGTTTAAACCTGCGCGTACCTGCACATATTGTGTCAATGGTATAGCTACATCGAAGCCGAGACCCTCTGTACCATATCCTACACCTACGCCTATGCGATTTGCCAATCCAAATTTATTCTTTTTCTTTGCTGGCTCTTCCTGTGCAGAAATAGTGGTCACAGCAAACAAAGCAAGAATACCTAATGCTAATGTTTTTAGAGATAAGTTCTTCATACACTTGTTAGTTTTTTGTTTATATGTTACAAATGTAGTAAAATATTTCACATGAAACAACTTTTATACAACTTTTTTAAACATTATGACCAATTTTCTTGTTTTTGTTAAATATCTTACATATATCGTATCTGCTGAATTGTGTATTCTTTAAAATAGTTGTAACTTCGCATTGCGATAACAACATGCTTAACAATTCAATAGGTACACACATTATTTATATATGAAATCAGACAAGAAGAAAGATGCATTACTCTCGATGATACGCCTGGGTAAGCCTATGACACTCGGCGAGCAGGCTCGATTGGTAATGTTTCTCGCCACGCCGGCTATACTTGCGCAACTCACGACGACGATGATGCAATACATCGACGCATCGATGGTGGGCAGTATGGGTGCGGAGGCATCGGCTTCTATCGGACTCATGGAGACCACTATGTGGCTGCTGGGCAGCATCTGCTCGGCTACGGCAGCCGGCTTCTACGTGCAGGTGAGCCATCAGTTGGGCTCCAACGACCCTGCACGTGCTCGCAGCACGCTGCGTCAGGGCATCATGTCGGTGCTCGTGGTGAGCGCGTTGCTCGGATTAGTGTCGCTGGCGGTGAGTCCGTTTCTGCCTACATGGCTCGGTGGCAACAGCCATATAACCCCCACCGCCTCAGCCTACTTCGCCATCGTGGCTACGGCTCTGCCCATCTTCCAGTTCTCAATATTCGGAGCCGGAATGCTCCGCAGTTCGGGCAATATGGTCGTGCCGAGCGTGATGAGCGTGGTGATGATGTCGCTCGACGTGGTGTTCAACTTCTTCCTCATCTTCCCCACCCGACCCGTGGAGTTGTTCGGCACACAGATAATGATGCCCGGCATGGGCTTAGGCGTGGTGGGCGCAGCGATAGGCACGGTGTCGGCTGAATTGGTGGCAGCCTCCATAACTATGTACATACTCTGCTTCCGCTCCAAAGAGCTGTCGCTACGCATCGACACGGGACGCTTTCTGCCTACATGGGGCGTCGTGAAGCGCGCGCTGCACATCAGTCTGCCGATGGGTCTGCAGCAGACCATCATGTGCTCGGCTTACGTGATGACGACCATTATCATTGCGCCGCTTGGCACCTTCGCTATAGCTGCCAACTCGTTTGGCATAATCATCGAAAGTCTCTGCTACATGCCGGGCTACGGCATCGCCGACGCTGCAACGACACTCGTCGGACAGAGCATGGGTGCCGGCAGACACGAGTTGATGAAGCGCTTCGCATGGTTGTCTGTAGGCTTGGGCGTGACGGTAATGGCTGTGATGGGTGTGGTGATGTACGTCGGAGCACCAACGGCAATGGCGATGATGACACCTGCCGAGGAGGTGCGCCGTCTGGGCGTGGAGATACTGCGCATAGAAGCATTCGCAGAGCCTATGTTCGCCGCTGCAATAGTAAGCTACGGCGTGTTCGTAGGTGCAGCGAAGACGCTCGTGCCGAGCATAATGAACCTCATCTCTATATGGGGCGTGCGCATATCGCTCGCTGCAATGCTTGCACCATCAATGGGACTGCGCGGCGTGTGGATAGCCATGTGCATCGAACTCTGCTTCAGAGGCATCATATTCTTAGTGAAACTCAAATTTTGGAACATTCAAACTTCATGTAAACATTATGGAAAAGATCAGTAACAAGGTTTTCGGCGGAGAGCGTCCGCTCTTCGAGATACACAACGTGGAGCTCGACCACGTGCGTATCACCTTCGGCGAATCGGGCGTTAAAGAGTGCAGTAACATCGTATGCCGCAACTGCTACTTCGAGGGCAAATACCCGCTGTGGCACGTAAAGGGTCGGACATACGCAACTGCTATTTCGCTCCAGGCTCGCGCTCGGCGATATGGTACTCTGACGATATGCACATGGAGGACTGCGTGATAAACGGTCCGAAGTTCTTCCGAGAGATGAAAAATCTGTCGCTTAAGAACGTAACCGTGAACGATGCCGACGAAACGTTCTGGGGCATCGACGGACTGAAGCTGGAGAACGTGGTGCTGCACGAAGGCACATACCCATTCATGCACTGCCGCAACGTGAAGGTGGACGGACTGGTATCGGACGCGAAGTACGTCTTCCAGTACTCGCGCGACATAGAGATTCGCAACGCAAGATAGACACGAAGGACTCGTTCTGGGAGGTGGACAACGTGACGGTGTACGACTCGGAGCTGAACGGAGAGTTCCTCGGATGGCACTCGCGCGGACTGCGTCTCGTCAACTGCCATATATCTGGCGAGCAACCGCTCTGCTACGCCAAGGACCTGGTGCTCGAGAACTGCACATTCGACGCCGAATGCGACCGCGCGTTCGAGTATTCTACCGTGCAGGCTGACATACGCGGACACATCAAGAGCGTAAAGAACCCTGCGTCGGGACGCATCGTGGCTGACAGCATAGGCGAGATAATACTCGACGAGAACATCAAAAAGCCGGCTGACTGCGAGATTCTGACGCGTGCATAAGCATACATAAAAAGGACGTAAGCTATGGAATACGACTTTTCAAGACCAACTGAGCGACGCGGTACCGACTCGTACAAATGGGATTCGGCGCCAGAGACTGACATCATTCCGCTGTGGGTGGCAGATATGGACTTCGAGACCTTCCCCTGCATCACCGAAGCCTTACAGCGACGCGTGGCGCACGGCATATTCGGCTACACACGTGTGCCTGAGGCGTACTACGAAGCAGTGTGCAACTGGTTCGGTAAGCATCACGGATGGCACATCAACCGCAAGGATATCATCTACACGTCGGGCGTAGTGCCGGCTGTGTCGGCGGTTATCAAGGCGCTTACGCTGCCCGGCGACCAAGTGATAGTGCAGGGACCGGTGTACAACTGCTTCTTCTCCTCAATACGCAACAACGGATGCGAGACGGTCTCCAACTCGCTTATATATAATAAGGAGGAACTGCGCTACGAAATCGACTTCGACGACCTCGAACGCAAACTCGCTCACGAACGCGCACGACTGATGCTGCTCTGCAACCCGCACAATCCGGGCGGACGCGTATGGACTCGCGACGAACTGACACGCGTGGCGGAGCTTTGCCGCAAGTATGGCGTACGCGTTGTGTCGGACGAGATTCACTGCGAACTGACGCTCTACGACAACGAGTACGTGCCGTTCGGTTCGCTTCCCGACGAGCTGAGCCACGGTTCAATAACCTGCTGCTCGCCGTCGAAGGCGTTCAACACCGCCGGACTGCAGATTGCGAACATCGTTTGCCTGCAGATCCCGACCGTATATGCCTGTGTCCGTTTGCTGGCAGAGTCTATTGCGGCACTGCCGCTGCATCTGTACCGGATGACAGACGATAACGGCAACAAGGAAAAGGCGCGGGATCATCCGCTGTA
>ENA-OQHY01001272-OQHY01001272.1-human-gut-metagenome-genome-assembly--contig:-NODE-1272-length-11006-cov-1.739866_pt1 | contig 11006 bp, 16 predicted proteins | sample MGYA00242570_ERZ504733 | MGnify/ENA primary metagenome ERZ504733 (study PRJEB26092, sample SAMD00036219) | human gut metagenome | host: Homo sapiens | study: EMG produced TPA metagenomics assembly of...
AACGTGGTAAAGTTATTATAATTCCTTTCATTGGAATTTTCAACCTCTTTTCTCGCTTCTTCCAGAGAAATTTTATGTACGGTCTTTCCAATATCAATCAGAATACTCTCACTGAGCTGGCTTGCCGCATTTCCAAGGAAGGTGAGAACTGACAGACGGTTATAATCTGTGATATGCATAAAATCCTCTTCTTCCAGAAGCTCCATCGGTTCCAGACCACACCGTCTGCAAAGCATGTAATATACACTGTCCGTTGCAAGCTGGCGGAAATCACTGCGGATCGTAACTTCATCCAGATCTTCCAGATACGTTCCTTCCGCTGCATATTCCAAGCCGTCCAGATATTCTTCCAGACTGTCTGCGACCATTTCCCTTGCAACCGCCATCAACGCATCCGATAAAGTCCCTGTATCTTTTTCTTCCAGACCATACGCTTCTGTCAGATGGGTAAGGATCTCTTCCTGCTGATGTTCCTGCATCTGCCACAGGTAAGGGCTTCTTCCGCCTGCCACCATGTGCGTATCTGAAATATCAAACACATACCGGAGTCTGGTATTATGACCATTCTCGTCAAGCAGGGCGATCCCCCTTGCACCACGGTTCACCCATCGGAACATCTTTTCATTCCATAATTCCAGTGATGCACAAGCCGTTGCTTCCGGATGCTGTGCATGGATCAGAAGCTGGTCTGAAAAAGAATAACGATATAACCTTGATGCTGTGTCCATATAATCCATCCAGTCTCTGGGTGAACTGCTCACTGATACCGCATGTTCCTGTGCCAGTTCCCGGATGTCCTGTAATTTCGACATACTGCCTACCTCCTTGCCTTATTTCTTTTTCTTCTTTGGAAATTCCAGATGGAACCTTGGCTTTCCGTCCTCCAGTGTCAGTAAAAGATCTGCGTCAAACTTTATATCTTTTTTTCTGGAATACAGCCCTTTTACATGGGTGCAGGCTTTATCAAGAAGCTCCACTGCCATCTTTTTATCCAGTGTTTTCTCCATGCTTCCTAAGAAACGGTTTTCTTTCCAAAGGGCAAAATCACACTGCCTGTTGGAGCAGTAAAAATTTTGCTTTCCTTCGTAGACATCAGAGCCGCAGACCGGACACTTACCGATCACTTCCCTTACTTTCTGGAACCTTCTCCTTTCCGTTTCCGGTTATTTCCCTGCACACAGAAAGAATCTTACCGACTAAAGAAGTGATCTCACCCATAAACTGTGTATCGGTGATCTGCCCTTTTTCCATCATTAAAAGCTGATTTCCCATTCGGCAGTCATTGCGGCAGATTTCAGATAAGCCGGCATGACATTCACCAGTTCCCTGCCCTCTGTGCTTGGCAAGATCTGCTTTCCTTTTCTGACTGCATAGCCGGAAGAAACCAGTTTTTCAATGATACCTGCCCTGGTTGCCGGAGTCCCCAGTCCTTTCTTCTCTGTCTCCGAATCAAAGTCTTTATTCCCTGCGGTTTCCATAGCGGCAAGGAGGGTATCTTCATTGAATGGTTTTGGCGGGGAAGTAAAATGCACTGTCTTTTCTGCCTTTACCGGAGAAAGCGTCATTCCTTCTTCATATCCATATGGGATGGAAGTTTCTTTTTCCGTTTCTTTTTCCGTTTCTTCTTCCGGCTTGGCTTTCACGCACTGGTTCTTAAAGGCATTCCCCGCCGCTTTAAATCCCATCTGCACCGGCACTTTTTCCTCTGGCGGTAAAATCATGTCCCTGACATTTGACCATAATATCCGTCTGCTCATACTGATACTCTTCCCCTGTTGCCTGCACCAGCTGCTGGCAGACCAGCATCATCAGGTTCTTTTTGTCCGCTGTCAGATCAGAGATTCCTTTTTCTACGGCTTCTTTTGTTGGAAGAATCGCATGATGGTCGGATACTTTTGCATTGTTAATCACTCTGGTGATGTTATGTCCCAGCTGTCCATAATCCAAGAACGGAAGTAAGACTGGCATTTTCCCTACCAGTTCCTCTACGGTATCCCTCATATCCTCCGTCACGAACTGGCTGTCCGTTCTTGGATAAGTGACCAGCTTTTCTTCATATAATTCCTGCAGCATATCCAGTGTTTTCTTTGCCGTATAGCCAAAGTAACGGTTTGCTTCCCTTTGCAGACTGGTCAGATCATAAAGTTTGGGAGGAAACGCTTTCTTTTGTTCCCTCTTTATCTGTGTAATCACTGCTTCCGAATCCATACATAAGGAAGCAAGGAGATCGGCTGCTTCCTCATTTGCAATATTTCAGAAACTACCGTAAGCCTTCCGTCTGTCAGTGCTACTTTATAAAAGGCTTCTTTCTGAAAATGCTCAATCTTATCCTGACGTTCCGCAAGCATGGCAAGCGTTGGCGTCTGCACCCTGCCCACAACCAGACGTTTAAAATAACAGGTCGTATATGCCCTAGTTCCGTTCATTCCGATCAGCCAGTCTGCCTGTGCCCTGCATACCGCAGCCATGCAGATATTCCGGTATTCCTCTGCTCCTTTCATTGTCTGAAAACCTGTCCGGATTGCCGTATCTTCCATGGAACTGATCCATAAACGCTTCACCGGTTTCCTGCATCCGGCAAGGTCATACACTCTCTGGAAGATCAGTTCCCCTTCCCTTCCTGCATCACAGCCATTTACCAGATAGTCCACATCTGCCCGGTTCATCAGGCTTTTTAACACATCAAACTGTTTCTTTTTATCTCTGGAAACTTTCAACTTCCAGACCTGCGGGAGAATCGGAAGGTCATCAAACTGCCATTTCTCATATTTCGGGTCATATTCCTCCGGCTGTGCATACTCTGCCAGATGCCCAAGCACCAGCTGACAATACAGCTCGCCCCCTTCTAAATATCCGTCCTCTTTTTTATAAGCTGACAGATTTTGGCATAACTCTGTGCCACACTTGGTTTCTCTGCGATCACTAAAAATTTTGACATACGCTTTTTTTGTCCTTTCTGAAAAAGGGCAGCCAAACTGCTCTGGCTGCCCCTGTCCTTATTTTGGTTGCTTCTTTGGAGATGGAAGTTTATTCTTCTTCCTCATCCTCTTCTTCATTTACATACGGTCCGTCAGAGAACTCCAGCTGTTCGCTTACATAGTCCTCCTCTTTGCCACGTCCATGCTTTTTATAAACGGCGATACCTGCCACTCCAAGAATCGCTGCAAGTACGATTGCTCCAAGTCCTTTTACATTCATTCCTGTCTTTTCTTCTGTCTTTTCTTCTTTCTTCACTTCGGTTTTCTCCTCTGCTACCGGGGTAGTTTCCGGTGTGGTTTCCGGGATCACTACGTTGATTCTTCGGTTTCTTTGCTCTTTTCTGTCTCATCCAGAAATTCTGCCAGGTCATTCTCATCGACCAGGGACATCATATATACATTTTCTGTATTGCTGGAACGGTCAATGACCATGTAAAATGTATTTCCCTTCTTGGTCTGGATGGTAAGGAACTGTTTCGTATCATCATTTTCCTTATCATCCACCAGCTGGGCATTTCCCGGAGTAGAAAAAGCAGAATTATCCCCTTCCCCGGTGACCCTTCCGGTATCCTCTTTCTTCTCCGTATCTTCTGTTGATTCTGTTGCCGTTTCTTCTACTACCTGTGTCGTTGTCTCCTCTGCCGGTGGGTTTGCATTTGCATAAACCGTAGCAATGGATGTCCCGGAGATCATGGTGACTGCCATGGCAATCATAAGCAGTTTCTTTACCACTTTATTCCTCATCGTCTAAAACCTCTCTTTCTGTCATCTGACCAACAGGTGGTCTGTGAACTTCTGTGTTGTTTTCCTTTTTCTGCGGAGCTTTTGCATCCTCACCGTGATACCACCGTCCTCCATCCATCTGGATCGTAACGGTTCCTTTCTCGAATCCCGTCAAGCAGGACAAGCAGGCTGCGGCTGTCCAGCTTCATGGAACGGAACGACTTAACGATCTCTATATCTTCCATCTGCTGTCTCAATATATTCTGCCGCTTCAGGTGTTCCTGTAATTCAGCAATCTTATCCTCCGTTTTCTGAATATCATTCAGAAGTTTTTTTAATTTCATGTTCATCTGCCTGTCACCTCCTTTAATGCAGACGACCAAACGCCATAAAATGTTCCTGCCAGTAAGCACTTGCAATGCTGGTATACTGGACAGGCTTGCCACAGTGGATCATCATGTTATTGCCGACATAGATTCCCACATGGCTTGCTCCGGTGTGTCATAGGTTCCCTGGAAGAAGATCAGATCTCCCGGTTTTGCCTCCGATGGAGATACCTGCGAACAGTGTGACCGCAGCTCATCTGCAGTACATCTTCCGACATTCCATCCATTTCCACAGTTATTGATAACCCAGCTCACAAAACCGGAACAGTCAAAACCACTTGGGGAATAACCGCCCCATACATATGGAACACCCAGATATTTTTCTGCTTCCTGTATCATTTTTGCAAACTGTGGATCAGATAAAGCATCTGCCGGTATGTCATAACCAAATCCACTGCTTCCGGTGGGTATGCTGTTTAGATCAAACAGATAATCACGGTTGCCGTAATATTTGTTATACGCATCGTAGCGTTCCTGTTCTTCCTCTGTCATACGGCTCCTTAACACGGCATCCAGGCTGTGGTTTGTCATCGTCACATCCAGACGGTTCACCTCTTTTGTAGTCGTGACCTGCACTTCCTGGTTTCCATTGCTGTCTGCTATGTAGGCTTCCCATGTCTGGTGTCCATGTGCGGATGCCGCCGCATGATTGTCATAGTAAACATCGAACTGTACCCCATATCTTGCGAACGCTCCGGTATCTTCTACTACATATTCCACACCGTTCATGACGACATGGGTCCGATCGGCACAAATGGATTCGCCGCATCCACGGCAATCGTATGGTTTGCTGTCGGCATTGCCCCACTGGCTGTCGGTCCGCCACTCCACTGGCCACAGCAGATCGGGCAGTTACAGTACCCACTTGTCACAACCAGTCCCAAGGACTCCCTACCCGGACAGTCTTGGTTTCTGTAACTGTTTCTCTGGTAGAGTCTGTGGTGATTCCATACTGCTGTCGGAAGATCTCCTTAATCTCATCTGCCACTTCATCGTAAGTGAAGCCGCCGTATTTTACCGTAAGATAAGAGATCAACTGATATGGGTTATGACCGATCTCATCAATCTGGTACCGGTATTCGTCATAATCCGGATGGGTGGATTCCATCTGATTAATCTGTGTATTCAGTGCTTCTTCCAAGGCACGGTACGCATTTTCAGCGGCATAAATATCTTCATCCGTACTGGAATAGCTGGTAGAGATGATTGCTGAAGAAGCTCCCTGCAAAGATGCCGTACAGCTGGTAAAACTGGCTGCGATCAGCACAAAGATCAGAGCAAAGACAGCTACCGTGGCAAAAATCCCCCGGTTCTGTGCCGCCACCATCTTGACGGCATCTTTCGCTTTTTCCGTAAACTTCTGTGCGGAAGTGATCGCTGCATCCTTTACTTTTTTACTCTGTCTGGCTGCCTGATACTGCTTCTGGTAACGCTTCTTCTGAAAGAGTTTCTGCAGGGCAGATTTCTTTTTCTTCTCTGCTTCTCTTTTCACTGCGTCCTTCGCTTCATTTCCATAGGCAGTCTCAAATATCAGCCTGCTCCTTTCTGCTTCATCCAGGACGCTTTCTTTTAATCTCCGGGATTCTTCCCTCCGCCCTTTCAGCCGTTCCCGCATGTAGATGGATTTCCTTGCAAGGCTTTCCCCGACAAGCTCTGCCGGTGTGCCCCTTCCACTGCCGCATTTTCATCCTCTTCTTTCGTGCGTTTTCCAGTGTGCTGCTGTGACTGCCGCATCTTTGACTGCCGATGCCGGATTCCGGATACCGATCCCGGCACCATGTACCATCGCCGTCACCCTCATCACCAAAGGACAGACGGGAAACTTTTTTCCGCTGTTCCTTCAGCACCCGTTCCCTTTTGGACTTGCCTTTGATCTCCTCGTGGAACTTATCCGGGGAATCTTCCATCACTTCGGAAGTTTCCCGGTAACGGGCAGATTCTCTTTTGGCTGCTTTTTCTTCTCTGGAAGTCTCCTTTTCCTTTCTTCTTTCCTTTGCAGCATAATCCCTGACCATCTTTTTCTTCCGAAGATCCCGGCTGTCTGCAACTGTCTCCAGATATGCCCGTTCCCCTCTTGGCTGTCCACGGATACTCTCTGTGCGAAAGGCAGATTTGGGGTTCTCGCTGCTATCGTCTGTAAGCCCCTCTTCTACATCCGCATCAGTTGCTATATCTTGTTCATCATCCAATATATCTGCATGTTCCCTACTATATCTGGGTTTTCTGGAACTCTGCTCCGGCTGTTCCATCTCCCGTTCTTCTTTCAGCCGTTCATGTCTGCGTTTACTAAAATCCAGTTCCTCTTTCTTCTCACTGCGGGAAATCTCGGTATCCGTATCCCGCCCGGTGATCCTTTTTTCTTCCTTGTTCCGGAGGTTTTCTTCCCGCAGTCCATCACGGCTCATCTTCTGGACGGTTTTATCTCTCGCCTTATACTCATGCTCCTGCAACTTTGACCATCCCCTTTACTGCTTTGTCCCGGTTATTCTGTCTTATCCTGATAGTCCTCCCATTTCTCCAACACTTCATCTGCCATCCCTGCAATGGAATCCGTCAGCTTGTCTGTCATTCGCTCACTTAAAGTTCCCCTTACAGCCAGACAAGATGTAATTCCCATGAAATCAATCAGTTCCGCCAAATAGATAAGGTCATCCATCATTTCATCAGCCGTCACTTTTTCCTTTGTGTCCTTTTCCATTTTCAAAATCTCCTTTTCATTGTCTGCACAGATTCTTTCTGCAAATATGCAGCAAGGTTCGCCGCTGCATCTCTCCATGTTTCTGTAATCTTCCATCTTGTAATCCTCCATGATTTCCGGGCAGAAAAATTGCCGGAAGTATTCCTCCGGCTCATCCTCTACTCTGTTTTATTTTGTTTCGTTTATTTCTTTAATCGTCCCGTTCTCCGATACCAAGTTTCTTACGCTTTTCCACCTCATCCGGCTTAGAAGTCATCAGGGCATACAGCATCAGGGAATTATCAAACTTATCCTTGAACGGGATAATGGTGCTGCCATAAAAGACCAGTCCCTCACCTTCCCCGCTGTTCGTTACATAAGAAAGCTGGTGAGGGGAAATGTTGAGCTGTTTTGCAAGGATCTGTCTGTCACCAGATGCCTGGTTGAGCATCAGGATAAAGTCCGAGTTTTCAAAGATGTTCTCAATCTCCCGGCTGGCTAACAGGTCTTTTACGTTCTGTGTGATACCCGTAGATACCACCCCATTTACGGAAACGCTTCCAGATCTCCACACTGTATGCTGCCGTCTGCTCCTCTTTTAAGAGCAGATGGAACTCATCAATGTAATATCTGGTACTCTTATTCGCAGAACGGTTGACCGTTACCCTGTTCCACACCTGGTCCTGCACGATCAGCATACCCAGTTTTTTCAGCTGTTTTCCCAGATCCTTAATGTCAAAACATACGATACGGTTACTCAGTTCCACGTTGGTTCTATGGTTAAACACTTTTAAGGAACCATTGACGTAAATCTCCAGTGCCGTTGCCAGACGCTGTGCTTCCTGCTCTTTCTGATTACGGAGAAGATTATATAAATCCTCTAAAATCGGCATTTTTTCCGGTACCGGGTCAGAAAGGAAATCCTGATAGACCAGCCTTACGCATCGGTCAATGACGGTCTTTTCAACCGGCTCCAGTCCGTTCTTTCCGCCTACTACCAGCTCACAAAGAGACAGGATGAAGTCCGATTTTAAGGAAAGCGGGTCATCATCGTCAGCGTAATCCAGGTTAATATCCATCGGATTGATATAATCGTGGCTGTCGGGGAAATACGGATCACCTGTCCATGAAATGCCCGGACTAACGGATAATACTCCCCTCCGGGTCACAGACGATAATGTCATCTTTCGTCACGATAAATGCATTTGCAATCTCTCGTTTTGCCGCAAACGACTTACCGGAACCCGGTGTACCAAGAATCAGCCGTTCGGGTTCTTCAGTTTCTTCCTGTCTGCCATGATAAGGTTATTGGACAGGGCATTTAATCCATAATAAATAGATTCCCCAGCCATAAATAATTCCTGTGTGGTAAACGGGACAAAAATTGCCGTGGATGTCGTTGTCAGTGCCCGTTTGATCGGTACAAAATTCACCGCAAGCGGCAGGCAGCTCATCAGTCCCGGCTCCTGCTGGTAATCCAGCCGTTTCAATGCACAGTTATATTTCTGTGCGATACCGGCAGTCTGGAACACCACATTTTCCAGTTCCTGTTTGGTCGGTGCAGTATTTAAGAACAATGCTGTTACAAGGAACATTCGCTCATTTCTGGACTGTAGATCTTCCAGAAGCCTTTTTGCTTCCCCACCGTATGTATTTAAGTCCGAAGGGATAATGTCCATGTCATAGCCTGCCCGGACTGCTTTTTTCTGTTCCTCGATCTTCATTACGGTTAATATCCGTCACCTTGCTTTTTACCAGCTTGATTGCCTTCATCTGGTCGATGGACTGGATATGGAAATTCACCATCAGGTTGCTGTCCATCTCCAAAAACTCTGCCAGCATCTTGTCGGTAAGTTCCGGTGCAAGGATCTGTAAATAGGAAACAGCTCCCATCGTGCCGCCCATCTCAAAATCTTTTCCATTCTTAAATACAAAACTGGTCGGTGCGACATAATCCTTGGTACTAAGCCCTGTCCGAAGTACATCGTCATAAGAGAAATGGAACGGAACTTTGCTGTCCTGGTTAAAGGTTTCATACATGATCTGTAACCGTTCCTCTCCGTTCAGCGGATAGGCAGATACCCCAAGGATCTTAAAGTTATTCAGAATATCCGACTCGATACGTTCCAGTTTTGGCCGTGCTTCCCGGATATTCTCCGCTTCAATCCCAAATGTGATATATTTGGTACGCATCAGCCCGTTATTTCCTTTTGCCAGCTGGTTATTGAGCATCTGGGCAAACTCCATACGTAGGTCATCAAATTCATCCTCCTGCGGATTGATATGGATGACCTTCTCATACTCTGCCATGTTGCTGTGCTGGTTGATAAAAGACAGCTGAAAATGAATTGTGCTGTCAAAGTAATTCAGGAAATCACACCAGTTTTCAAAGATGGCGTTCTTATCTTCATTCTGTGCCAGCTGATAGTTGATGTCATAAAAACGGATCGTCTTGGAATAAAACTTGTCCTGCACCCGGCAGATACCGTCCCTTCCCATCTCATGGTATGGAATCGACTGCTGTGCAGTGATCCTCTTATCTCTGGCACTATCCGGTGTTTTCTTTCCTGTCCCACTGCCTTTCGTTCCGGAAACCACTTTTCCTGCCGGACGCTGCCCCGACGGTGCTGCGACAGATCTGCTCTTTTTCTTTTTTGCGTTTTTCTTTGCGTCACGCACTGCCTGCTTTTCTGCTCTGGCTGCCAGCTTTGCTTCCCTTTTTGCATTTTTCTTATCCGCTTTTTCATGTTCCTTATGCAGTTTTTCTTCATATTTCTGTGCCCTTTTGAGGGCTTTCTTTTCCCTGCGTGTCAGTTTCCGGTTCGGTCTGCGGACACCTCTTTGCCGTTCCAGTGCTTCATACCCTGTCACCATAGGCTCATCATGCAGTCTGCCGCTTACTGGTTTTCTTTTCATTGCGGGGTCTGGAAGTTCTTCTTCTCCATCCTCCTCATCCAGCCAGTAATCATCCGGATATAATTCGTCTTAAGCTCTGTGGCGGCTGTCTATCGTTTTTTCTTTTTAACACCCTTCGTTCCCCTTTCTTCTTTTTGACCACGGTATACCTTTTTCTCGTACATATTTTCCATCTGGTACTTGCGTACCGGAGGACGGATAAATTTTACGGTGATCATATTTTTTAAGACCTTTTCTAACGGGAGTCCATCCTTCTCATACATGGCAAACAAAAATGCCGGAAGCATCAGAAGGCACATCCCGGTCGCTGCGTTACTGGAACCAATAATTCCCCTGCTTAAGAAATAAAACGGAAGCCCTACCGCCGCCGCAATCCCAAAGCAGATCAGCTGCCGTTTCGTCAGATTGAAAATGATCTTATTCTTGACCTTGGTTAAGTCTTTAGGCACAGATACAAATGCCATTGCCAGTTCCTCCTTTCTTAATGGGCGTTAAAGATACTGCGGGCGAAGTTTCCTGTTTTCATCAGACTGAAACACAGGATCACCGTGTATGCCATCACGCCGAACAATGCAGAATGTATGTTATCTGACATCTGGATGTTTGCGACCAGGACCGCATAGATTCCCACGCAGACCATCATAAAAAATCCCTGGAATGCCAGTGCAAACAATCCACGAAGATAGTTGTTCCCGATCTGCCCCCATTCCCGGTTGGACATGGTTGCGAACGGGATCGCTCCAACGGACGAATAGAGATAAATCTCAATCATACGTCCATACAAAATCACTGTAATAAAGACTGAGATAATCTTCATACACAGGCTTACAAGCATCGTTTCCAGTGCCAGTATGACAAGTTCACCGATCTCCATAGATTCCATCGCCGTCTCCATCGTGGAGATCATCGTATCTATATTGATCGCTGTATCAGAACTGATAACCCCAGCTGCCCGGCTGACTACGGACTGCCCGACATCAAATACCGCCATCGTGATCGTAAAGGTATGGCTGACGATCCAGACTGCCACCCACATCTTGAAAAAGTATTTAAAGAACATCCAGGTGTCGATGTCGTGCATGTTGTTCCTTTCCGTCAACATGGAGATCAGCTCATAACAAAGTACAAATGTGATAATCATACCGGCAATCGGTACAATGACCGACTCGGAAAGATTCTGTATCATGCTGTAAATGCTGCCATTCCAGCCCTGCGGTGTCTGCCCAACCTGAGCAGCAATCTGACCGGTCTTTTCATTGACATCGGTATACATTGTTGTCAGGTTGGAACTTACCATGCCTGTCAGAAGATTCCTCATCCATTCTT
>ENA-OQHY01001273-OQHY01001273.1-human-gut-metagenome-genome-assembly--contig:-NODE-1273-length-11000-cov-3.638002_pt1 | contig 11000 bp, 12 predicted proteins | sample MGYA00242570_ERZ504733 | MGnify/ENA primary metagenome ERZ504733 (study PRJEB26092, sample SAMD00036219) | human gut metagenome | host: Homo sapiens | study: EMG produced TPA metagenomics assembly of...
GATGCAAGGTCGGAGGCGATGCGGGCGGCGGTCAGCGGGTGGTCGCCGGTGATCATCACCGTGCGGATGCCGGCACGATGGGCCTCGGTCACGGAGTCGCGCACCTCGGTACGCGGCGGATCGATAATGCCGACCATGCCATTCCAGATGAGATCGGTTTCAATGGCTTCGGCCTGATCGGCGATGTCGGACACCTGGCCTGCAGCATTGACGCTTACACCGGGCACATCAGCCAAAGAACTGGTTTCCAGCGGACGGCAGGCCTCGCCAAGCGTACGGTAGGCCTCGGAGGAGAGACGTTCGACGGTGGCGAGAATCGACTGGCGATCGCCTTCGGTGAGCTTACGGACCTGACCACCCACGCGGATGCGCGTGCAGTAGCTCAACAGCACGTCGGGCGCGCCCTTGGCGAACACGGTGAGCTTGTCTGAATCGGTGCTGTCCTTGGCGATGATGGACATGCGCTTGCGTTCGGAGGTGAACGGAATCTCGCCAACGCGCGTGTAGCGCTTGATCTTGCGATCGGCCTTGACCTTGCGTGCGGCCACGATCAGCGAGACTTCGGTGGGGTCGCCCACAATCTCCCAACGGCCGTTCTCCTCGCGTAGTTCGCCGTCGTTCGCGAGCGTGCCGGCCACGAGCGTGGCGACGACTTCATCGGCCACAATCTGGGCCTGCTCGGATTCAGGACTGACGCCGCCGGTCATAACCATGCGGCCTTCCGGCGCGTAACCGGTGCCAGTGATCTGCACTTCGCCGGACGGGGTGACCACACGTTCCACGGTCATCTCGTTGCGGGTCAGCGTACCGGTCTTATCCGAGCAGATCACGGAAGCGGAGCCCAAGGTCTCCACCGAATGCAGTTTCTTGACGATGGCGTTGTGCGCGGCCATACGCTGCACACCAAGCGCCAGCACCACGGTCAGGATGGCGGCCAAGCCTTCCGGCACGGCGGCCACAGCCAGCGAGACAGCCAACAGCAAGGAATCAATCACGTCATGGACGTCGTTGAAGCCTTCCAGCACGGCGAGCGCCACCAGCACCACGACAGCGATGACGCACACCGCAATGCCGAGGATCTTGGAGACGTAATCCATCTCCTTCTGCAGCGGAGTTTTCTCATCTTCGGTGGCGGAGAGCATGTCGGCGATCTTGCCGACCTGCGTATTCATACCGGTGCCGGTCACGATTGCGCGGCCGGTGCCTTGCGTCACGGAAGTGCCGTTGAAGATCATGTTGGCGCGGTCGCCCAGCGCCTTGGCTTCGGTGAGTGTGTCCGGCTTCTTGCCAACCGGCACGGATTCGCCGGTCAGTGAAGCCTCGGCGATGCGCAGGCTGGCCGCGTTGACCAGTCGGCCATCAGCGGAGACCGAATCGCCTTCCGCAAGGACGATGATGTCGCCGGGGACCACGTCGGCGGTGTTGATGCGCATGACCTTGCCATCGCGCAGCACCGAGGTCTGCGGGGCCGTCATTTGTGCGAGCGCTTCGACGGCCGCCTCGGCCTTGGCTTCTTGCATATAGCCGAGCACAGCATTGACAATCAGGATCAAGATGATCACGATGGCGTCGAACGGCAGCACTTCGCCGCCTTCCGCGCCGGGCTGCGCATTGGCTTTTTCGATGAACCAAGCGATCACCGAGATAATAGTGGCCGCGATCAGCAGGTAGACCAGCGGATCTTGGAATTGGGCCAGGAATTTCTTCCATTTCGGTACGGGCGGGGCGCTGGCGAGCTCGTTCGGGCCGAATTTGGCCAGTCGGCGCTTGGCTTCTTCCTCGCTCAGGCCGTGGGATGGGTCGGACGTTCAGGGCTTTGGCCACGTCGTCGGCGCTGGTCAGACTTGGATCGGTATCCCCCAATAGCGCTTCCTGTGCGCGCACCTCTTCCGATTCCACGACCCCGTTCGTTGCGGTCGTGGACACTGCGGATTGATCTTTGAGATCATCCATAATGTTCTCCTTGGTATTGCCGCGGAGTAGTCAGCCTTGCGGCCGCTGCCGGGTTTTCTCTCCCGGCTGGACGCACAGGACTGCGCGGTTATGGACACCGGCGCAACTGCTGCCGATGCATACGATTGCCATTATTCCATAACCGCGTGGCGCACTTGGCGCACAGCGTAATAGCGTTTTGCCTAGAACAGGCGACGCAACCAGGCCTCAGCCAAATCAGGCCAACACTGCACGCATTCGACGATGTGCGCATAGAAGCCGTTACCGGCAGTTTCCGCATTGGCCAAGGACAGGCCGTGGCTGCCTTCAGGGAACAGGTGCGCCTCAATGCTCACGCCGGCGGCCCGGCAGGCCTGGATGAGCATTAGCGTGTTCTCCACGGGCACGGCGTCGTCGGTCATGGTATGCCAGACGAAGACGGGTGGCGTTTTGGCATCGATGTGCTTTTCGATGGAGAACTTGTCCAGCAAAGCCTGATTGTGAGCTTGGTCCCCTAGCAGGCATTGGAAGCTGCCGCGATGGGCGTACTTGCCGGCGGTGATTACTGGGTACGAGAGCATCAGCGCGTTCGGGCGCACGGCGTCCGGGTCCATGCCGCCCTGTTCGCGGATGTCTTCGTCGCCGACCGAGGTGGCGAGGTTGGCGGCCAGATGCCCGCCTGCGGAAAAGCCGAGTACGGCCACTTGCGCGGGGTTTACATGCCACTGATCCGCATTGGCGCGAATCAGGCGCATTGCCTCGGCAGCTCCAGCAAAGCCACCGGATAGCGGCTGGGCTGCACCGAATAGCGCAGCACGAATACGGCGAAGCCTTTGGCCAGGAATTGCAGGGCCACTGGCTCGGCTTCGCGGTCAGAAGTCATGGCGTAGCGCCGCCAGGCAAAATCAGGATGGCCGGGCGTATACGGTCCGGTTCCATCTCCTCGCTGTTGTCGGCCACATAGCCAAAGAATCGCGCCTCGCTGCCATCAATGCCAACGATGGTTTGTTGAATGTATTGCATGCCATACATCATACGCGCAGAGAATAGTTCTCGATAAGAACCACTCGCCATATGCGGTCTTGCCCGTATCTCCAAACCGAATAACACTTACAGCGAATCGTGAAGACTGCGGGCCATGGCGCGGTCGCGCGAGCCTTTGGTGAGCTTGAGACCGAGGGTCACGGCAATCAACACAACAGTGCAGGCGATCCACAGCGTTCGACCGCCGAAGTTGCTGATAGTCCAGCCACCAATCAGCGGCGCCAGCGCAACCGACACCGACCACACTACGTTGTAGACGCCTGATACGTGCCACGCGCCGACGCGGGTGCCATGGCGGCAACCGTAGTGGTGGCGATAGGGAATGTGCCCAGCTCACCCAGCGTCCACAGCACTACGGCAAGCGCGAATCCGCCCCAAGAATGGGCCGCGGCCTGCACCGCATAGCCGATGACGGTTACGGCGAGGCCCATCACCAGCACGCGTGAATTGCCCATGCGCGCGAACAGTTTCATCGCGGGAATCTGCAGCAGGCACAACATACCGCCATTGATGGTGAGCAGCACCGAATACTCGCCCAGCCCTAGACCAAGGTCCGTCATGGCAATGGGCAGGCCGGAGGTGCTTTGGAAGTACACAAGGAAGTAGCCGAACATCAGCAGGGAGAAGCCGAGGAATGGAGTATCGGCGAGCACGCGCCGCCAATTGCGAGACATGGCGCCCTTGACACTGGCAGCCGGTGCGGCATCCGAGTGATTCGGCCTCTCAATGCCGGCGAATTCCGCATGGGTAACACTGCATTCGTCTTCATGGCGCACCGCACTTGGCACCGATACAGTAATCCCCAAATGCCGCACCTCGCGGAAGAACGCAATCAGCAATATCGTGACGGCTATCATCACCGCCGCTTCAACGTAGAACATCAGCGAATACGAGATCTTGACCAGCTGGTTGGCCACAATCGGTCCAATCGCGTACCCAAAATTAATCGCCCACGATTGCAGTACGTATGCACGTTGCTGACGTTCGGCAGGCACCACATCCGCGATATACGCGGCGATGGCCGGGCTGGGCAGCGAGGCGAACGCACCATAGACGAACAGAGCCGCGCCTAAAGACACAGGATCAGTGAGTACGGAAACGACCAGCAGGGCAGCCGCTGCGCCGATTTCGCCGATGATAATCATGGATTGGCGGCCGAATCTGTCGGACAAGGTACCGCCGAACAGGCAGCCGATGATTGCGCCGAAGCCGTACATGGCCACGACTGTGCCCACCACACCCTCATCGAGGCGCAGCGCGGAAACCAAATATATCGACAAGAATGAGGTCACGAAGCGACCCATCCACAGAATCAGAATCGCCAACCATAATCCCCAATACAGCAGGGACAGTCCGAATATCATACGCTGCTTCTTCACTCTCAATACCTTACCGGCTACCGACGGCGGAATAGCCGCGTTTTGGCGCGGGGTGCTGGGACAATAGCACCTATGGCTATCAAAAAAGGACCGACCAAGGGGTCGGGTGGCAAGCATCGCAACAAACTGAAGGGCTACGGCCCCACTCCCAAGGCCGAGGACCGCGTCTATCACAAGGCGTACAAGGCCAAGAAAGCGGCCGAACGTCGGCAGATGGCCGACCCGCGTCTGGCAGCCGCCGTCGAGTGGACAAGTTCGCTTCGGCGGATACTTCGGATCTGGTGTACGGCCGTAATTCCGTGCTGGAAGCACTGCGCGTAGGCGTACCTTCTTCCACGCTGTACATCATGTCTCGTATTGAACATGACGATCGTACTCGCGAAATCGTGAAAATCGCTGGTATGAACGGCCTGCACATGCTGGAGGCCGATCGTCTGGAGATGGATCGTATCGCCCGCTCTGGCAACCATCAGGCGTGATTCTGAAGGTCGATCCGTTCCAGTACTCCTCGCTGAACGAGCTGGCCGATCGTGCTGAGAAGAAGGCCAAGGCAATGGAGGCCGCGAATTCGGCGGCCGCCCGTATTGCTGCGCGACCGCTGTTTATCGCATTGGACGGCGTGACCGATCCGCAGAACCTGGGTGCCGTGATTCGTTCGGCGGCCGCATTCGGTGCCAATGGTGTGATTCTGCCGGAACGCCGTTCCGCTTCAGTGAACGCCGCCGCTTGGAAGGTGTCTGCCGGTGCGGCCGCGCATATGCCGGTGGCGCGCGTGGTGAACCTGACTAAGGCACTTGAGGGCTTGAAGGAGCGTGGATACTACGTTGTCGGCCTTGACGGTGGCGGCGATAAGCTCGTCGGCGAGACTGGCTTTGAATCCGATCCGCTCGTTGTAGTGCTCGGTTCGGAAGGCAGCGGTTTGGGCCGACTGGTGCGCGAAACCTGCGACGCGATTGCCGGCATCCCGATCAGCTCGTCTGTTGAGTCGCTGAACGCTTCAGTGGCGGCGGGTATCAGCCTGTACGCGGTGTCCAACGCACGGCGCAAGGCTGCGGCGGAGTGATTGTCGCTTGAGGCCGTAATAGGTTGTACATACACGGAAGCCCCTCTATTTGAGGGGCTTCTTTGTGTGATGGGCTCACCTACAGACAGTCCACCGGATTGTCCGCTTAATGACTCCACACTGCCGCATCCGGATCGTCATCGGGGTTGTAGCCGTCGTCGTCCGGGTCGCTGTAGGTGGATTCGTCGTCAATGACGCCGGAATCGGCCTCTTCGTTAAGTTCGGCGAGTGCTTGGAGTCAAGGCTGTAGCTCGGCAGAGCGTTGTCGATGTAGCTGGTCACGGCCTCGCCCATCGGCACGTCTGGCCGGCCTTCTCCGCCAGGAACCAGCGATGGTCAAGCACCTCATGGAAGAACTGAGCAGGCTCGATCTGGGAGCGATATTCGCGCGGAATCATACGCACGGTCGGCTCGAACACCTCACGCATCCAGTCGGTGGCCACGATTTCCAGATCCTCGCCTCACGCCACGTGGAGGCACGGTAGGCGTCAAGGTCGTTGAGCAGAGACGGGCCTGGTTCTCCTGCACGTCAAGGCCGGTGAGGCGCAGCAGCTTGCGGTTGGCGTAGCGGCGTCCACCACGCGCGGGCGGACCAGCACACGCTTGCCGTCCTCGGCGGTCTTCATTTCCAGCTCGTCCACGTCGAAGCCCAGCTCGTTGAGCTTGTTGACGCGCTGCTCGATCTTCCACATTTCGTCCGGGTTGAACTTGTCGGTGTCGGTCAGGGCGCTCCACAGCGAGTGGTAGCGGTCGACTAGGCGGTTGCCCACCTCGATCTCATCCACGTCGCCGGGCAGTAGCTTGCCGGACGCCAAATCCATAAGTTCGCCGATGATGTTGGTGCGGGCCAAGTCGATATCGTATTCGCGCTGGCCGTCGGTGAGCTGGGCTTGCAGGTCACCGGTCTCGGCGCCACCAGGAAGGCGGAGAAAGCGTCGGCGTCGCGCAGGAACAGGACGTTCGACAGGGACACATCGCCCCAGTAGAAGCCGGCCAGGTGCAGGCGCACCAGCAGCACGGCGAGGGCGTCAATCAGTCGTTCGGCGGTGTCCGGGCGCAGGTTGCGGGCGAACAACGCACGGTACGGCAGCGAGAACTTCAAGTGCCGGGTGACCAGAATCGCCTCCAGCGGCTCCCTTCACGGGTATGACGGCCGATGACCACGGCGATCGGGGTCACAGTTGGCAGTTCGAGCTTCTGCAGTCGACGCAGGATCTCGTACTCTCGCTCGGCCACCTGGCGCGTGATCTCCTTCATGGCGTACACCTCGTCGCCCACGTGCACGAATCGCACGACGTGGCGGGAGATGCCTCGCGGCAGGTTGGCCAGCAGGTCCTTAGGCCAGGTGGCCAAGGGCTTGTGCCAGGGCAGCGTGAACATCTTTGGGTTCGAGCTGCGGCGGTGATTTTCAGTGCTTGCGGTTCGGCTGAATTGGCGTGTTCGTCTTCGGCTTTGACAGACGTGGCCTTCAGCGCACGCGGATCCATCTGGGGCAATTCGTTCAACTCCATGTGTTCGATTTTACGTGTCGTTCGCGATGTGTGCTCCTTTGCCACGACTTCGGCGCGTTATGTTTACGGACGATTCAACTCGCCCCATGCCGCTCATTGCATATCGTTGGACTTGGTTTGCTGTGCAAGCTGCAAACGCAGCTCATCGATCTGCCGCTGCAGGCTCTCGATATAACGTGTTTGCTTGCAGATGATCAGATCGCGCACGTCACGCACATCGACCTTGCTGACTTCTCTGTCTTGCTCCGTGTCCATATCCACAGAAAACAGGCGTTCCGGGCTGCTTGCCACTTCCAGATCTTCCAGCTGCATTTTCTTCCGCCATCGGTCCATGCAGTGTTCAATACGTTTTTCGCCTATGAGCTCAGGCCCTAGTCCCGCCTCACGGAACAGGTACGTGGGCGATTCGCCGGCATCGGCGCGCATCACGCATTCCCGTTTGAACCACTCGGCATACCTGATGCGTGATGGCGATACCTTCACCACCGCCCGCAGCTTGATCAGACGTTTTATCTGTGCGGATGAGAACGAGGCCTTGCTATGCGTCATGCTTTTCCTCCGTCGGCACGGAACTGGTGTGATGACTCGGTATCATCGGAGCGATATCGCACGCGTAGTTTCAACACGGCAAATGCGATGACAAGTATGACGGCCGCAACACCGGCGATACCTCCCACGGCGGCACCGGTATTGCCGATAACGCCAGGATTGCCCGGCATCTCTCCTGGGTTGTGTTCGTGTTCAGGCGGGGTGGGCGGAGTACTGGTGCTGAATTTCGGCTCTACCGTGATGTTGAGATCGGCGGCCGTATCTCCGCTGCCGGGAATCGAGATGAGGAACGGATCACAGTCGTATGCCTTGTTGGCTTTCGCCGAATCCGTGCGGGAGACCAGATATAGGCCAAGCGGTAGGTTCTGGAAAGTAAGTTGGCCAGCTGCATTGGTGGTGCCGGAATGCTGGTATAGCTTGTTTTTCGCCGCGTGTGCAGCCAGCTTCTTGGCGGCATCGTGATATTCGCTCGATGTCAGGCGTTCCCAATCGGCAGTGAGACCGGAAAAATCACTGACGGTTTTATATGAGGAAACGCTACCGTTGCTGTTCGTTGTGACGGTAGCGACGCGCACGATGCGTAGGTATCGCCGGCAAGTGATTTGGGTGAAGCCGCGTCTCGGCCCCATACGGCATTGATGGTGAGAGTGCCGAAGGAATCAGCTTGCGCGTATGGCACCATGAAGCCGAAAGACACAAGACCAGTGAGGATGATAGTAATGGTGGCGGCAATCATGGCAGCAATGCGCGCCGCACCATACTCGCTTCCGCTATGCGGGTCTAACATGTCTGCCCGGTCCTTTCCGCCGTGATGAATGTGATTGGTTATTTGTATTGGCTGGCTGAGGAGGCAAGTCACCGTCCGGCTCGATGGCTGTGGAGCTAGAATCACCGGATGCGACCTTGGCGCTCCCACTCTGCCGGCGTCGCCGCTCATGCCGCTGCCACAAATGCCATGCAATAAGCAAGGCAATCAGCGCGAGAGACGGCAACAAATACTGCAGCGGAATGTCCACGTGGAATGTGGATTTGGCGTCATTCTGCTGCTGTGGTGTGTATGGAATACGATGACCGCGCACCAGCAGCCGATGCGTGTTGACCGCATACGGTGTGCAGGTAATGAGCGTGACCAAATCCTTGCCGGGCTCAATCGCCAGTTGTTTGGCATCAGTCGGCAGAACGGTAGTGATCTTATCGACCTGATACGCATACGTGTCTTTAAGTATTGTGATATAGAACTTGTCGCCTTTTTTCATAAGGTTCAAGTCCGTGAACAGTTTTGCCGTGGGCAACCCTCGGTGGCCAGACAGCGCCGCATGAGTGGACGCGCCACCAACTGGTAGTGAGGTCTGTTCCAAGTGACCGATGCCGGATTGCAGTACTTTCTCGGAAGTGCCGTGATAAATAGGCAGGGTCTCCTTGAGCTTAGGCACAGTGATGTATCCCATCATGCCGTCGCCGGCGAGGTTGAGGAGCTTCATGTACTCGGCGTCGGTGGCTTCGGTGTTCACCGCTCCGGTGAGGGCGCTGGTGGTGCCGGAGCTTTCCTCGGCGAGTCTGGTGTTGTAGGCGTGCGCGGCGTCGATCATGCTGCGGTATTCCTCGTCGGAGAGTGCCTCGACGGCCGCGTCGTAGTTGCTGACGACACGCGAGGCGTTCTTCATGACGAGGAAGTTGCTGATCGTCGGGTAGAACAGGACGAGCAGTCCGATCACGATGACCAGCAACGGCGCGAGGCCGCGCAGCTTCTTAACCATGGATCTCCTTGGTGGGGCTTCCCCGGTCAGGGAAGGCCGGCGCGGTCCCTTGACGCGGGTCAGGGGAACCGGGGGTCAGTGGCGGTCGTCAGGCCGCGTGACGGGACTTGCGGTTGGACTTGACGTACCAGGTCGCGCCGAGGGCCACGATGGCCACGCCGAACACGGTGAACAGCACGGTGCCCATGCCGCCGGTCTCGGGGAGGGTGACGCCCTTGTTGTTCTCGACGGTGATGACCGGGACGGTGGTGCCTGCGCGTTGGCGTTGTTTACCTTCCAGGACTCCAGGATGCCGGTGTTCTCGTCGTACGTGGCGGAGATGGTGACCGTGATCGGATCCTTCAGCAGGTTATAGCCTGTCGGAGCCTTGATCTCCTTCACCTTGTAGGTGCCTTCCTTGAGACCGGTGAACTGCAGCTTGCCGTTATTGTCGGTGACCACAGTCTTGTCATCGGCGACGGTTTCCGTTCCCTTGGCCGGGCGGAACACACCATCGGAGACCTTCACAAGATTGATCTTGGTGTCGTTCTCGCGCTGCAGTTCGAACTGGGCGCCCTTCAGCTTATCGTTGTGGTCGACCGCGTTGACCTTCTCGATGTCGAAGTTGAAGGTGTAGGTGTAGGTCTTGTCTTCCTTGGTGGTGCCGGTGCCGTTAGAGGCCGGGTCGTTGCTGTACTCGATCTTCGCGTCGTTCTGGTTGCCGGTGGAACCGACCTCGGCGTCCTTGTTCAGGGTGGCGGAGTACTCGACGGTGATGGCCTTGCCGGCGTCATTCTGGTGCAGATTCTTGAAGTTCATCATGTTGACTTCAAGAGCGGTCTTACCAGTATCGGAGTCCGTGGTGTACGTAGCGGTGTAGTCGAGGTCCTTGGTCAGCGTGGTATCGCCGATCTTGACGGTCGGAGCGAACGTGCCGCCCTCGGCGGTGCCGTTCAGAGTAAGGCCCTTGGACAGGGTATCGGTGAACTTGAAAGTGTAGCCGTTGGTGTACTCGGTCATGTCCGGCACGGTGGAGGCGAGCTTGAAGTCCACGGTGTCGCCGATCTCGACGCTGTTGTGCTTCTTGTCGTCGGTGCCGTTCTTGACGGTCTTCTGGATGGTCGGGTAGGTGCTCTTGAGGTCCTGCTCGACGGCGGTGCTGTTCAGCACATTGAGCAGGATGGCATCGGTGCCACGCTTGTCACTGGTATCGGTGGAACCGGCCTTCGGGCTGACGAGGTAGGAACCGTAGGCCAGACCGGTGAACGTCGCCGTGTACTTACCGTCCACGGCAATCTTGGCCGCGCTCTCGGTCTTAATGGTCAGGCCGGTCTGGGTCTTCGCCCAATCGGAGGCCTTCTTGGCGAACGGGACGACCTGGGTCTTCCCGTCCTTGAGCCGGAGACGTAGTCATAGGCCTTTGGGCGACGTTGTCGACGGTGGTGTCATCGCCAAGGTTGAACTCAGTCTTGTTCGAGATGAAGAACTGGTTCCACTCGGAGTTCAGCGTGAAGCCGCCGTTGTCGGCGGTTCCGGCGTTGACGGCATCCAGATCGTAGGAGAACATCTGGTAGGCCTTGATTTCCTTGCCGGCGAACTCGGCGTTGGTGCTGCTCACCTTGATGCTGCCGTTGGCTTCCTGAGCGTTGGCGGTGGTGGCGCCGAGGCCGGCGATGCCGAGCATCGTGGCGGCTGCGAGGACGCCCGCCGCTACATTCCTGATTAGTGACTTCATCACTGTTCCTTTCTCTGTACTGCATCGGTCCCGGTCGGGGCCGTTCGAGTT
>ENA-OQHY01001274-OQHY01001274.1-human-gut-metagenome-genome-assembly--contig:-NODE-1274-length-11000-cov-3.263773_pt1 | contig 11000 bp, 12 predicted proteins | sample MGYA00242570_ERZ504733 | MGnify/ENA primary metagenome ERZ504733 (study PRJEB26092, sample SAMD00036219) | human gut metagenome | host: Homo sapiens | study: EMG produced TPA metagenomics assembly of...
GCCGGCATCGCCCTGACCCTCCAGCGCAAGCGCCAGGCCTGAGCGGCGTAAGCCTCCAATCGCGAAATCGGCCCGTGTGGAGGTGTATTTCCGAGTGTAGGGCAATGGCTGAAGTATTGGCCGTTGCGGCCGATGAGAGCCCGTTGGTATTCCGCCATTTTCGGGTGGTTGATTGGCTCTGGGAGTGGCGAGTACCCGGGCGCGTGCCCTACAACTCGGAAATACGCTCGGTACGGAGCCGTTTCTGGTTCACGGATTTCGGCTGAAAATCCCGTGAACCAGAAACTTACAGAAATGCACATGGCCGGCCATCGAGTTCGGCTTGATTCCAATCTTTTGCGTGTGCGATTGCACATGTCTTCAGTTCACGGGATTTACCAGCGTGATCCCGTGAACTGGATAACGCGGACATGCAGGCCACGCGGCTCAACAAGCCAATATTGCACACAGATGATGTGCGATTTTGTTTGTTGTGGGGTGCTGAGAAGGGGTAAATGTTCATTCGGGGAGATGAAACCGGTTTTAAGAGGGGTGCCGGGTATTTCAGGTATGGCAAGGAATCAGCATGTGCGTTACCGCTTTCGCGTCGTCGCTCAAAGCGTGCTCAAATTTAGGTGAACGCTCACATTAGAATTGTGAGTGCTTACAGAAACCTGTGCGATTGCACATCGGTGCTCCTGTTCACGAACGGTGTCGTTCGTAGGGATTTCCGGTGGCCGTCGTTCGGGCGGAAGTGGGTCGCGCTGGCGAACGAAGAGCTCCGGCGAAGCGGAAGCAGGAGCGAGAAGCGGTCGATAAAGGAGCGACCGGGTGTCACTCGATAACAATTCGATAACAAATATTGCGATGGCGCAACGATGATCCATCACAGTATTGCAAAGAAGCAGGACCCAAGGAAGGAAACTCAGTGAGGAGAGTTACACGATTGGCGGCCTGCCTGACGGCGGTGTCGACGTTGGGCGCGGGGTTGATCATGCCGATCACCGCCGTGGCCGACGACGCGACGCCTGCGGTGCAGACGACCACGACCAGTGCGAACGTCAGGGCGGCGGCCAATACAGCGACGGCTGACCCGATTGCCAGCTTCGATTTCAATAGCGACCCGGACGATGGTGCATTCGCCAGTGCTCAGGGTGACGCTAAGGCCACCGTGCAAGGCACGGTGGATCTCGTCAACGGAAAAGATGACGACAACGGCAAGGCCGCCCAGCTCGGCAGCGGTTTCTGGCTGAACGTGACCAAGTCCGATGGCAGTGCACTGCTCAACGGTCTTGATGATGTGACGATCAGCTACGACAGCAAGGCGGCTGCGACCGGTGGCCAGTGGACTGTGTTTGCCGCGCCGACCGCCGGTGCGGTGAACGGCAGCGCCCCCCACCTACGTCGGTGTGCTCGACCGCACCGACAAGACCCGCGTGGAACGCTATCTCAACGGCCGCGCATCCGACATCGCCACCATCGACAAGAACACCGGTACGAAGGATGCTTGGAAGCATGTCGATCTCGTCATCTCCGGCAAGACCGCGAAGCTCTATGTCGATAAGAAGTTCGTGGCGAGCAACGTGAACGGCGAGGATCTCAAGAGCATTCTTGGCGGCTCAGGTGGCGTGCTGCAAATCGGCAAAGGCAACTGGGGCAACGGTGAATACTTCACCGGTTTGCTCGACAATCTCACGATTTATGGCTCCGCGCTTTCCGCGGCCGATCTCGCATCGCATCGCCTACTGCAATCGAGATCTCCGGTTCCAATGTGAAGGACGGCAAGCTGAGTCTCAAGGAAGGCAACTCCGCATCCCTGTCCGCAACCGTCACCCCTGAAGGCGCTGAGCCTACGGTGACATGGGAATCCAATAATCCGGCTGTGGCTACTGTGGATACCAACGGCAAGGTCACCGGCGTGAAGGCCGGCACCGCCACCATTACAGCGGCTTCCGAAGCTGACGCCGCCAAGACCGCCGAGCTCAAGGCACCGTCACCGAGGTCAAGGCCGATGACGCCTACGGCTACGTGATGGTCCACTTCATCGAAAACAACAAGGGCTACGCGAGAAGATCTACCTCGACATCTCGCGCGGCGATGACGCCACCCAGTGGGATACGCTCAACGGCGGCGAGCCGATTCTGGTGAGTAACGAATCCACCACCGGCGTGCGCGATCCGTTCATCGCCTACAACCCCGAGTCGAAGACTACTACGTGCTGGCCACCGATTTGCGTGTGTTCGGCGGCGATAATGCCGGTTGGGGCACGTGGGCTACAGGTTACAGCACCAAGTTGCATGTGTGGTCGTCCAAAGATCTCATTCACTTCAACGACATGACGGAACTGGAGACCGCCACCGCCGACAAGTACACTGCCAATCCGAACAAGAGCCAGACGCTCACCGATTCCGTGACCGGCAAGACCATCTCCGAGATCGGCATGGCATGGGCTCCTGAGCTACGTGGGTGCCGAACTTCTATGATCTCAACGACGACGGCCAGCTCAACGGTTCCGATAAGGACAACCCGAAGAACCAGCAGGGCGGCGCATTCGTTGTGTATTGGTCTGTCTCCGCCAAATACGATGGCGAGAACAGTCAGCCCGGCAAGAAGGTGACTCACGTGTTGTGGGCGGCCACCAAGGACTTCACCAACGAGACTTACATGTTTGGCGGCGTCTTCGTGCCTAACAGCAAGTACAACCGTGGCAACACCATCGACACCACGATGCTGCAGAACAGTTCCCGCACATACCGCACCACCGGCTCCGGCGTGATCTTCATGGAATACACCGATCGTGCCGATTGGTGGCGTGCCAACGATCAGGGCCAGTACGCGACCGACCCGGCCAAGGCTGGGTGTTGCGCCAGACCAACATCGGACACACGCTCGGCAGCGCGCAGGAAGGTGCCAACGGTTTCAAGGTCAACGGTGAGAACAAGTGTACATGTTCGTTGACAACTATGGATCTGTCGCTTCCGGTGCCCGCTACGGCTACAACCTACTCGAAGCCGACAACCTCGATTCCGAGAATCCGTGGAGCGTCCTGAAGGCCGACGACTACTTCCTCACCGCCAACACCAAGCACGGTGGCATTGTTTCGCTCACCAAGCCCAGTACGACGCGATTCGCGCGGCTGATGCCAAGGCTTCCGACAACGCCGACCTGAAGCCGAGGATGTGACGGTGGATAAGGGTTCTGCCGATATGGACATCACTGCCAAGCTGCCGAAGACGCAGCAGGTCACTCTTGCCAACGGTTACGGCACTGCCAAGCGCGACGTGACGTGGGACGTTTCCAACGTCGACACCTCCAAGCCCGGCGAATACACCGTCACCGGCACGGTCGACACCATCGGTGCCAACGAGAACCATTGGAAGTGGACGAACGCCGCCGGCGAGTCGAAGACCGACGAGGACGACCTCATCAACTCCGGTGCGAACGCGAACAACAGCTGGAAGCAGACCGGTGGCTTTGTGGACAATGAAACCGCCAACAAGAACCGCACGCTATACAGCTCCACCGCCATCACCGTGACCGCTAAGGTGACCGTGACCGGCGAAACCGAGCCGACCGACCCGGATCTGCTTGCCGACTTCACGTTCGATGATGGCGATAAGACTTTGACGGCGGCAACGCGACGGGCACCACGCAGGGCACCGCCACGCTCGCCGACGGCAAGGACGGCAAGGCCGCGAAGCTCAGCAAGAACTTCTGGCTCAACGTCACCGCCAAGAACGGCGACGCTCTGCTCAAGGGCAAGAACGACGTGACCATCAGCTACGACGTCAAGCCCGATGCCTCCAACAACACTGGCTGGACCTTCTTCGCCGCCTCCAACGCCACCAAGCAGGAGTACGGCAAGGAACACTACGTCGGCGTGCTCGACAAGACCACCGGTATTACCGTCGAACGCTACAACAACAACGACGGCAAGCGCGATTCCTCCGGCAACGTCTCATACACCAAGACGAACGCGACTGGAAGCACGTCGATATCGTGATTTCCGGCGCAACCGCCAAGCTGTACATCGACTCCAAGCTGGTAGCGTGAACAACAACGGCCAGAAGCTCGCCGACATCCTCGGTGCTGATGACGGCGTGCTGCAGATCGGCAAGGCCAACTGGAGCAACGGCGAGTACTTCTCCGGTCTGCTCGACAACTTCAAGATCTGGGCAAGGCCTGAGCGACGACGAGCTTGGCGTGGAAAGCGCGAAGACCGACTACGCCGCCGCGCTCGCCATCCCGGCGCAAATCACCGGCGACCTGCCGAGCACTGTGCTGGGCAAGACGGTTACTTGGTCCGCGACCGGCGACGGTGCGAAGCCTCGTACCGCAGACGGCAAGGTCACGCAGCCGAAGTCCGGCGAGAAGGCCGTGAAGGTCAAGCTCACCGCCACCATCGACGGCGTGGATAAGGCCATCACCGCCGAATCCGAAATCCTCAACAACGGCGGCGAAATCGCTTCCTACGTCAAGGATGTCGATCGCTCCGACCAGAACGGTGCCAAGTACGACCCGCTCGCCTACAACGACGATCGTCGCGCCGACTCGCTGTACGTGGCCGCCAAGGCCGCCGATGGCAGCAAATGGGAGACCCTGAACCGTTCGCAGTCGATTCTGTCGGTCAAGTGGGACGGCTCGCAGTCTGCCAAGCCGAATGCGCAGATGGGCTCGCCCGCTTTCTTCCGTGCGGAGGACGGTACCTTGGTGTGGTTTCCTCGCAGAACAACGCCACCGGTGCGATTTACGTGTGGGATGGCAAGGGCGACGGTGCCACGTTCACCAACGAGCGCGCCATCACCGTGACCGACAGCTCCATGGTCACCAACCGCGCATCGTCTATGATGCCGCCTCCAAGGGCTACAAGGTCTTCTGGACCGATGGCCTGAGCGGCGAAGGCCGTATGGCCACGCTCTCCGACCTGACTGCCAAGGCAACGGTCGGCGAGACGCTCAAGGCCGACGCGGTTGCGATGGGTGTGGGCGACGTGACCGAAGGTCTGCCCGCATGGGCCGGCGAAGGCCAGACCCGCGCATTCGCTGTGAGCTCCTCTGAATTCGATGCGTTCTACAAGAACTATGTCGATCTGCAGAACACCGGCGTTAAAGCTCTGGGCGGCGCAACCGTGGAGAACGGTGCTTCCGCCGAGGACGTCACCGCAGCGGTTTCCGGAACGCAGGCCACAATGACCTACAACGACGGCTCCACGAAGACCTTCAACGTCGACTGGAACGCCGATGATCTGGCCGCCGTGGACACCTCAAAGGCCGGCACGTATGAGGTCAAGGCACTGTTCAGCAGACCACCGAGGCCATGTACAACGACGCTCGCGCCGATCCGGACATCTTCTACAACGAAGACGATGGCTACTACTACCTCACCGGTTCCACCTATGAGGTAAAGTCCACTGATTCGACCAACAACCAGAAGGACAGCTACCGTTCCATCGGCCTCAAGCGCGCCAAGACCATCAACGGTCTGAAGGATGCTGAGGAACACATCATCATCAAGCCGGAGAACGGCACTCCGGGCCACGAAGACCAGTACCCCAACTCGTTCTACGGTTGGAGCGCGTTCATTTGGGCCCAGGAGTTCCACAAGATTAACGGCAAGTGGTGGATTGTGGCCGGCTTCCACAGGGGTGCCTCGTCCACGAACGGTGCTGGTGCAACAACACCATCCTCATCCCGTACACCGGCGACGAGCGGTCCATCAAGGATGGCGGATTCCTCGAGGCCGAAAACTGGGGCGAGCCGACCGTGCTGGAAGGCGCCGCATTCGACGTGACGTACTTCGAGCGCGAGGAGAACGGCAAGGCCCAGGGCTACTGGCTCTTCCCGAAGAGCGCAGGCCTGTACCTTGCCAAGGCAAAGATGGGCGATGGCGTCACTCCGCTGGTGGATGGCAGCTTGAGCACATCTATCAGGCCAGCCAGCAGTTCGAGTACGGCAAGTATGCGCCTACCCCCGGAGACAACTCTGAAGGTTCTGATCAGGCAATCGTAGAGGCACCGTTCATGTTCGAACATGGCGACTACGTCTACATTGCCTATGCGGGTGCCACGGTGGATAAGTATTACAACACCAACGTGATGCGTGCCGCCAAGAATGCCGACCTGCAGGATCTGTCGAGCTGGACCACGGCCGACTTCCCGTCGTTCGACACCAACGACACCTACACCGGTGCCTACGGTGCGGATGAGGCTCGTACGAGCGCAAGCAGGCCGGCCCCGGCCACATCTCGCTTGCACATGATGAGGCCGGCAACATCGTCATGGCCTACCACGCACGCCCCTACCCGGAAATTCACTCCGGTTCCGCAGCGGGTGGCCTGTTCGATCAGGACCGCAATACGTGGGCCAAGGCCGTGAACGTGCGCGCCAACGGCATGCTCGACATGTCGCTGACCAAGGATCAGGAGGTTGCTCCGGCCAACCGCACGGTGACCATTACGGTGACCGTCGGCGAGCCCGATACGCCGGTTGAGCCGTCCATCACCGGCATCCGCGTCAAGAGCGAGCCGACAAAGACCAAGTACACGGTGGGCGAGCAGTTCTCCGCCGATGGTCTTGTGATCGAGGCGACGATGTCGGACGGCACGTGAAGACGCTCGATGCCGCCGACTACACGGTCGGCGACGTGGACATGTCCGCTGTGGGCACCAAGACCGTCACCGTCACGCTCAAGGCCAACGATCAGCTCACCACGTCGTTCGTGGTGACCGTGAGTGCCAAGACCGAGCCCGGTAAGCCCGGTTCGGGCGACGGTTCCGGCGATGGTGCAGGCAGCGATAACGGTAACGCTGGTACGGGAGCAGACTCCGGTCTGCCGTCCTCTGGTGCCGCCGTGCTCGGCCTTGGTGGTGCCGTGGTTGTGCTCGCCGTTGCCGGCTTCTCTCTCACTATCTGGCGCAAGCGTCGCGCCTGAGCGGATCCAAATGCTCCCTCTCAGTCGGCTTCTGGCGGACGGAGAGGGAGCACCTAGTATCACCATAACTTCAATCTTCAATCCATAACTGAACACAAAACCAAAACCCACAATCAGAGGAGACACATGGGTAAGTGGAAGAAAGCGGTGGCAGCTCTTGCAGCTGTCCCGATGCTGATGGCGTTGGCGCCAGCAGCAAATGCGGTTGAATCGGATCCCACCGATTCATCGGCCGCGCAGCGGGCGCTGGCAGCAGCCCTGAAATCAAATGCCAAGGCAGCGGCAGACAGCGATCTGCTCGCCAGTCTTGATTTCGACAACGTCGCTGCAGGCGCTACTGGCACTATTGTCGATGACACCACCGGCACCAAGGCGACCATCAACGGTGCTGCCGCAGTGGCTACCAGCAAGGACGGCACTGCTGCAGTTCGGCTCGGTTCTGGATTCTGGCTGAATGTGACTAAGTCGGACGATTCTGCCGTGCTCAAGGGCCTGGATGCGGTCACGATTTCGTATGATTCCAAGTCCGCCAGCACCAATCAGGCTGGTCGGTATTTGCGGCACCGAATACGAATGCGCAGACCTATCAGCAAGAGCATTACCTCGGCGTGATGGATCGCACCACTTCGGTGAACGTTGAGCGTTACAACAACGCTGGTAAGCGCGACACCACCGGCAATGTGAGCAAGGATGGTCTCGCCAGCCAGTGGCGTCACGTCGATTTGGTCATCGACGAGGCCGCTTCCACGCTGTACATTGACGGTGAGCAGGCCGCAACCGTAGCCCCAGCTGATGGCGCGAGCTTCGCTCAGCTCACCGATATTCTCGGCGCAGACGGCGGCGTGCTGCAGATCGGCAAGGCCAACTGGGTGAATGGCGAATACTATACCGGCGCACTTGACAACCTCAAGATTTACGGCTCTGCGCATACTGCTGACCAAATCAAGGAAGCCTACGATTCCACGAAGTCCGATGCCGCCAAGGCCGACGCTAATGCGCTGACCATTAACAACGGCAGCACTGATGTGTATTCCAACATCACACTTCCGGCCAAGGGCTCGGTTAACGGTTCCGCGATTACGTGGAAATCCAGCAACGCAAAGGTCATTACCGATGCGGCAGATGGTGACATCGCAGCTGGTGTCGTTGCTCGTCAGAAAACCGACACCAAGGTGACGCTCACTGCCACCATTACCGATGCTGACGGCAACACGGAAACCAAGGAATTCGAGCTGACCGTCAAGGCCGCCGTCGAACAGCCGAAGACCACGGACTATCTGTTTGCGCACTTCACCGGCACCGAAGGTAGCGCTACCGACGAGCAGATGTACTTCGCCACCAGCAAGGATGGCCTGAGCTGGCATGACACCCGCGAGTCCGGCGATCCGGTACTCAGCTGGAACAACAGCCAGACCGGCAACTCTCGTGGTAAGGACAACGGCGTGCGCGACCCGTATCTGGTCCGCTCTCCGGAAGGCGACACCGTCTACCTCATCGCTACCGAGCTGAGCATCCATAACCGTGGCGGTTGGGGCGCGGCCACCGCTACCACCAATGGCAGCACCAACCTAATCGTGTGGGAGTCGCATGACTTCGTCAACTGGAGCGAACCGCGCGCCGTTGACGTTGCCTCTCAGATTCCGGGAGCCGGCATGGCTTGGGCTCCGGAAGCCTACTGGGATGATGTGAACAAGAGTACATGGTGTACTGGGCCACTGCTTCCGACGCGGACAACAAGTCCGGCGATCGCACCAATATGTACTACTCCACCACGCGTGATTTCGTGAACTTCACGACGCCTGTCAAGTGGATCGACCGAGTCAAGTCCGTTATCGATACCACGATGATTAAGGCCGATGACGGCTATTACTATCGTGTGTCCGGTGACACGTACCTCGGTGTTGAGCGTAGCAAGGATCCGTATGCCACAACGCTCACCACTGGTGACACAATTGCGAATGGTTACTACAACACTGACAGTGATCCGAACCAGTGGACGCTTGTCGGTACATTCGGTGACCTGACTGGTACCGGTCTGACCGGTGCGCAGCTGGAAGGCCCGGAGCTGTTCTTCTACAATGAAGATGACGTGCAGACCAGTGATGCGGGCAAGAAGATGCTCTACGGTCTGATGTGGGACCAGTACTCAGCCGGTAAGGGTTACACCCCATACCGTTCTGCCGATTTAGGCAGCACTGATAAGCTGATTGGGGCTTTGCCTCTGATGTGAACTTCGGTTCGCTCAAGAAGCGTCACGGCACCATCCTGCCTGTCACTGAAACCGAGTACAACGCAATCCTGAAGGCATTCGATAAGAACAAGGACACCGAGCCAGTCACACCCGATGAAGACGGCTCCGGTCCGATTGCCGAGTATGACTTCGAAGACAGCAAGGGTACCGACACCACTGAGAACAGCAACGACTTGACCTTCAACGGCAACGCCAAGGTCTCCGAGGATGCCGAAAAGGGCAAGGTGCTTAAGCTCGACGGCTCTGACGGCACCTACGCCGAGTTCCCGAAGGGCCTGTTCGATGGCCGTAACAAGCTGACTGTGCAGATGGATGTCAAGTCGGAGATCAATAAAAACCAGTTCACGTTCGCTTTCGGCCAGAACTCCACCAAGTACTACTTCCTGAAGTACAACAACTCCGGCGAGCTCGCCAGCCGCATCACCACCAACTCGTATGGTGCGGAGGACGCGGCTAACGCTACGTTGTCTGGCAACGGCGCATGGCATCGTGTCACGGTCACGTTGGACGACAACGTGATGACCGTGTACTCTGACGGTGCGCAGGTGGCTCAGAACAAGGCGACCAAGAACAAGGTCACCGATTTGGGTAACGATCTGCTGGCCTACTTGGCAAGTCCTTCTACAACGACCCATACTTCAAGGGTTCGTTCGACAATGTGAACGTGTGGAACCGCGCGCTCACTGCTCAGGAAGTCGAGAAGACCAGCCGATTGCTCTGCAGGGTATTTCTGTGGGCACTGTGCCGTCCGACCCGAACTCGTTGCGTGGCACTGACGACCACTCTCAGGTCCGTTCCACCCTCGACTGGTCCACGAAGACCGTCACCACCGTGCTCAACCGCCGTGGCGGCGCGACCAAGGTGCCCGTCAAGGTGTCTGTCAACCGTAGCGACGACTCCATCAAGCTCACCCTTGATGGTCAGGCGTTCACCAATGGTGGTACGGCCGACCTGGCTAAGGACCGTACTTTGGTCGTTGATTTGGGCGACGGTGCGCCGCAGACCTGGACGCTGAAGAAGGTCACCGTGGGCAACAACCCGGTACTGCCCGGCCAGTACGCCGACCCGGACATCGACTACTTCGACGGCAAGTTCTGGATCTACCCGACCACCGACGGCTTCTCCGGCTGGAGCGGCAACTACTTCCATGCGTTCAGCTCCACCGACTTGGTGAACTGGACCGACGAGGGCGTGATCCTCGATGTCAATAAGGACCACCAGCCGACCACCGATGGCGATGAGAACACCGCCATCTCCCCGTGGTCCGTGGGCTCCGCGTGGGCGCCGACCATCGAGAAGAAGAACGGCAAGTACTACTTCTACTACTGCGCGAAGTTGCCGAACGGTACATCCGCCATCGGCGTCGCCGTGGCCGACAACCCGGCCGGCCCGTACAAGGCCGCCGACCAACCGCTGGTCACTCGCACGATGGAAGGCGTCACCGTTGGACAGGCCATCGACCGTCCATCTTCACCGACCGAACACCGGCAAGTCGTACATCCTGTACGGCAACGGTTCGCCCGCCATCGCCGAACTCAACGACGACATGGTGAGCATCAAGGCCGGTACGGTGAAGAAGCTCAACGGTCTGAACGGCTTCCGCGAGTCCGTGGTCGTCGCCTACCGCGACGGCAAGTACCACTGGACCTGGTCGTGCGACGACGCCAACTCCCCGAACTACCATGTGAGTACGGCGTCTCCGATTCCATCGACGCCGCTTTGATGGAAGCTGTCGTCTTTTTTACGGCAACCGTTTTTAAAACCGCTTTTTCCACATTTTTTATTTCTGCTGCAGAAAGCATCCGATAATCCGAACCTGCGGCAAGATTCACATGTAATGT